>OHRF01000682.1_pt1 | contig 13129 bp, 9 predicted proteins | sample 1578291 | NCBI WGS metagenome assembly OHRF01 (sample SAMEA3879576, study PRJEB24766) | human gut metagenome | biome: human-associated habitat; feature: feces | place: USA | collected 1985/1987 | reverse complement strand
CTCGCCTTCGGCGTTGGTGATGACCACAGGCTTGCCGCCCTCCACCACCGCCACGCAGGAGTTGGTGGTGCCAAGGTCAATTCCGATCACTTTGCTCATAGTGCTTGTCCTCTTTTCTTCGGCGCAGAATATTTCCTTGAATATCTTACCGGTTTCCTATGACGATTTCTTAGAACAAATGTAAAGAAACTGTGTTTCAGGCGTTTTTATCGTCGGCCAGCAGCTGATCCGTCAGCAGTTCAGCCTCCCGCAGCCAGTCGGCAGCATCCGTTTCGCCCTCGGCCTGCAGGATCCGAAAGCCCTGCACGGCTTCGGCCACCTGCAGCAGCGCCTTTTTGCGGGAGAGGTACTGGGTCTCGTACTGGGCAAGGCGCAGGCAGACCTGCGGGGTGTAGGCAATGTCCGGCACTTCCCGGGCAGCGCTCTGGGCGCGGCGGTAGTATTGCAGGGTCTCCGCCATCTCCCCGCCCGATGCAGCACAGTCATCCCCCAGGGCGATCATGGCCTGCACCTCCCCGGCCTGTGCGGCCTTTTTCCACATCCGCCGGGCCTGGGTCTTATTCTTCCGGGCACCCCGGCCATAATACAGGCAGTCCCCCAGGGCAGAAAGCGCCTCTGCGCTGCCAGCCTCGGCGGCGGCAGTGTAGCGGGCCGCTGCTCCCTGCCAATCTCCGGCCCGGGCGGCGGCGTGCCCGGCTTCCAGCTCCTGAGCGCCGGGGTTGTCGCTCCCCCGCTCCGATCTCAGCAGCCCACTGAGCAGGGAGACATCCAGCGTGGCAGAGCTTGTCCACGGATCCAGCACCACACCATCGATGCCGTCCGTTTCCAGCGCATACTCCATGGCGCTGCGCAGGCTGCGCTCCACCATGGGGCGGGTGGCGCTGGCCTTTTCCGCCTCGGCGTTCTTTACCGAGGTGAACAGCGGCAGATAGTTCCGCTCTTTCCGGGTGTGGAGCAGCCAGGGCTGCAGGCCCTCGGCCCGCTCCTCCGGGATGGGCAGATGCGCCCAGGGGGCGGCCCCGCTCTGGGGGTCCACCGCCGCATCCAGCGGAACCAGCACCTTGGTCTGCAATTCCAGCGCATAGTTCAGGGCGTTCATCAGGCTCCAGAAATGTTCCTCGTTCTGCTCCCGGTACAGCCGCGCCACGGCCTCCTCCACAAACGGGCAGCCTGTGCCCACCGGCCCGTACTGCGGCGCAGTCCGCTTTTTTCCGCTGCCCACCGGCCGGAAGCGCCGACCGCCCATGTTGTATGCCATTTATCTCACCCTTCTTTTTCATCAATAGGATAAGTATAGCAGGAATCCGCAAATTTCACAATATTTTCCCGCAGGCAGCCGAACGCAGAAACAGCAGGCGGCTGCACATGGCCGTCTGCTGTTCGGTTCACTCTTCTGCCGGTTTTGCCGCATCGTCCAGATAGTCCTCGATGCTGCCGATGCTGTACCGGTTCTCGTTGGCTTCCACGCTCCGTGCACTGGCATCGTAACAGGCTTCCAGAATGGGCATCACTGGCTGCTGGCCCTCCGGGTCGGTCAGATGTCCGATGGCCCGGGCCTCATAGTAGTTGTCGATGATCTGGTTCACGATCCGTTTGCGGTCACGGAGCGGAGTCTGCAGGTTGGCCAGCTGCTCCTGCCGGATGCCGCAGCTGTTGCTGCCGTGGTCGCCGAACAGGATGTAATACTCCTGCTCGATCTCCAGCGGTGCAGCCTGATGCAGATAATAATCCGCCAGTGTCCTCCGCTTCTTTTCGGTGCTGAAGCCCTTGATATCCTCCATGCCGCGCGGAAAGAGTTCCGGATGCCGGATCCACATTTCATAGGGCCCCACCGGCAGGTGCAGAGTATCGAATACATCCAGATAATCCTCCAGCGCAATGCGGATCTCGCCCCGCTCCCATTTCTGAATGGTGCGCTTGTCCCGCCCCAGCATATCCGCAAGCTCCTGCTGGGATCTGCCCGCCACGTTCCGGGCAAAGGCAATGGCTTCCCCGATTCGGTTCCGGTAGTTGGTCATATTCTTTCCCTCCTGACACACACTTGTCCACCAGGCATTCCAACGTCTGGCGACATAAAATACTTTCCTCTGGATAAAAGGATAATGGTTTGTCCCGCCTTCTGTCAAGAGTCGTGAATTCAATCCATTTACGTCAAATTCTTGTAAAATGTGTCAAACATGCCGGACAGCCGCCTTTTTTGCAGCGATTTCGCCGCTCTGTGGGGCATCCGCCCCCTGTCTTAAACAACGTTCGGGCCATTTTGTCCTTTTTCACCTGCCGGAGGCGGCCGGATGTGTCAGGCACACCACGCCATGCAACGCAAAATATTTTTTGAAAAAAATTCCTCTTTGGCAAGTTTTTCCCAGCGCATCCGTTTCCACACACGCAAAAACCGCCCATAGCCGTCAAAAACAGCCATGGGCGGGTGCTTTTTCTTTATGCCAGTTTGTTCAGCCGTACGGCAACGTAGGGGTCGGGGAGCTTGAGCTCGTCAGCAAGGTCGGCTTCAGATTCGTACTTCTCCGCCGCCATGCCCACCACAACGCTGCACACGTCAAAGCGTCCGGCGGGCGAAAGGGCCGTAACCTTGGCTTCTCCATCGGCAATGGCGGTCACCACGCCATCCGCATCCACGGTAACGACACCGGGGTTGCTGCTGACCCATGTAATGGGCACACTGCCGCCGCCTTCCACCGCAACGGTGGCCGTCAGACGTTCCTGGGTGCCCACGGTGCGGAGCAGCAGGTCACTCTTGTTCAGGGTCACCTTGCCGATATCCGAAGTCACCGTGACGCTACACCGCAAAGCCTGGCCGTTGGAGACCATTGCCGTGATGGTGGTGGTGCCCGCCGCTTGAGCCGTGACAAGGCCCTTGTCGCTGACTGTGGCAACCTCGGGGTTGCTGCTCATCCACTGGTAGACATAGAGGAAGGAGTGGTCGCTGTTGGTCAGCTGGAGCTGGTGGGCGGGGTGCAGGTCATTGTACTGCAGCACAAGGCTCAGGCTGGTGGTATCCAGCGTGGGCTTTTTTCTGGCTGCTTCTTCATTTTTGCGGGTCACGGTCACCTTGCAGGCGGCACGTTCGCCGTGGTCGGAGATGGCTGTGATGATGGCAGTGCCCGCATTGCGGCCCGTCACCTTGCCGTCGCCATCCACCGTGGCAACATTGGAGTTGCTGCTCATCCAGACGATGAAGTAATAATCGCTCTGTCCGCTGGTGTACAGGTAGCCCTTGGGGCGGGGGTCATCATCGGTGATCTCCAGCTCCATCTCGGTCAGCTCCAGTTCCAGCTTGGAGCCGGTTCCGGTCAGGCCTGTCAGCACACCGGGCGCGGCCTGCGCGGGCAGAGGGGCAGCCAGCAGGGCCCCGCTCAGAGCCAGCAGGGCCAGAAGCCGCCCCGCGGTTTGGAATTTCCATTTCATTGGGTCGAACTTCCCTCCTTGTTTCATCCCATGGGATCAAAGGAATGCCGCACACATGGAAAAATTTCGCGTCCATGATTTTTCTCACTACTGATTTATTTTACACGTCCGGCCAATGTGGGTCAAGTTTTTCGCCCAAAGTGCTGTGCTTTCGCACCCGATTTTGTCGGGAATTCCAGTTTTTTCCGATTTTTTTGTGCAGAACATCAGGACCAAAAAGCGCTCAGTCACCTCCGGTGACAGCTCCCCTGATAGGGAGGCCAGGTTCACGCGCTTTCTTCGGTGTAATACTGTGCCTGGGCGTTCCACAGTTCGTAATACTTTCCATCCGGCTCCCCCAGCAGTTCCTCATGGGTGCCCTGCTGGACGACCTCGCCGTGGTCGAACACGGCGATCTCATCACAGAACTTGCAGGAGGACAGCCGGTGGCTGATATAAATTGCAGTCTTATCGCCCGCGATCTCGTTGAACTTTGCGTAGATTTCCGCTTCAGCCACCGGGTCCAGGGCGGCGGTAGGCTCATCCAGCACGATGAAAGGTGCATCCTTGTACAGGGCCCGGGCAATGGCGATCTTCTGGGCCTCGCCGCCCGAGATGGTCACGCCATCCTCGTCCAAATCTTTATAAAGGCAGGTGTCCAGCCCCTTGGGCATCCGGGCCAACCGGTCGGAAAAGCCCGCTTTTTGCAGGCAGTCGGCGGCACGGGCGACATCATAATGCTGGGCCGTGGCAACATTCTGGCCCAGCGGCAGGGCGAACAGCTTGAAATCCTGGAACACCACCGAGAAGATATCCATGTACTCATCGTAGCGGTACTTACGGATGTCGATGCCGTTGAGCAGGATGACACCCTCGGTGGGGTCGTATAGGCGGCAGAGCAGCTTGATGAAGGTGGTCTTGCCGCTGCCGTTCATGCCCACCACGGCCAGCCGTTCCCCCACCTTGAAGGTCATGCTCAGGTGGCGCAGGGCATATTGCTCGCTGCCGGGGTACCGGAACGAGACATCCAGGAACTCCACGGTATACTGGCGGTCGCTCCGCTTTTCGGTGGTCAGGCTGCCCTTGTACATCTTGTTGGGCAGGTCAAGATAGTCATAGAGCGTTTTCAGGTAGGGGGCGTTGAATCTGCAGTCGCCCACGGCGGTGAACAGCCCGCCGATGCCCACAAAAAAGTTGGTGGCCGCGCCCACATACTGGGTCACAGCGCCCAGACCAAAGGCCCCGCCGTAGGCCTTCAGGCATACAAAGAGGTAGGCAAGACCCATGAGCAGAGCCGAAACGGCGTTGCCCGTGGCATTCAGGATGCCGAATTTTCCCTTGCGGGCCCGCTCAAAGGCAGGCATGGAGACGGCGGCGTGATCTTTCAAAAACTCGAACTGGTCGTACATCCGCACATCCAGCGCCTTTTTGTCGTCCCGACATACCCCCATGAGGAAGGCCCAGAGCCGGTTGCCCCAGCGGCCCTCCTCCTCGATATCCGGGCTGCTGATGCCCGCGCTGGAAGCGCACACCGGCGAGAGCCACGCCACGGCCAGGATCAGCACCAGCACTGCCGGAACACAGAGCGGGCTGTTGAAGACTGTCAGCGGGCCGGCGGGCACCCTGGCCGTGAACAGCCCCACCGACAGCACCGCGCCGCCCAGAATACGGAATACCGCCGCGGATACACTGTCCAGCAGCGCCACAGCGTTAGGATTGCCGCCGCTGCAGAAGCTTTCGCTCTGCTGGATGAAATTGTAGAGGTCGTAGACCTGCTGGCTGTCCTCGTCGGCATAATCCATGGACATCTGCTTTTCCATAAAGCAGTCATGGCCCAGCTGCCAGTTCAGCTGTTCCCGCTCCACGCTCTTCCAGTGGAGCAGGACCGACCGCACCAGCGTGAGCAGAGCGGTCACGCCCAGCACCCACGCCACATCCACGGCAAGGGCCTGCGGGTCCCGCGCGTCCGACAGCTCAGCCACCAGCCGGGCCGAGAACCAGACCACGGCATAGGGGCTGACGGCATCCGCCAGTGCCCACAGCACGGTGGACAGCACAAATCGGGGCGTATTTTTCCAGTAAAAGCGCCAGGCCCGCAGGGTCAGCCGGACGCTTTCCTTCAGGGTCATTTTTTCTTCGTTCATACAGCCTTGCCCTCCTTGTAATATTTGCTCTGCACCGCAAACAGCTTGGCATAGCCGCCGTTTTGGGCCATCAGCTGGTCGTGGGTTCCCTCCTCGACCACACGGCCGTTTTCAAGGAAGAGAATGCGGTCACAGAAACGGGTGGAGGCCAGCCGGTGGCTGATGAACAGGCTGGTGCGGCCCCGGGTCATCTCGTTGTACTTCTGGTAGATATCATCCTCGGCGATGGGGTCAAGGGCGGCAGTGGGCTCATCCAGCACAAGAATAGGCGCGTCTTTATACAGGGCACGGGCCAGCATCAGGCGCTGGGTCTGGCCGCCGGAGAACTCCACGCCGTCCAGATAGACATCCCGGCCCACATGGGTCTTGATACCCGCCGGGAGGGATGTGATTTTTTCCGTCAGCCCTGCCTGGTCAAGACAGTACCGCACCTTTTCCTCGTCGATGCCGTCCATGGCCTGGGCCACATTCTCGGCCACCGTGCAGGAGAGCACGCTGAAATCCTGAAAGACCGCTTCAAACAGCTTGTAGTAATCCCGGCGGTTATACTGCCGGATATCCTGCCCGTTCAGCAGAACACGCCCCCCGGTGGGGTCAAGGAAGCCGCAGATCAGCTTGACCAGTGTCGTCTTGCCAGCGCCATTCAAGCCCACGATGGCCAGGTTCTCGCCGGGGTGCAGTGTCAGGCTCATGTGGGCGATGGTGTTTTTCTCCGCACCGGGGTAGCGGTAGCTCACATCCTCCAGCTGCAGCTCATAGGGCATATCCAGCCGCTTTTCCAGCGGGATGCCCTCCTCAAACCGGAAGGGTTCCGGCAGCTCGAGGAACTCCCGGATGGTGGAGATGTCCAGGCTCTGCTTGCGCAGGAGGGCAAACTGCTCCATCAGGCCTGTGACCCACTGGGCAAAGCCGGAGGCTGCACCGAAGTAGAGCAGGAATTCCGACACCGGCAGGCCCCTGGTCACGGTGAGCCAGAGCAGATAAGCATAGGCCGCACCGTTGCGCACCAGCAGCAGGGCCAGGTCGATGAGGTTGGCGGTCAGGTAGGCGCGCTCCCGCTTTTCGAGAAAGGCATAGTTGAGCCGCAAAGCAGAATCGTACAGGTCAGTGAGCCACTGCCGCAGGCCGAAGATGCGGATATCCTTGCCGAACTCGCGTCCCTCGGCGGTGTTGCGCAGGTAATGCAGGCTCCGGGTGATCTTTGCCCCCTCCTCCCGGTGGCGGTAGCCCCACTCGTTGATATTCCTGGTGGAAAAATAGCTCACCACAGCGGTCAGGGCCGTCAGGACACAGAGCCAGGGGTTCAGCCCGGACAGCAGAGCCAGATACACCCCGAAGCCGATGAGATTTGTCATGATATCCGTCCAACTTTTCCAAAAAGCCTCGCCGGAAGCACGGTTGTTCATACAGGCATCGTGGCCCTTCTGATACATCAGACGGAAGGCTTCATCCAGCAGGTTGGCATAGGCCGTGCGGGTGCGCTTGGTGTTGATGCGCTTCAGCAGCTCCAGCCGCACGCCGCACCGGCCAAACATGGTGAGGTGGTCGATGTAGTAGCACAGCGCGGTCAGGGCAAACAGCAGGATGGTGAACCCGCCGATGGCACCCAGCAGCTGGCCCAGCGGCGCGCAGCTTTCCAGTTTGCCCAGCACCGCCGGGCTGATGAGCATTTCGGCAGTGGTCTTGCCTGCCGTGCAGACGGCCAGCAGCACCACCAGCAGCGGCACGCTCCGTCGGGTGTCCCAGGCCACCGAGAGCATGTAGACAGTGTTCTGCCAGACATTGTATTTGGGCTTTGGCTTTTTGGTTTTCTCGTTCTTTCCCATTTTGGAATCCCCTTTCACTTGTCTGGCAATGATCCTAACACAAAAAATCGCCCCCGACACATTCCGGGGACGAAACGCCTGATTTGGGGGATGAATTGCTAAACCTGTGGAATCAATATCTCCGTCGTGAATGCCCCATCCTCGCTGTTGCGGCTGAGGTAGCCATCCAGCTTTTCCACGATGGCATCAATGCGCACCAGCCCGAAGCCGTGGCCCTCGCCCTTGGTGGTGACAAAACGGCCCGCAAGCTTTTTCTGCTTTTTAGTTGCCGTGAAATTGGTGAAGGAGATATAGAGCTGTGTGCCCTTCATATCCATATATACCCGGATGAGCCGCTCCTCCTCGGGCAGCTCCGCACTGGCATCCATGGCGTTATCAAAAAGGTTGCCCAGGATGCAGCAGAGGTCAAGCTCACTCATTTTCAGTTTGACCGGGATATGGGCATCGATCTGCACCGGGATATTTCGGCTCTTGGCAAGGGAGATTTTGCTGTTGATGATGGCATCCGCCATGGCGTTGCCGGTTTTTACAGCCAGATCAACAGTGTTCAGGTCGGTATCCAATGCATCCAGGTAGGCTTTGATGCCGTCCAGATCCCCCTGTGCCGCCAGCACCTTCATGGTCTGGATGTGTCCCCGGTAATCGTGCCGCCATCCCCGCATCTGGCGGTACATGTTGTCCACCTCTTTGTAGTGGGTCTCGATGAGCTCCCGCTGGTAAGCGGCGATGCGTTTATCGAGGAGCTTTGAAAAGAATTTAAGTTTCATCATTAAGTCCTCTCAATGATCGCCCGGTTCAGGGGCTCGTAGGCCCCCCGGGGCAATGGGAGGGCGGTACCATCGGCCAGCACGACTTCCTTTTTGGTCACACGGCGGATCTGTTTCAGGTTCAGGATCATCCCCCGCCCCACCCGGAGGAAGCCTTCGTCCAGCTGGGCCTCGAACTCACCAAGCGTCCGCTTGACGGTGTAATCCTGCTTGGCATGAACCGTGACGTAATTCTGGTGCACGTCCAGATACCGCACCTCATACAGCGGCAGGCGCACCAGCTCGCCGGAAAGCTCCAGGTTCAGGCACCGGGCGTTGCGGCGGTGCTTTTCCCAGGCACGGTCGAGAACAGCAAAGAGCTTTTCGCGGCTGACCGGCTTCACCAGGTAGTGGAGGGCGGCCACGTCATAGCCCTCGGCAATGTAATCGGAGTAGCCGGTGATGAACACGATCTGCACGGCTTCATTCTCCTGCCGCACCGTTTTGGCCAGCGTCACACCGTCCGTGCCCGGCATTTCCACGTCCAGAAGTAATAGGTCAAAGCTTTTGTCCTCTGCGTAGCGAAAAAGAAAGGCATCCGCCGAGGCAAAGCGCTCACTCTCCACCTCAATGCCACGCTCTGCGGCCCACTGGTGCAGAATGCTCCCCACAAATTCAGCATCGGTCGTGCTGTCATCACAGATCGCGGCACGGTATGACATGGCGGCTTCTCCTCTCTTTCCGTAAACTCTGGGTAGAGTATGACACACTTTCTCCCCGATTGCAACAAAAAAGAAGCGGCTGACACGACAGCCGCTTCTTTTTGTACGATTTCATTTTATGAATTATTTTCAGTTGTGCTGTTTCAGGGCGCAGACCGCAATGCTCAAAGCGCTCCAAGCTGCCTGATACATCAGGACAGCGGCCACCGACAGGGTGCCGATGCTGCCCGCGTAGGTCAGCAGAACACCGATGACCACTGAGAACCAGACCGAGACCATCTGCACCGTGGTGGCGCTCGTCTCGGCGTTCTGGGCCTTTTCCGCCGCGCGCAGGCCACCGATCAGGCTGGCAAAGCCCTTATCATGCAGCATACAGCAGCGGGCCGTCTCGTCCGGCTGGGCAGGGGTCAGCGCGCTGCACTGCTCCTGATCCAGCAGAGTGATCATCCCCTCGGGCAGATGATAAGCCTCGGTGATGTGGCGGGCCGTCAGGCTGGGGTCCTCGCAGGTGACCAGCAGGCGGATGTTCTCCCGCTGCAGCACCTCCAGCCCGCGGGCGGCGTTGCGGCCGCCCACATAGTGGAGCACGAACATGGCGTGCAGGCTGCCGGAAACAGCCAGATACAGGATCTGCAGCGCGCCGTTTTGGGAGTGCTCATCCTCGTACTCCTGCTCAGGCAGGGGCACGCCCTCCCGCTCCATGTACAGCCGGTTGCCGATGAGCACCCGGTTGTTATCGCACCAGGCGGCAAAGCCAAGACCGTGGTGGACCTCCAGATCCTTCACAGGGTACAGGATCTCGGTGCGGTCCTCGATGATCTGACGGAACAGGCCCCGCAGGGTCTCACAGCTGTGGTTGAGGATGCTGGCCGCATAGAGGATGGCGCGGTCGATGCGGCCGCCCTTGAAGATGCGGATGTCCTCCAGATTCACGCTGTCGGCGGTAAAGAGCTCGTCGGCATCCACCTGCACGGTGTCCACACCGCCCAGCTCCTCAATGGCAGCCCAGCCGGGCACCACGGCACCGGCGGCGGCTGCGGTCTTTTGCAGGCGCAGAGAAGCGATGCCCGCAACAAGGGTGGAGGACAGCGGTGCACCCATGCAGAGCATGGAGGTCAGGGCTGCGGCCATGCCGTTGGGCCCGCCGCCAAACAGCAGGAACACCAGCCCGCTGAGCACGGCGGCACCCAGCAGGATCAGAGCTGTCTTGCGGGCGCGGCGCTCACTGGCGCGCTCCCCGAAGCTCTGCTCCACCAGCGCCTCGTCCCACTGGACAGGGCGGCTGAGCAGCACCCAGGGGTCTTTCTGATCCAGGCTCCGGGCCAGCACCCGGATCAGGTCCTTATCCCGGACGCGGAACGCGCCCTGCAGCCCCTCGGGGGATCGGGCGGCGAGGTCGTAGCCGTTTCTGACGGCAGTCAGCAGGACACGGCTGCCCAGCAGGGCCAGGAACAGGCCCAGTGCGGCCACACCGGAAAGCAGCGTCCAGCTGGAGTTCTGATAGCTCTGGGCGTTGAGCAGGGCGACCGCAGCCTGCACCATCGCACCGCAGGCGGCCAGCGCCGGCATGGTGTCCGCACTGGGGCGGCCCTTGAGGCCCTGCAGACCATCCCGCAGGACAGGCCAGCCCACAGCCAGCGCACCGGCCAGAAAAAGCAGGTTGGCAGCATAGAACGCCGCCGGGGCGATCACGGGGTCAAGGGAGGCCACAGGGGCCAGCAGCCCCTCGGCAACAAGGCCAAAGTGGAGCAGTACCACGGCTAGGATGCCCTCCAGCACACACCGCAGCGTCAGCTCCGCGCCCATCCGGCGGAGCTTCTCTCCCACCTGCTCGGGCGTTTCCGGCTCGGCTTCCTCTTCAGGCTTCTCCGCAGCCTCCGGCGCGGCAGGGGCCGCTTCCCCAGCGGGCTGGGCCGGGGCCTCCTCTGCCGGTGCGGCAGGCTGGGCGGGTGCTTCGTCCTCTTCCAGCCCCATCAGCGGCAGGCTCATGCTGTCGTCCTTGCTGGGGGCCTCGGTGCGGGTAGGGGCCTGCGGCTCGTTCTCGTCCGCGCCCTTGCCAAAGAACTGGAAAGCCTTTTCCGGTTCCGGCTCAACCTCTGGCGCAGCTTCCGGGGCAGACTTCGCCTGCTTTACCGACTGATCCTCGGCAAACACCATGGGGATGGCCGGGCCCTCAGGCGCTGCGGGAGCTTCCGGCTCCACGGCCAGCACCTCTTCGGGGGCATCCTGCACCTCCTCCACCGGGGCGGGCTTGGGGGTGCCATAGAGCATGGCCTTGAGTTCGGCCATCTCTGCATCCTCCTGCTGCTCCTGCGGGGTCAGGGGTTCCCGGCGGCGGGGCGGCTCCGGCTTTTTCTCGGGCTGGGGTGCGGGCTGGGGTTCCGGCTTCGGCGCTGCGGGGGCTTCCGGCGCGGTGGGCAGAGCCACAGGCTCTGCTTCCTCCAGCTCTCCGGGCTCCAATGCCAGCTCCAGGCCGGCCTCGGCTTCTTCCTCATGGCCCAGCACGATCTCACCCGTGGGCGGCAGCTCATTCTGCACGGCCGGGGCGGCGGCAGGCTCCTCTTTGTCCTTTTCGCGGTGAAAGAGTTTGCCCAGCAGGCTGCTGGTGCTCTCCTTTTCCTCATCGCGGCGCTTCATCTCTTCGGGCACCTGTGCCACGCTGGTGCTGAAAAACGTGCGGAACTTCTCGTTCTGCGCATCGATCTCTTCCTGTGTCAGCTCTTTGCGCTTATCATCCTTTGGCATCCTAGTCCCTCCCTGTTCTGGTCACGGCGGTCTGGCCGCTGTTTCTTACTCTGCGGCGCGCTGGCTCTGGATCTCGTACAGGATGATGCCAGCTGCCACCGAGACATTGAAGCTGTCCACACCGGTGCCCTGAGCGGCCATATCCAGCCGCACCACACCGTCACAGAGCTTTTTCACCAGCTGGGATACACCACTGCCCTCGCTGCCCAGCACCAGTGCGATGGGGCCGGTCAGGTTGTTCTTGCGCAGGGGCACACCGTCCATATCGGCACAGTAGACGAACACCCCCTGATCCTTCAGGCGGCGGATGGTCTCGCCGATGTTGGCCACGCGGGCCACAGGCAGGCGCTCGGCCGCACCGGCGCTGGACTTGATGACGGTGGGGGTCACGGACGCGCCGCCCCGCTTGGGGATGACGATGCCGTGGGCTCCGCACAGCAGAGCAGAGCGCATCACCGCGCCCAGATTATGGGGGTCCTCGATGCCGTCACTCAGCACCAGGAAAGGGGGCTCCCCCTTCTCTCTGGCAACGTTCAGCAGGTCCTCCACGGTCACATATTCGATCTCGCTGGCAAAGGCAGCCACGCCCTGGTGGCTCTCGGTGCCGGTCATCAGGCGCAGCTTGTTGGGGTGCACCCGCTTGACCGTGGCCCCGGCCTCCTTGGCCATGGCGGTATAGTAAGCTGCCACGGCGGGGGCCATGCCCTCCGCGATCAGCACGGTATCCACGCCGGAACCGCTCTTGAGCAGCTCGGTCACGGGGTTTTTGCCGTAGACCAGGCTCTCATTCTTGGGCTGCTCCTCCGTGCTGCTGCGGCGGGGGCGGCGCGGCATTTTCTGTTCGTCCATTGATGTGTTCTCCTTCCATTCTATGGCAAGGCGGGCCGTTTGAGCCGCGCCATGGTTTCGTTCTGTTTCAGTTTTACTATATTTTGACACTGACACATTCTAAAGTATAGCATACCCCGGCATTCTTCGCAATGTTTGCCGAAGGCAAAAGTTTTCCACATTCAGCAGGCTATACAATCGGTAATTCGGCTCCAATTTTTCCACATGTTGAAAACACGGTTGAAAATGTTCAAAAATCAAGTTTGTACGCCCACTTTCCGGGTGGAATTCCACAGTTTCCACCGAGTTTTCAACCTCCCGGGTTCGACACGCAAACTTTCTGCCGTACTTTTTGTAAAATTCAAGTCGGAATTATGACAATTTTTTGAAGGGAGATCCAGTGGTTTTTGCCAGAATCTCCAACATCAAAATGCCCAATGTGAATTTGTGTTGAAAACGCCGCGGGAACCGCCTTGATTTTATCCTGTAATTGGGGTATACTACCCTTAGGTTCGTTAAAGGATGCGCAATCTTGTATCCAAAACGGCTTTTTCACCCCAAAATGATTTTGCGGAGGTAATGAATAATGTTGGTAAATGCAACCGAAATGCTGATCAAGGCACGCGATGGCCACTACGGTGTGCCCCAGTTCAACATCAACAATCTGGAGTGGACCAAGGCAGTCCTGACCGCCTGCGAGGAAATGAAGAGCCCCG
>OHRF01000663.1_pt1 | contig 13458 bp, 17 predicted proteins | sample 1578291 | NCBI WGS metagenome assembly OHRF01 (sample SAMEA3879576, study PRJEB24766) | human gut metagenome | biome: human-associated habitat; feature: feces | place: USA | collected 1985/1987 | reverse complement strand
GATCGAGATCCTCTGCTTCGGCGACAGCAATACATACGGCTTCACGCCCGACTGGAAGCACCGCTACGGGCGCGATATCCGCTACCCCGGCGTGCTGCAGGCCCTGCTCGGCGACGGGTATTACGTCGCAGAGGACGGCCTGGTCGGCCGCACGGCGGCGTTTCCGGACGATAACCGCGCGGGCCGCTCCGCGCTCGAGACGCTGCCGCTGAGCATCGAGAGCCACGGCCCGGTGCAGTACATCGTGCTCATGCTCGGCACGAACGACTGCAAGGCGGACAAGACCCGCTCCGCCGAGGAGGTCGGCATCGGCATGGACAAGCTCATCCGGCTCGTCATCGGTATGCTGCCCGCGTGGACAAAGATCCTGCTCGTGTGCCCGCCGCCGCTCGGTGCGTCCGCGCCGCAGCGCGACCCGGAGTATGACGCGCAGTCGCTCTCCGTCTCACAGGGCGTGGCGGCGCAGTATCAGATGATCGCCGAGGCATATGGTCTGCGGTTTCTGGACGCCGGCACGGTCACGCAGATGAGTGCGCTCGACGGCGAGCACCTCGACCCCGACGGCCACAGGAAGCTGGCCGCCGCCATTGCGGACATCGTCCGCCGCGACTGTGAGGCATGAGCGCGCTGACGCATATATGACGCACATATCACGGCAAAAGAGCTCTCTGCGCGGCGCCCGGCAGCCGCGCAGATTTTTTCTCCAAAATGCAAAAACGTTCTTGACATTCGTGTCGTTTTCTGATAAGATACACCTTGCCTGTGGGGGTATAGCTCAGCTGGGAGCCCGGTTGAAGCGGTAAACAACCCCCGCACTAATTGAATAAGAAATTACTCAGCGCACCCCTTACATGGGGGTATAGCTCAGCTGGGAGAGCGCTTGACTGGCAGTCAAGAGGTCAGCGGTTCGATCCCGCTTATCTCCACCAATCGGGTGCGCTGAGTATTCTTAATAAATGCTTGCTTTGAAAAAAGCAAGTTTTTTGTTTTATGTCCGCTTCCCTTTTGAAGCGGGCTTTTTTTATGCGGCGATTGCCGAAATGTCCAGTCCAGCGCTGAACTGCTCAAAGTCAATGTTGAAGTCGATATGCAGCCGATAGTCCCGATACACCTCCACACGCCGGATCAGGCAGCTCACGATCATTTTCTTTGACTCCATGCTGGCACTGTCGTACATATCCGCCCATGAAATAATATCGTCATACTGAGCGTTTAAGGCGTCCAGCATAGCCTGTCCCTCGTCGTAGGCCGCCTGCGCCGCCTCCATAGTGTGCTGAACTTCGAGACATTTTGTCTCACAGTCAGAAATCAAAGAACCAAGCAAATCCTGCGAAAAAGCACTTTCGCCCCGGAGAGATTTAATGACCTCTGCCCGGAGCGTATCAAGCTCGGCGGCGGCCTTGGCGTAGTCTGATTTTGCACTTTTGAGAAGTGCCTTCCGTTCTTCCATCTTTTCACGGTAGCGGATATTAACGATCTCGCTTTTAGGGATTGCTTTCATCCGCTCAAAGATCTGCCGCACCACTTTATCAATGATACCGTCAAGTATATGCGCCGTGTAGCCCGTTTGCCCGTCACATTCGGTTTGCTTGCGTGTCTTGCCGTAGCAGATATACCGTACACGCTTTACAATGCGGTGAGCATCTTCCTTGCATGGATAAGCCTTGCCGTTGGTGGTGAGCGCCAGCCGGGAGCCACAATGCCCGCAAAAGACATTCCCGGCCAGCAAGGACTGACCACGGGTATTCAGCGGTACACGCCGTTCCTGTTCGGCGGAGTTGGCACGGGAGGTACGAATGTGTTGTGCGGCCTCAAACAGCTCCTGTTCTATAATCTGTAAGTGGGGCAGCGTTTGGGAGCGGCTTTCGCCGCTGCGAAGCACCCCGGTATATGTCAGATTGCAAATGATACCCCGGATGCTGGCGTGATGCCACATTTTACCCGTTCTCGCCCGATAGCCGAGGTTATTTAAGTAGGTGGCGATCCGTTGAGCGCCGAAACCCTCATGCACATACTTGTCAAAGATAATCCGTACCACAGCAGCCTCGGCCTCGTTGACAGCCAGCTCAAAAACTTCGTGCTTGCGTTTATTGAAGCGTCCGCTCTTTACAAGGTCATACCCATAAGGAGCAAGACCGCCCTTGAAACCGCCGTCCTCGACAAGCTGGCCGAGAGCGGTTTTTGTGCGAATTGAAGTCTTTTCGCTTTCGCCGTCAGCCTGCCAGAAGCGGATGTAGTTGGTGAGCTTGTCCGTGTGATTATCAAACCGCTGTTCTCCCTCTTGGGTACTCCAGACACGGATGCCGTTCTTGACAAACCATTCCACCACAAAAGGCGTTTCGTCAGCGATACGCCCGATGCGGTCAAACATGAACACGAGCAGAATATCGAATTTCCCCTGCTTGGCGCGCTCCTTGATGATTTGCAGCTTGTCCCGGTTTTCGGCTCTAACCTTATGCCCGGACACGCCGTCCTCCTGTTCCTCGTGAACAATCGTCCAGCCCATTTTTTCACAGAAGCGATGGCACTCTCTGCGCTGCATGGGAATGTCGGCTTGGCTTTTGTCGTTGTAGTCCACCTGCTTGTCGGTGGACACGCGGTATAGGCAATCAACCCGATTACCTGTCATCAGTCTGGTTTCCATCATATTGATCCGTCCTTTCATTTGTCGATGGGTCAATGAAAAAACGCAATCAATACGCGGGGAATATGAAGTTTTCAAGGTACATAGGGACTACCCCCACTATTATTATCCCTCTGTTCGGGAGGGATTGCAAGGATGTCGCCGGAGCTATTTTTTGCCGTATTGTTGGCAAAGGAAGATAGTAAAATCTGCTTTACATGATGGAGCGCTGCCGCATTTTTGCAGTCTGCAAAGCTGGCGGTGATGGCGTAGCCATCCACAGCAAATGCGGTATGTTGTTTTCTCTGCTGCATAAAGACCTCCTTTTCAATTCTCGGCAACAGGGAAAGGCCAGCGCCTCATAAAAGCACTGGCCTGCGACTTATGACCTTGGGACGAAATGTTCCAAGGTGTTTTTGACAGTTGGGAGCGCCGCACCCGCTCCTGTTGGCCTGTCATAAGACAGCTCATATTCAATGCGGCGCTCCCTCACAGCGGACAGCGACGATCCGTCACGGAGCATCAACTACCTTGCTGCGGAGGGGTGAAAACTACCTCTCATATACCAAGGACAAAAATCGGGCAAATGGAGCCCCGCTCACAGAACTTTTTTCAAATATTTTTTCATAGCAGCCATGCCGCGCTTCACCGAGCGTCGGACAACGCTCTTGTCCACATCCTGCTCTTGGGCAATCTGGCGGTAGCTCTTGCCGAGGATCAAATGCGCCTCCACCCGGACACCCTGCACCTCCGGCAAAGAGTTGAGGGCGTTCCACAGGTGGACGAACAGCTCCATACGATCCAGAAGCTCCTGCGGCGTCGGCTCATGCAGGCAGGCCGAGTATTCGATCCCATCGTCACAGTCGAGGGAATACTGCGCCTTGTTGCGGGTCGTGCGCCGCTGATAGGCTGCCTCATACAGCTTGTCCGCCTTCAGCTCGGCGGCCACTTCGTCGGAAACTTCGATGTATTCATCATGGGTGTACCAAGCGTAAAAGTCCTTCAGATTGATGGTCGTCATTTGTATTTCCTCCATTCGGTTCATGTGTGGGTGGGTGAACGGAACGGAGGAACGGCGGGGATCGGCAGCCGGGGCTGGCTGCTTTGGGACAAATTGTCCCAAGGTGCAGGCATATAAAAACGCCCGCACAGCATGACGCTATGCGGGCGCACGAAACAACATTTTCACTTACATACTGACAGATTTCGCATCCACAGTGGTATAGCCCCGACGGTGGAAGTGCGCTTTTTTTAGCCAGTATAGATCAAATGCACTATCAATAAAGAAAAAGGACACGGCGATACCTCCTTGGATACCGCCGTATCCTTAAAAAAGGGCGACTTTACCACACCCTCCGTTGATCCAATTTTTCAACAGGAAAACGGCGGCTTGAAATATGATATTTCAAAACCGCCGCTTGATTTTAGCACGCAAAATCGTCATCGAATGGCGGTTTCATGTGTTCGGATTTATACGCTGAATAGTTATCTTTCACTCGAATAGTCAATAATGATTTTTTTGCAATCTTCGCACTTGAACGCAAATACGGTGTTGGAATTATCCGCTGCGCCATTGGAAAGGCAAGTGCTTCCCTTGCCCAAAGAAGAAAGTGATGCAACAAGTTGCTTCTTCAATGTCCAATACACGCCATCCCGACATTGGATATAACCCAATGTCATTTCTTTTTCACAATAAGGACACTTCATAAACTCTTTCCCCTTCCATCTTTCAAAGGCGTAAATCGCACGCGTTCTGTTTCATTTATCTCCGTCGCGCTTATTCTCTTTAATTGCCCGCAACAGGCAAAGTCCCATAGCCAAAACGGGCAGCAGCACCCGCAAGCACAAAAAGCCTTGCGGATCACCGAGATGAATATTTGCATCCAGAAGCAGTCCGGCTCCCCACGCTATCAGCGTAAAAACAATAGATGTGATGTACATAATAATATCTCCTTTTTACTTTCATCAATGAGTAAACGACTCTTTATAGGTTGCCGTTGTGTCACCCGTTGTTGCTGTGATTTTCACATTATTTGTTCCGTTCTGCCGTGCAACAGGATACGGGATACTAATATCGACGGAATAGGCTTCACCCGGCTCTAATGTAACGGCTTCGGTTTCAAAGGCGTAATCCTCTCCGTTGAGAACAATTTGGGCAATCATATTCTTATCAAAGCTCACCGAATAATCGCCGATATTTTCAACGCTCCATGTGAATTTTAAGCCTTCTTCATCATATACGCCTGCGGTTGCCTTGCGTATCCCAATTTGTAGAATATCATTTTGAGAAGTGCTTTCTTCTCCTGGCAGTTCACTCTCATTGACGGGAGTTGCTTCAAGTTCGTTATTCAAATTGTTCCAATAAGAGCCAATATCCGCACTCGTGAAATACTCAAAATCGCCTGATTCTGATTTCAAATTGCCGTTTTTAGCTCCATAACAGGCGTAAATCAAATCATAACTTGTCCCATCCGAAAGGTTAAATCTAAAGCTGGTCACATCCGCTCCAGCAGTTTCCTCAGCCGTTTTGTCTTTTAGGGATAAGCCCTTGAACATATCATACAGGGTCTTTATATCACTTTCAGCAACGACTACTTTCTTTTCTGCTGATGCGGGCACTCCGTCGTAGTGGTACATTTCAACGCTTTCGACATCTTCAACCTCAAACGGGAAGTCGATATTGACCGTTTTTCCGTTACAGCCAACAAGCCCCAGCGTTAGGATCAGCGCAAAGATTAAGGCGGTTATCTTCTTCATTTCATGCTCCTTTTTGTATTTAGCTATTTTTTTCATTGAACGACCACACTCCCTATCAATTTCTCACGATAGAACAAATAACTGCGTGGTCATCATTGTTATGATAGTTGATGACCAGTTTTGTGTTTTCATTGATATACCAAACATCCTCCATACTGCTACTTTCAGTTGGCTCACCCCAAGCAGCCGTTAGCTCTTGCTTGGTAAAATCAGTTATATAGCTGTTTAGCTGGGCTTCATCTTCCATATTTGATACCTGTTCCAACGAGGGTAGACTATCAATGTTTTTGTGGTGCAGATTGCCCCATGCAAAAATGCCTATCACCACTACTATTGCAATTACAAAAATAAGTATTTTTGTGTTCTTTTTCATGCAGTCACACTCCGTTCCAGATTCGCCATAAATGGAATCCTCCTTGTTTGTTATTGAGGTATCACCCATATAACGCACAAGGAGGAAAAAGGGGACAATATTTTTTGAATTATTTTTTCGTAATGCCCGCGGCGATCTTTACTATCTCGTCCACATCAATAGAGCCGTAAACCGAGAAGGAGCAGCCGTCCCGCTCAAAGCAAATATAGCTCATGCCATCTTTCTGGAAGAAGTAGCCTGTTACCCCGTCTTTATCGAACGGCTCTATTTTATGTTTTATCATTGGCCTTAATTGCTGCTGCAAGGAAATACCCAACAATTCCTGCAAAATTCAAAATCAGATCGTCCACATCAAAGCTGCGCTTAACGATTGGCTGTATCACTTCTACGCCAATGTCCCATCAATATTAAACTTTTAGTGTTCCGTCCTGCATAACAATCACTTCATCACAAATTGCCTCGATGTCATCTTTGTGATGGGAAGTCACAACTATCAGCTTTCCTTCGTCGCGGCGCTGACACAGCAATTTCCGAAGAAGCAGGACGGATTTTTCGTCCAACGCATTAAACGGCTCGTCTAAAATGAGAATATCCGGGTTTTCCATGAGTGCTTGAATAATCCCAATTTTCTGCTTCATGCCGAGAGAATACCGGCGCATAGTTTGTTTTGACTCTGGGTCAAGCTCAAAAAGCCGCATATACTCTTTGATCGTATCATCGGAGACTTTCTTATTGATTGCCGCAAGTTGCTTCAGATTTTCAAGGCCCGTCATATAGCTGAGAAATTCCGGCTTTTCAATAATAAGGCCGAGTGAGGGTGGAATGGATATGTCCCGATGCAATCGCTTTCCGTTAAAATCAATCGTTCCACTTGTAGGGATAACTAACCCAGCAATCGTGCGGAGCAACATAGTTTTTCCACTGCCGTTGTATCCAACGATCCCATATATTTTTCCACCTAAAAACAGGCAGTTGATATTATCTAAAACCTGTGTATAGCCTATTTTCTTAGATACCGCTTTTAGAATAATCTCCATTTTTCACCTCACAGCTCCTTCAAAAAATATCGTATGTACGGTTTAGTCGCAAAAGTAATAAAGTCGTTATTGCAAGGAAGATCGGCAGTAGCACAAGTCCAAGAGGTTGGAAAGTCCATGAGAAAATCAGTCGTATTGTTATCCCGTTTCGGTTCGTAACCGACTGAATTACCTGTTCGTCTATGAGTAAAAGCAAATAGGCAGATATAAAGGGCATTGTCGATAGCATCTTATTTTTCGTTCGCTTTAGCATTTCTGAAATGTTTGCTAATAGAAAAAAACTGAGTAGATACCGTATGTATGAGGAAAACATATCCACAAATGAGTATGTTTCACCATGCCAAATTGCTAAAAGATAGATCATGGAAAACCATGTAGTTAGATATATAATTGCGAACAGATATTGTTGAAGAAGCAGAAACAGGAGATATTGATTTCTGCTTTTCATGCGGATAAAAGAAGGCTTCTTTGTGCTCCCGTCAATCGTTGATATTGTCCAGATAAACGGAGGGACGAGCAGATAGCAATATACTCTGTCACCGAATACCTGTGCGACTATTTCTCCACTTTCTGCTGCATACAGTTCATAAAGCGAAGAAGCGGCTAACACTGCGGCCATATACAACAAATAAAATGGTACAAGCCGAATCGTTCTTTTTCGGAATAAAATCATATAACATCCCTGTTCCTTCTGTTCCCAATGAAAAGGCAAACAATATCAATAGCGAGTAGCGCACCGAAAATAATTGCAATATTCTCTATGGTAATTACAAACGATGTTGCTCGTGCTACCATCGGTTGTAGTGCCATTGTGACACTATATGTTTGAGCCGCCGTCTGTGTTAAGTAATCAAGCACATACATAATTATCGGCGGCAAAATAAACGCCATGTATTTATTTTTAGCCTTTACAATCATTTGGATGGCGAGATATAAAACAGTTAGCAGGGATAATGCAAACGCATGAAGAATAACATAAGTAACTGCCTCATAAAGCGGGCTTTTTTGAAAAAGTAATGCCGAAAATGTTCCCATGTGCGGGATCATAGTTTCGCTTAGCTCCATACTCGATGGGCAAGTCACATACACCAAAAAAAGATTAAGCAGAAATAGGAATAGCGTACTAACGAAAGAAACAAAAAACACAGATAGAGCTTTGGAGCAGAAATAAACCCAACGCTTTTTCTTTGTGATGATAATTCCATAAATGGCGGTTTTGCTTTCATCAAAAAACACCAATCCTGTTAGCAAGACAGGGAAAAGCCAGTAGAGCGTGTTAAAAATTGTGCTGCCAGTAGTCCTATTCATAAACAGCCACCACATGAACGGGTTACTCTGATATGCAAAATGTGATTGCATAGTAATGGGATCTATCACAGCAATGACAAGCAATATTATCAAGGCCAGCAGGACAAGTCTACTTCGATATAACTTTTTTACATCTATCCAAAAATACTTCATGCAATCGTCACACCCTTTTCGTTCCGCTGTATTTAGGAGCTATAATCTCGATTAAACGAAATCCTCCTTGCTCATTATCATGGGTTGCATCACCCATATAACGCACAAGGAGGAAAAAGGGGACAATATTTTTTGAATTATTTTTTCGTAATGCTTGCGGCGATCTTTACCAACTCGTCCGTATCAATAGAGCCGTAAACCGAGAAGAAGCAGCTGTCCCGCTCAAAGCAGATATAGCTCATACCATCTTTCTGGAAGAAGTAGCCCGTCACCCCGCCTTTATCAAACGGCTCTATCTTTGTATTTTCGGTATCGAAATAAACCCGATTGTCTGACTGGGTAATCATAATTTCAAAGCTCTCGGCTTCGTTGATGGCATATTCATAGAGAACAATCCCCGGTTCCGTATTCGGCTGCTTAGTCGTATCTTGCAGAATTGCTCCGTCCGGGAGATAGCCAGCCTGATACTCGGTCAAGTCCTGCGGCTCGTCCAGCTCGTCACCGTGCAATTCAAAAATGCTGTATTTTTCAAAGGTTTCGATTACCCACGAAATGACTCTTTCCCGGAATTGGGCATTTGCCACCATGCAGGTCGAGAATAGCAAGGTCAAAGTGATGGCCGCAACCGCAACGGTTTTCCAAACCTTTCTGATCGCAATATGTGTCCGGTTGTTTCCTGCCGCCTCATCATCCGCATCTGCTTCAAGTTCGTTGTGCAAATAGCCCTTTAAGGCAATATGACAGGCTTTCACGAAAGTATCATCGGAAATCATACAGCCTGCCTCAACGCCCATACTTGAAGATAGCAGTTCTTTGTAGAAGCGAAAGTGCCCCTTGGCATTTTCCAGATGGAAAAACATTTCTGTCTCCTCCGGGGATAAGCGGAAACAATATCTGCTCAACAGCAGGACGCGCCCCTGATGGGGCAGCAACAAGATTTTCTTGCTCAACTCATGGATCTGTTGTTGGTGCAAATCAATACAAGCGCAGTTGTCATTCTCAGCAGCCGCGAGGGTGTCTGCGGTCTTTTCAAAGCTGGTCGCCGCCGCTTCTTGAAGCAAAGCCTGCCAACTCATATCCATAGTTTTACCCTCCCTCATACAGTTTTCTGAGCTTCTTGACGAGCCGCTGTCCGCGTTTTTTAGCGGCATCCTCTGAAATGTTCAGTAGCTCTCCGATCTCTTTGTATCCCATTTCCTCGGCGTACCGAAGATAGACAAAGCGCCGATCATCAGGGGCGAGCCGGTCTATCAACTCGGTCAGCTTATGCACATCGGCATTGTGAATACACTCGTCTGCGAGGTCATCGGAGTTTTCATCCGAAACGCAGTCCCAGCGGTCAAGGTGAACGCTCTGCTGGGAATGACGCAGCACATCAATAGAAGCGTTTTTCACTATGGTAACGCAGAAAGCGGTCATTTGGGGACAGGGTAATTCAGAAATTTTTTCGATGTTGTCCATAATCTTTACAAATGCGGTGGACACAACATCTTCTGCGGCTTCTTCTGATTTTACGATTTTGAAAGAAATGCGCTGGAAGTGGACACGATGCTCATGGAATATCCGCTCTACCAGCGCCCGCTGTTCATCATTCAAAACGCCAAATAGGAGTATCATCATAATAGGTTCCTCGTGGGTAATTCGTTGTAGCCTATCTTTATCGGGCAGAAAAACGCACTTACACAAGTGTTTTTCTCACGGCACGATATTTCAAATTATACCACAGAATAATCCTACGGAAAAGAGGGGAAAACGAGCCAAGCCGATGACACCGCCTCCGTTTTTTCGTGGGGTTTCCGGGGTACGCACTAACGGCAAGCAGGGCAAGTGTAGCCACACTTGCTATTTTTGCATCCCGGCGGGCTGCAAAAACGCTTGTTGGGGAGCCTCCCCAAACCCGGCTTTGGGACATTTTGTCCCAAAGTAATTTGTCTGCGTCACCGTGCGCTATCGCTCCTGTTCCTTTTTGCGCTGGCCGTCCGTGACACCCAGCAGATGGTCGATGTTGGCCTTGACCGCCACGGCTTGCCGCATTTCCTCCTGCGCCGAACGGTACTCGGTATAGAGCGCCTTTTTCTGCGCCGCCAGTTGGCGGCGTTTTTCTTTTAGCTCTGCCATCTTGGGCAGCTTCTCGCCGCCCAGCAGCTCTCCCATCGTGGCCTTGGCCGCCCGGTAGTCCGCCAGCTCCGACTCATGCTCAGCAAGGTATTTCCGGCTATACTTGGCGGCCTTGTACCCGTCAAAGACGGGGCGGGTCTTGGCGTACTGCACCACGGCTCCCATCAGCTCGGAGGTATGGGAAAGGTCGGCCTCGGTCTGCCGAAGCTGTTCCGTCAGCGTATGAAAAAGGGAAACGGCGTCCTCGGCCTTGGCGGAGAGTTGGTCATATTCGGTGATGTTCTGCTCCTGCATGAATTGAAGCGCCGCCGCCATCTGTTTAAGGTTATAGACCTTTGCCCACCGTGCATAGGCCGCACCCTTGCCGGAGCGCAGCCGCTCCTGTATATCCACGATCAGATTGACACGGCGAGGGGCGGCAGGCGCAGGAACAGGCTGCTCCGGGATCGGGCGCTCCCCGGCGATGACGGCCTTGATGTCCTCGGGATCGTAGCCGTCCCCGAGGGTGGACGCCCGCAGCCGGGTCGCCCGCTCCTGCCCCGGAACAAGAAAAGAGATCGTACCGCCGCGCCCATGCTTGACCGTGAAGCCAGATACCTCCATGAGCCGGAGAAAAGCGTCAAAATCGGCGGGGCATTTGGCAAGAGCTTCATTGATGGCAAGCCGCAGCTGCTCCTTGTACGAGGGCTGCCGCTCCGTCCCCAGCCATGCCCCGTAATGGAGAAATCGTCCCTTGCTGTGCAGTTTGGGGTTGGTGATGACGGACAGATCATTTTCAAGGCAAATGCGGTCAGAGAGCCGCCGCACCGCACGGCCAGAGCCGATAAAGTCTCGGAACTTCCGGGTGCAGTCCAGCGAGGTCGAGTTATAATAAATGTGGTTGTGGATGTGCGCCTTGTCCGTGTGGGTGGCAACGAAAAAGGCGTACTTGCCCTTTGTCCAGCGCATCGCCGTTTCATAGCCGATGCGGTTCGCCTCTTCCGGCGTGATCTCCCCGGGCTTGAATGACTGGCGGATCTGATAGCACAGCACATCGGCATCTCGCCGCTGCTCCCGGCCTGTGGCAGCTTTGTACTTTGCTTTGCTTAAAAGGAATTCGGCATCGGCGGTCATGTGGTCGCAGCCGTAGGACGAGATCAATTCGCCGCCCTCGGTCTTGTCCGGGTTTTGCCCGTAGTCAAACCGCTCTTTCAAGGACTGCGCGATGGTTTCGCCCTTGCTGATTTTGTGCTTCTTGTAGTAGGTCGTGGCCGTAGGCAGCCCTCCTTTCAGCATTGAATAGTCATAGATAATCTGTTATACTTGTACCGATATAACTGCGGAGATACTTTACAATAGAGACTTGACGGAGGACTTCATAAATGTATAGAGAATTAGTTTTGGAGCTTACCAAAGGAAATGAGTGGGTGAAAGTTCAACCGCCTTGCTCTGAGACTGTAATATCCGAAGCAGAAAAAGTTGTAGGATACTCGTTCCCCGAAGAATTAAAAAATCTACTAAGGGAAATGAATGGTGATAAGTGGCTCTTTTTATCGGCTGAAGAAATAATCGAGAATGTAAAGCTGAATCGAGAGATATTCCTCCCACTTTTTGAGGAAGATTATAGCAAAGAAGAATATCAGGAACGAGTGGATAGGTTCATATTCTTCGCAACGAATGGGTGCGGTGATTATTATTGTTACCGTGTTTGCCCAAATGGGACGGCTGATAAGAGCGTAATTTACATCTGGGAACATGAATACATAGGGGATAGCTGTTGTTGGAGGCCTGTTGCCAACAACATAAAGGAACTAATCGTGCGATATTGTAACGGCGAGATTTAATAATCCGGCAGTTTCCATCTTGTCGAGATAGGTGCTATATAAATAAAACGGCGGCTGTGGTCAGCCGCCGTCGTTTCAGCTTTGGGACATTTTGTCCCGAAGTATCAGCCGGTGATGAAATCCCGCAGGGTGAACTTGGCCGAGTGCAGCTTGTCCACCAGCCACTCAGCGATGGCGGGAACGCCAAAGGGAGAAACGAGGAACGCAAGGACGAGGAACACGATCCCGCCCACCGTCTGTCCGCCGATGAACAGGATCAGGGAGAGCAGCGTCAGCACGATGCAGCCCAGCTCGCACACGGCGGACGCCACGCAGAACAGGAATGTGACCATAGCGGCCAGCAGGGACAGCGCCACCATTACGGGGGCGGCAAGGATTTTGAGAACGATCATAGCAGCTACCTCCATCAAAAAATCGGGTTGGTTTGTCCTTCTACCCATATTATACCGCTGGGAAAATAGGCACACAAGGATGTCGAGCTTTCACCACTTTGGGACAAAATGTCCCGAAGTCGTGAAAGCCGGGGAACGGCGCAAGGCCGCTCCCCGACAGGTCATAGGCTCACCACAGCCGACAGCTTTTTCAGCAGCTCGGACAGCGGCTCCCAAAGGTCGGCATAGTCCTTTTGGAGCGCCGCGATCTCCGAGGGATAGATGCCGTAGGTGTTGGCATGGGCGGCCACTTGATTTAGGTTGTTGGCGCACCGCCGCTGCAAGGCCACCAGCTCCCGGATGTCCGAGAGGTCAACATGGAGGACATAGCCGTTGAGCGCCATTTTCCGCATATAGGCTCCCATGTTGGAGATCCCGGCCTCGGCCATGCGGTCAGCGATCAACGCCTGCTCCTCCGGCGTCACCATCACATGAAGATGGACAGAGCGCCGCCGCTTTTTTGTCAACGCTCCTCACGCTCCCGGCTGCGGCGCTTGGGCGGGTGTTCCCGCACCTTATCCAGCGGCTTTTCCGACCGGGGCGGCACAGGCAGATTGTTGATGATGCCATCGATCATGTTCCCGTTCTGTTCCATCGCAAGCTCGGCGTTCTTGTTGGGATTGCGTTCCTGCTCCATGAATGTCCTCCTATCTGTCGCCCCGGTCAGGGGCGTTTTTCTTTGGGGCAGCTTGCCCCCGGTCAGCCTCGGCCTGTTTTGCGGCGGTTTTCATCTGCTCCCGGATCGAACGGGGTCTGTCGGGATTGTCGGGCGCAGGCCGCAGCTCATAGTCAGACGCCTGCCGTTTCGTCAGTGGCCGTGTGTAGGTCAAATGCC
>OHRF01000655.1_pt1 | contig 13599 bp, 7 predicted proteins | sample 1578291 | NCBI WGS metagenome assembly OHRF01 (sample SAMEA3879576, study PRJEB24766) | human gut metagenome | biome: human-associated habitat; feature: feces | place: USA | collected 1985/1987 | reverse complement strand
CTGCTGTTGTTGCCAGTGGAACTCTGGTAAACATAAAGGAGCAGTACAAGTCGGAATTTGACAAGAGCAGCTTCATCAGAAACGAGATATATGTAAGAAACTATTACGACCTGCTCGTGCCAAGAGCATCAAAGGTGGTGCTTGCATCAGAGGGCAAGGGAACAAAGATTTCCGTGTGGTTCAACAACTACAATAACGACGATATAAAGGCACTTAAGGCAGAGCTTCAGTTCACCAATATCTATGGTGACAATATAACACTGCCGGATGTTGATTTTACATTTGATAAGACCAACCTCAAGCTCCTCAAGTCGGATTATGTGGAGTGTAAGCTTCCGGACAAGTATATAAAGATGATATCCTCCGTCAAGGTATACATCAAGAAGTATGTCAAGGCCAGCGGAGTATACGAGATAGATGCGGATTCTATCGGAATTGAGATGTCTGACGTTAAGTTTAAGGCACTCAAGCTCAAAAAGGGAATTGATGCAGTTGCAAACTACAAGTCAGACGGACTTGTGTGGACATGTAACTGTGGACACGTAAACGAAGGCGGCGCAGAGGAATGTGTGATCTGTGGAAGAAAGCAGGATGAGATGAAGAACTCTATCACATTCAACTACGAGCCTATGCTTGAAGAGATGAAGACAAAAGAGTATGTAATAGAGATCAAGGATGTACTCATGAAGTACATCAAGGACATTGATACAGGAATGAGAATGCAGCTTCTTGAGATCATGGAGTCCGGTCTTAATTACGAGAAGAGCAGAGGATCCATGAAGGACTCTGTTATCGAGAAAGTTGAGAATCTCTTCCTTGGATTATAGGGATTATAAGACGATATGCAACAGTACATGGTACAGATAATAAAAAATCTTAAGGAGAAGGGTTACAGACAACTCAATCCGGAAAGTAACAATGTATACGGCAGAGCAGACAGCGATGCCGTATATATTGTTGTTATAGGCAGTAATCATAATCTTGATTCTGAGACTCTGAAAAAGTTCAATAATAAAATATTGCTTGATGTTTCTTCGGATTCGCATATAAAAGTCAATCTTCTCAATATACTCATCACTCCAAACGGAATGTTTGATGATATGACAAAAAAGATAGTTGAAGAACTGGACAATGTCTGGCTGTTCGCGGAGGATTACGGAAAGCTGTATATATTTGAGAATCAGCCCACTGACTTTGACTCACTCTATGATGTGATCGATAAAAAAACGGTGGTGGATAACCGCAGATCCCAGCACAATCTGATAAGAATGTTCGGTGTTGTAACACCGATATTACTGTTGATAAATATTCTGGTGTACGTTGCATGTATCTTTGTATATCAACCTACGGAACTGGCTGTGGAAGTGCTTGCGATATCAGAAAAAGGACAATATTACAGATTCCTGACATCAATGTTTACACATTTTGGAATAGCACATCTGGTTGGAAATATGGTGATTTTGATCGCACTCGGTGCGAGGGTTGAGAATATAATAGGCAGATTCAATTATATCATAGTTTATATTGCCACGGGTCTTACTGCGTCATTTGCATCATACATAGATTGTTTTTATAATAATACATATGCTTACTCGGCTGGTGCATCCGGAGCGATATTTGGTCTTCTGGGAGTGCTGGTTGTCATAGCATTTTATAATAAGGGCCGGGTGAAGGATCTGTCACTTATTAATATGCTTATATTATTTATTCTGACACTGGTTAACGGAAAGATGTCAGAAGGTATTGATAATGTTGCCCATGTGGCGGGATTTGCGGCCGGGTTAGTGGCCGGGATAGTCCTTTTGCTGACCAATCAAAAGGTTGTAAAGAATAGCCGTTTATGATAAAATAATACGATGATAAAAAAGTGGGAGGCTGGGTTATGAGTACTGGAATCAGTATGTCAAGTGTAAACAAAATAAAGGAACTTGCAGACAATGGCGATTACAGTCTCGCTCTCGATATACTTGAACATCAGGATCTGTCGAAGTCACTTAGTCCACAGTTTATTAGAATATGCGGCGAGGTGTATTACGAGAACAAAAGATATCCTGAGGCCAGAGCGGCGCTTGTCAAGGCACATGCCATGGCTCCGGCTGGTAACAAGATAATATATTCTTTGATAAAACTGTATTTATCCATGGGATTTACACAGCTTGCAGAGCATTATTTTGAGATATATACATTTAATCAGGCCAATAAGGATGCAGGTACATACAGACTTGAATATATGATAGCCAAGGCACACAGGAAGCCAGTGAATGAACTTTACAGCATACTGGTGTCGGCGAATGATGTTGAGACGGATGAAGAGTGGGATTTTGAGATGCTTCTGCTTCATGCGTACATAAGAAACAGGGAGAAGTTTGACAGCGCCTGTGTTGAATTCAGAGCGCATTACAAGAACTCTTCACATTTGTATATGCTGGACAAGCTCATGGGCGGCGATGTGGATCTTGAATCCATGATCTATTGTTATCCTGACACGGAGATGTCGGATGATGATCCTGAGCAGGCAGATACAAGAGCAAATGAAAATAAGATATTGGAAGAAGACGATCTGAGAATGCATCCAAAGGATGCTAAGATCATGATCATGGTCGAGGATGACGCACCTGTGACGAGTTCCATGAAATTCAAGCAGATGTGGATTAGATCGAAGGATAAAAAAGAGCAGAAAAAGGAAGCTCGTCAGGAAGAAGAGAATTCTGAGCCGAAGAAGAAATCCAGAGGTTTATTTGGATTGATGTCAAGGAAAGAGGAAGAGCTTGTCGAGCAGGAGATGGAATCTCTGAAGAACGAGAATCTTGACAAGGAACAACTGCTCGAGGAAGTTATTTCCGATACTGCTGATGATGCCGGGAATACGGCAAAGCCTGAGCTTAAGGCGATGAGCAGTGACAGTGAGAAAGCTCCTGAGGGAAAGTCACAGGATATGACTGAGATAAGCGGGGAGCTGACTCCTGAGGATGCAGCGGTGTATAACAAAGATAACGACAATGAGTATGAGGATTCCGAACCGGTGGAGGAAGATAACTATGTTATCGAAGAAGAGCCGGAGGAAGTAGTCATGGTTGAAGTTGATGGTGACGATTCTGATGACGTATCTGACAGTGCGTCAGATCGCGATTCTGAAGACGATACTGTTGTGGAGACCTTTGATCCTGAGTTCGAGGGAGACTTTGAGGATGGATTTGAGGCGGATGCAGAGCCGGAGACTTTGCCTGATGAACCGGTTGAATCAGAAACGTTTGATTTTGATAAAGCCTTTGAATCTCTTGAGGAGTTCGAGGTTGACGATGAGAATCTCGAGGATCTGATGGAAGATGCGGAGTCTCAGAATGATGTGGAAGAAACTGCTGTTGAGCCGGGTGTAGAGCAGAATGAACCGGAAGTTGATGAAGTTTCAGTTGAGATCGAACCGGAGATCGAAGAAGAATTCGAGGTAGATGCAGATTCTGAGCCTGAATTCGAAAAAGAACTTGAGGTTGGCGCAGAATTCACGATCGAGGCAGAGCCAGAGGCTGAGGAAGAATTCACAGTCGAGGCAGAGCCGGAGGTTGAGGAAGAATTCACAATCGATGCCGAAGCGGAGATTGAAGATGAATTTGAGACTGAAGCTGAGCCAGAGTTAGAAGAATTTACAATCGATGCGGAATCTAAGGAATCTGAGATGGAAGAAGTTCCAGTGGAAGTCGAACCAGAGGTGGAAGAATTTGAAGCTGAGGCTGAACTGGAGATCGAAGAAACTGAGGCTGAAGCTGAATCAGAGGTCGAAGAGGAATTCACAATGGAAGCAGAGGATAAGTCAGAAGAGAAAATTGCGGTGGAGACAGAACCGGAAAAGCCAAAGAATAATGGCTTCCCGGTGTTTAAGAGCAGTCTGTTCCCTGACTACAACACAGAGAATGCAGCACTGTATGATCTGTCGGCAGAGAAAGATATAAATGCAGAGATAGAGGCTGATGAAGCCAAGATATCGGAAAGTCTTAAGAAAGAGGAGGATCTTATCGGTGAAACAGACAGACTCCTTGCAAGACTTGGAATTAAATTCAACACGGAATTCAATTCTATATTGAATTTTGATGATGAAGATAAAGAGGATGATGTGGCAGCTCCCGACGAGGAGAAGACAGATGAGCAGGAATCCCCACAACAGGAAACGGTTGACGCTGAACCAGAGCAACCGAAGAAAAAGCCGTTCAGACTGAAGGGCTGATCAAAGAAGAAATAAAGTAGCATGATCATACATATAGTGTATTGCTTTTTATTTGAACAAACGGAAGGAGGCGAGGGAATTGGCTGTAGATCAGACAGAAGCAATGATTGCGGCGATCAAGGCACAGCTTGAAAAGGAAAGAGCTGCAGAAGCTGCCAAGAAAAAGAGGGAAGAAGAGGAAGAACTTCTCAAGAGCGGCAGCAAGAAGAAAGATGCTGAGACTGCTAAAAGCCAACACAAAACTTTGTCCAAGGAGGAGTTAGAACGAATCGAGGCTAAGAAACGCCGTAAGAGAGAAGAGGCTCTTGGAATTGTTCATGAGGATGAACCGGAAACTTCAACTGAGGATGAAAAGCAGGACGATGTTCCAAAAGAGGGAGAGGGACTGAAGCCTGAAGATAAAAAAGAAGATAAAAAACCAGAGGGAGCTGCACCTAAGCTCAGTCTTAACCTTGGAGGCATCGCTGATGATATGTCGGGCGGTGGTCTCGGAGGCGGCCTTGGCGGCGGATTAGGTGAAGGCGGTCTTGGAGGACTCGGAGGCGGCCTTGGCGGAGGACTCGGAAGTACACCTAAGACAGAGGGAGGCCTTGGATCAGGCGGCCTTGGCGGCGGTCTTGGAAAAACACCTAAAACAGAAGGCGGTCTTGGTGGCGGATTTAAGTTCGGCGCCGGAACTGAAGGTACAGTTAAGTCAACAGGTGGAAGCAATATTGTTCTCACTGATGATGATGAAAATGCTGAGGATGAAGAGACACTTGAGTGGGTAACTGATAAGAATGCAAAGGTGAATAAAGTTAAGTCACCTAAGGGAGGCAGTGATGCGAACGGAGATCTGTTCAGCATTCTCCCAGATAGAAACAAGCAGGCTGCGGCTGGAGAGTCATTGTATGATTTTGATGATGATGATGACGATGATGACGATTTCCTTGGAGCAGGAATAAAGAACCTGTCCAATATAGACGAGGAGAGTCCTGAGGAGATAGCCAAGAAGAAGGCTGAAGAGGAGGCTAGGAAGAAAGCTGAGGAGGAAGCCAAGAAGAAGGCTGAGGAAGAAGCTAAGAAGAAGGCCGAGGAAGAGGCTAAGCGTAAGGCTGAAGAGGAGAAGAAGCGCAAAGAGGCAGAAGAGGCAAGAAAGAAGGCTGCCGCTGAAAAGGCTAAGGCTGAGGCTGAGGCAAAGAAGCAGCAGGCGATCGACGATGCCAGAAAGAATGCTGAAGAGGCAAAGAAACATGCTGAGACCTCGAAGAAGACCATCGAGGAATGCGAGAAGACAGAGAAGGATCTCGAAAAGCAGCTTGAAGAATTTGCTGCCAAGAAGCAGAACTATGATGCAAAGATGGCACAGGAGGCTGAGGCAAAGAAGAAGAATGATGCTGAACTGCTTGAGCGAGAGGAGAAAGAGCTTGATGCCAATATTGCAAAGCTCAAGAAAGAGATATCAGATACAAATGAATCTGCTAAGAAAGAGTCAGACAGAATCCTCAAGGAGAGTAATCCTGATACATATAAGAACAATATGATCAATGAGGCTCAGGCTGCTGCCGACAAGGCTATAAAGGCACTTGCAGACACCAAGAAGACTAATGTGGATAAGGGTGTTGCTGAGTACAACAAGGCTGTTGATGCTGATAAGAAGAAATTGGCAGACATAGATGCGGATAAGAAGAAGTCTATAGAGACGGCCAAGAAGAAGCGCACAGATGAGGAAGCAAGAGCAGCCAAGATCATGAAGACTGCCGAGGCAGACAAGACAAAGGCTGGTGCAATATTCAGCGAGTCTAAGAAGGCTGAGGAAGAGGCTGATGCTAATCTTAAGAATACCACTGAGATGGAGAGTCAGTCACAGAAGACTCTTGATGAGCTCCAGAAGAAGCTTGAGGAGTCAGAGAAGGCTGTTAAGAATGCAAAGAACAGCAGAAATGATGCAAACACAAAGCTTGCAATACAGAAGGAAGAACTGAAGAAGGCAGAGAAGGTTGAGGAGGAGGCTGCAAAGGCTCTTGAGGCAGCAAAGAAAGCCAAGGAAGAGGTTCAGAAGAAGATTTCAGACAGCGAAGAGTTCATAAAGAAGGTTGCTGATCAGATTACAACTGCTGAGAACGACAACAAGAAGATCAGTGAGGATGTTGCCGCTGCAAAGAAGGAGAATGACTCATTCAAGGCTGCGAAGGCAGAGGCTCAGGAAGCTCTCGATTCAGCTAAGAAGTCTCTTGTTGAGGCTGAGGATCTTCTGGCAAAGGCAGAGGCTGCTGCCGAGGAAGCAGAGCAGGTAGTCGAAGAGGCTAAGATCGCAGAAGAGGTTGAGATCCAGAATGCGGAAGCTGCTGCCAAGGAAAAGACAGATAAGCTTACGGCAGAAGGAAAAGATAGAGAGACCAAGCATGAGGTGTTCCTTGCTGCTGAGGAAGAGAAGTATGCTACGGCAGAGGCAAGTGAGCTCGAGAAGGTTCAGACTGCAGCTATGAAGGCTGAGAAGGAAGCCTCAGATATGAAGACAAAGGCTGAAGCTGATGCTAAGAAGCTTCTCGATGATGCAAAGAAGAAAGAAGAAGAGTTAAAGAACAAGATCGCTGAGTTCAAGACAAAACAGGCTGAGCGCGTTGTTGCAAGAAAAGAGGCTGCTGATCAGGCCAAGGCCGAGGCTGAGGAGAAGAAGAAGAAAGATCTCTCAGCAATAGACAAGGCCGAGGCTGATGTCAAGAAACAGCTCGAGGATATAAGAAGCAAGGCTACTGCTGCTGCAAAGGTACTTGAAAAGGCTATAAAGCGTGAGGAAGAGTACAAGAAGCAGGAAGAGCTTCTGAAGGAAGGCAAGGTTGAGGAAGCTGCACAGGTTATCACACAGGATGAAGAAGCAACTATGGCTGCTTCAGTAAGTGAGGCTGTTGCTGCGAGACGTAAATCACTGCCTAAGGAGGCAAAGTACCTCTACAAGTATCTCGGAGTCGAGCCTGCTGGTGCACAGATCGTTAACGTTCTCCAGACTCTCAAGGTAGATCCTAAGAGATCTAAGAATGTTGTTATTCTTGGACAGCACGGATTTGGACTTACCATGGTCGGTGAGGATTTTGCAAAGTTCTATTATGATATGGGAATCTGCAAGTCTGAGGCAAAGGCAAAGGTTAAGGCAAAGGTTATAAACAGCGGTAAGCTTGCAGGAGCAGTTGGCAAGCTCAAGGGCGGATGTCTTATCATTGAGAGTGCAGGACTTATAACACCTGAGAGATTCAAAGAGATGGTTGATATGTGTTCACCTGAGAAGAATGATGTTAAGATCATCCTCACAGGAGAGAAGACAGCTCTCAGCAATATGCTTGCAGCAAATATGACTCAGGCAAGATCGTTCAACAACAGAGTATACTTTGACCAGATCAATGAGAGTGGAATGATCAATGTGGCAGAGTGCTACGCTGATGAGAAGGGCTTCAAGCTTGAGAGCGGAGCAGATACAGCTATAAAGAATGCTTTGATGGCGATGGAGTCAGGAAATATCGACAGACTTCTCGGTGCTATGGATGATGCCATGAAGGCTGCTGAGACCAGAGATCCTATCGACAAGAAGATTCTTAAAAAAGAGATAAAATAAGTTTTGTGACGGATATACCGTTGTAGAATTTTGTTGAAAAAAACAATACCAGTGCTTATAATATCTGTGTTATAGCACTGGTATTATTTTGTTGTGATAAAGGAGAATTTATATGCTTTCAACTGATATTGGAGTAGATTTAGGAACGTCAAATGTATTGATCAGCGTAAGAGGTAAGGGAATTGTTGTAAACCAGCCGTCTGTTGTCGCATATGAAGTATCTACAAAAAAAGTAATAGCAATAGGAACAAAAGCCAAGAAAATGATAGGAAAGACTCCGGAGAATATAGAGGTCGTCAGACCTCTCAATAAGGGAGTTATATCTGATTATACAATAGCGGAGATAATGCTTAAGGCATTTATCAGAAGCGCAATGGAGAAACGTTCGGGAGTTGGAAGACCAAGGATATGCGTGTGTGTTCCAAGCGGTGTTACCGAGGTGCAGAGAAGAGCTGTTGAGGAAGCAGTGTACAAGACCGGTGCCAAGACTGTGTATGTCATGGAGGAACCTTTGGCTGCTGCTGTAGGAGCAAATGTAGATATCTATGAGGCAAAGGGTAATATGGTGGTCGACATAGGCGGTGGAACCACGGATATTGCGGTCGTATCCCTTGGTGGTGCAGTGGAGAGCAGCTCCATAAAATACGCCGGAGATGACTATAATAATGCACTCATCAAGTATGCCAGAAGAAAATACAACCTGCTTATAGGTTATCAGACAGCGGAGAATGCGAAGATTGCTGTTGGCTCAGTCGTAAAGCGTGATGAAGATATTGAGTATGTGATCAAGGGCCGTGATCTTATCAAGGGACTTCCAAAGGCTGTAACAATAACTGCGAATGAAACAGTGGATGCATTTGAGGAGACTACAGAGCATATTCTTGGAGCAATACACAATGTTCTTGAGACTGCACCGCCGGAGCTGGTGGCTGACATTGCGGTATCGGGCATTGTGCTTACCGGAGGAGGAAGTCTTATATACGGAATGGACAGAATAATCAAAGAGCGCACAGGGATAGAGGCATATGTATCGGAAAAAGCACTTGAGGCAGTGGCTCTCGGCGCTGGAATGTCTGTCAACCTCAGCGATAAGAAAGAAGATTAAATGTATGGAAAGAGATTATTTGCCGATCTGCATGGAGGACATGAAGAAGAGAGGGTGGACACAGGCGGACTTTGTGTTTGTCATAGGTGATGCCTATGTTGACCATCCCTCATTTGGCCCTGCAATCATAAGCAGATTGCTTGAGAGATATGGATATAAGGTGTGTATGATTGCCCAGCCTGATTGGAAGAATGACAAGAGCATTGATGTTTTTGGCAGACCAAGACTGGGCTTTTTGGTGTGCGGAGGCAATATGGATTCCATGGTGAACCATTATTCTGTGTCCAAGAAGAGAAGACAGAAGGATGCGTACTCTCCAGGTGGACAGATGGGACTTCGGCCTGATTATGCCACCACGGTCTACTGTAATCTGATAAGGAGAACGTACAAGGATGTTCCGATCATAATCGGAGGTATAGAGGCCAGCCTCAGACGTATGGCACACTATGATTATTGGTCTGATAAATTGAAACATTCCATTCTGGTGGATTCATCCGCCGATATACTTTCGTATGGCATGGGTGAGCACAGCATGATAGAGATAGCGGAGGCGCTCGACAGCGGAATAGATGTGAAAGATATCACATTTGTCAGGGGTACATGCTACAGGACAAAGGATATATCCGGTGTGCCCGAGGATTCCATTATACTGCCGGATTATGACAGTCTTTCAAAGGATAGACTGGAATATGCAAGAAGCTTTTATACACAGTATATAAATACAGATCCATACTCGGCTAAAACGCTGGTTGAGGGATACGGAAACAGAGGATATGTTGTTCAGAATCCTCCGGCTTATCCGCTCACCCAGATGGAGATGGACGATGTGTATGATCTGCCATATATGAATAACTACCATCCGATATATGAGGAGGCGGGCGGTATCCCGGCTATATCAGAGATAAAATTCAGCCTGACGAGCAACCGGGGCTGCTTCGGAGGATGCAGCTTCTGCGCACTGACATTTCACCAGGGCAGGATCATACAGACAAGAAGCCACGAGTCACTGATAAAGGAAGCGGAGCGCATGACGCATGATCCTGATTTCAAAGGCTATATACATGATGTCGGAGGGCCGACTGCGAATTTCAGGCATAAATCATGTGCAAAGCAGGATAAATATGGTGTATGCACCAACAAGCAGTGTCTGTTCCCGGAACCGTGCAGGAATCTGAAGGTTGACCACAAGGATTATGTTGAGCTTCTGCGGAAGCTGGAAGCGGTTCCGGGTGTGAAAAAAGTATTTATCAGATCGGGAATACGATTCGATTATGTGATGGCGGACAGCAATGATGAATTCCTGAAAGAGCTTTGCGAGAAGCACATAAGCGGACAGCTCAGAGTTGCGCCGGAGCATGTATCGGATAATGTTCTCAGGATGATGGGCAAGCCACAGAACAGTGTATATGAGAAATTCATTGATAGATACAAAAGGGTAAATGCAAAGACTGGAAAGCAGCAGTATGTTGTTCCGTACCTGATGTCATCACATCCCGGATCTACGCTGAAGGAGGCGGTGGAGCTTGCCGAATATGTAAGGGATATAGGCTATATGCCTGAACAGGTGCAAGATTTCTATCCTACGCCGTCCACGATATCCACATGTATGTACTATACCGGAGTCGATCCTAGAACCATGAAACCGGTATATGTACCTCATAATCCACATGAAAAGGCAATGCAGAAGGCTCTTATGATGTATAGAAAACCGGAGAATTATGATCTGGTCAAAGAGGCGCTCATAAAGGCCGGCAGACAGGATCTTATCGGTTTTGATAAAAAATGTCTGATAGCGCCGAGAAAGATGGACAGGAAAGGTGAACACCAGGGACAACGTTCGTATGGCAAAAATGATAAAAGTAAGAACAATTCAATCAATAATGGTAAAAACAGCAAAAATAATAAAGTTGTTCCACAGAAAAACACAAAATCATCCGGGCAGAAGAATGCTAAAAATGGCAAAAACAGGAATAAAAGGAAATAGCTCCTTCGCGGAGTCGTTCATTTTTGGTTGCGTGGCACATGCTTTTGTGCTAGAATTATGGCAGATTGTGTGAACCTTTAAGGTTTTTTTATATGTAGTCTTATGTCACACTAATATTTTTTTAAATGGAGGATTTGAAAATGGCAAAGAAGATTGTTTTAGCAGGCGCATGTCGTACAGCTATCGGAACAATGGGTGGATCACTCAGCACAACACCAGCAGCAGAGCTTGGTTCAATCGTTATCAAGGAGGCTATCAACAGAGCAGGAGTTCCTGCAGATCAGGTAGACCACGTATACATGGGATGTGTTATCCAGGCTGGTCAGGGACAGAACGTTGCACGTCAGGCTTCAATCAAGGCAGGACTTCCAATCGAGACAACTGCTGTTACAGTTAACGTTGTCTGTGGTTCAGGTCTTAACTGTGTCAACATGGCTGCACAGATGATCGAGGCAGGAGATGCTGATATCGTAGTTGCAGGTGGTATGGAGAACATGTCTATGGCTCCTTACGCTATGATGAAGGGTCGTTTCGGTTACAGAATGAACAATGGTGTACTCGTAGATACAATGGTAAACGATGCTCTCTGGGATGCATTCAATGATTATCACATGATCAAGACAGCTGACAATATCTGTGAGCAGTGGGGTCTTACACGTGAGGAGATTGATGAGTTTGCAGCAAAGAGCCAGCAGAAGGCTGTTGCAGCTCAGGAGTCAGGTGCATTTGATGCTGAGATCGTTCCAGTTATGGTAAAGAAGAAGAAAGAGATGGTTGAGTTCAAGAAGGATGAGGGACCAAGACCTGGTACAACAGTTGAGACACTTTCAAGACTCAGAACAATCAATCCTAACGGATTTGTTACAGCTGGTAACGCTTCCGGTATCAATGATGGTGCTGCAGCTATCGTTGTTATGAGCGAGGAGAAGGCTAAGGAGCTTGGCGTTAAGCCTATGGCTACATGGGTAGCTGGAGCACTTGGCGGAGTTGATCCTTCAATCATGGGTATCGGACCTGTAGCTTCAACCAAGAAGGTTATGGCTAAGACTGGTCTCAAGATTGAGGACTTCGATGTTATCGAGGCAAACGAGGCATTTGCTGCACAGTCAGTAGCAGTTGCTAAGGAACTTGGATTTGATGTTGACAAGCAGGTTAACCCTAACGGTGGTGCTATCGCTCTTGGACATCCAGTTGGAGCTTCAGGATGCCGTATTCTTGTTACACTTCTTCATGAGATGCAGGCAAAGGGTGCTAAGACAGGTCTTGCTACTCTCTGTATCGGTGGTGGAATGGGCTGCTCAACAGTCGTTAAGATCGAGGACTAATTTTAGATAATAAAGGAGATACATCATGGAGTTTGTTACATACGAACAGGATGGATATGTAGGAATTATCACAATCAACCGTCCAAAGGCTCTGAACGCACTCAACAGTGCAGTTCTTGAAGAGCTTGATGCAACATTCAAGGCAGTTGATCTTGATACAACAAGATGTCTTATTCTTACAGGTGCCGGTGAGAAGTCATTTGTTGCCGGAGCTGATATAGGTGAGATGTCAACACTCACAAAGGCAGAGGGAGAGGCCTTCGGTAAGAAGGGTAACGATGTGTTCAGAGCCATTGAGACATTCCCTATCCCAGTCATCGCAGCAGTGAATGGATTCGCTCTTGGCGGCGGATGCGAGATTTCAATGAGCTGTGATATCAGAATCTGCTCAGAGAATGCAATATTCGGTCAGCCAGAGGCTGGTCTTGGAATCACACCTGGTTTTGGCGGAACACAGAGACTTGCACGTCTTGTAGGTGCAGGCATGGCTAAGCAGCTTATCTACACAGCAAGAAACATCAAGGCAGATGAGGCTTACAGAATCGGTCTTGTGAACGCTGTTTATCCACTTGAGGAGCTCCTTCCAGCAGCTAAGAAGATGGCAGCCGGAATCGCAGCAAACGCTCCTATTGCAGTAAGAAACTGCAAGAAGGCTATCAACGATGGCTTACAGGTAGATATGGATCAGGCAATTGTTATTGAAGAGAAGCTTTTTGGTGACTGTTTCGAGACAGAGGATCAGAAGGCAGGAATGGGCAATTTCCTTGAGAAAGACAAGGAGAAGAAACTTAAGGTTGTTCCTTTCCAGAATAAGTAATAATTAACAGTTCTGATATTAACATTTAGGGTGGGGAATCTGATAAAGGTAAACCATCCTAAATGTGTGATATAAGTATTATGGTAGCATGTTAAACGAAACGTATATGAATTTCTCATGTTTACCGGAAAAAAAGATTTAGGAGGACATAAAAATGAAGGTTGGCGTAATTGGTGCAGGAACCATGGGTCAGGGCATTGCTAAGGCATTTGCTCAGGTTGACGGATACGAGGTTGCACTCTGTGATATCAAGCAGGAGTGGGCTGAAGGCGGTAAGGACAAGATCGCTAAGGGTTATGCAAGACTCGTAGAAAAAGGAAAGATGACACAGGAGAAGGTTGATGGTATTCTTGCCAGCATCACTCCAGGTCTTAAGGAAGACTTATGTGCAGACTGCGACCTTATAGTTGAGGCTGCTTTCGAGAACATGGAAGTAAAGAAGACAACATTTGCTGAGCTTGACAAGATCTGCAAGCCAGAGTGTGTATTCGCTTCAAACACATCATCACTTTCTATCACAGAGATTGGAAATGGTCTTACACGTCCTATGATCGGTATGC
>OHRF01000636.1_pt1 | contig 13871 bp, 10 predicted proteins | sample 1578291 | NCBI WGS metagenome assembly OHRF01 (sample SAMEA3879576, study PRJEB24766) | human gut metagenome | biome: human-associated habitat; feature: feces | place: USA | collected 1985/1987 | reverse complement strand
TCGAGCATTATTTTAACCTACCTTTTTTTGTAACTAAATATGTAGTAATCTTAATTTTACAACATAATCCATTAAATTAAAAGTTTACCACATAATTATTTCATTTTCTATGGATATATATTTCAAAATCCATCAATATTTATTAGTTTTTAGCTTCTGTTCCCTTGATATCATCTAATAAACTTTGATTGCCATTTATTGGTTTTACATTAGCATATCTAAACAATTGTAAAAATATATCATGTGCTATTGGTGCTGCTACTTGACCACCATAGTACTCGCCACCAGCTGGGTCATTGATGATTACAAGCACTGTGAATTGAGGGTCTTCCACTGGTCCAAAACCACAAAATGAAGCGATATAATGTCCTGGCAAATATCCGCCATTTACCATATCAATTTTCTGTGCTGTACCTGTTTTACCGGCAATATGATAACCTTCAATACTTGCTTTAGAACCACCACCTGTGGAAACTACTTGTTCTAATACAGATTTCAAAGTCTTATCCACATCAGAGTCAATACAACGGCGAACTTCTTCGCGTTCCATTTGCTGATATACTGTGCCATCAGCATTATAAATAGCCTTCACAATATGAGGTTTTAACAATACACCATCATTTGCTATAGCAGACATAGCAGTGATCATCTGAAGTGGTGTTACCGCGATACTTTGCCCAATAGAAGAAGTCGCTACGTCAGAAGCAACCATATCTTTCGGATTGAATAAAATCCCAGATTCTTCACCTGGAAGCTCAATACCTGTACGTTCGCCAAAACCAAATTTACGAGCATAATTCATCAAGCGCTCGCCACCTAATTCCAAACCTAATTGAGCAAAACCTGTATTGATAGAATTTTTTACAACATCAAGAAATGTAACTGTACCAAAGCTATCGCCACTCCAGTTTTGAATAGTTCTACCTGAAACTTCAATAGTTCCTGGATCAACAAAAATATCTGTTGGTGATACTAATTTTTCCTGAAAACCAGCAGCTGCTACAATAGATTTAAATGTAGAGCCTGGTTCATAGATATCTGATACAGCTCTATTTTTCCAAACATTAGGATCGTATTTATGGAAATTATTTGGGTCATATGATGGTCGAGATGCCATGGCCAAGATATCGCCATTTTTAGGGTTCATCACTATAGCTGTTACTGATTCAGCACCATGATCCATCATCGCCTTATCCAAAGCTTTCTCAATGATAAATTGATACTGTGCATTGATAGTCAACTGGATATTTTTACAATTAGCATCTACAGGTGAATTCTTCAAAAATACAGAGTCCATAATCGGTCTAGCCAAAGCATCTGTAAAAATAGAAGAAGTTTGTTCTTCACCTTTTATCATGCCATCAAATTGTTGCTCAATACCATCTAAACCTTTATCATCAGTACCCACAAAACCGATTACATTGGCAGCTAACATATCATTTGGATAATATCTTTTACTTTCTTGAATAAAACCAAGACAAGCTACATATTCAGGCTTTTCCTTCATTAAATTTTTCAAAGCCTTCGTTTCTTCTGGTTCCATCTGTCTTTTCACCCAGACGAAACCACCACCTTGAGCGATATCATCTAAAATATCTTTCTCGGTAAGCCCTATCAAAGGAGCTACATCTCTTGCCGTCTGTTCTGGATCTTCCACATGATTAGGGTCAATATATAAAGAGCTAACCATTGTACTTATCGCTAGCTCTTTCATTTCCGCATCATAGATAGTACCACGAGGCACATGAAGCACAGATGACTCTTGAACTTGCGACTCCAAACGAGATAACATTTCATCTCCACGAACTATTTGCACCCAAACATATCTAGCCATGACGCCAATAATAAAAATGAGCAATCCTATGAATAAATAAATTATATGCATTTGCACTTTATTTACTTTTTTTACTATTTTTTTATTTTGTCCACTATTTTTATCCATAATCTTCTTAGCCTAAAGACCTACGATAAAATACCTCACTTTCCTTAAACATAACTCTAATTATATCAAATTTTACTATAAAGATATATTTCTAACCTTGAATTATCTAAAAAATTATTTCATAGGCAAACAATCCATTTAATGATAAAATATTAATTGTATCTAAGTATACATATTTACATTTACTAAAATCTATTGAGGTGAGTTTTATGAAAGTAATTAAAACAACTAATGCACCTGGTGCTGTAGGACCTTATTCCCAAGCTATCGAAATCGACAATCTTGTTTTCGCTTCTGGTCAAATCGCTTTAGACCCTGCTACTGGCGAAATGGCTGAAGGTATCGAAGCTCAAGCTCATCAAGCTTTAAAAAATGCTCAAGCAGTAATCAACGCTTCTGGCGCAAAATGGGAAAATGTAATCAAAACAACTGTATTCATCACAAATATTGATGATTTTACTAAAGTAAATGAAATCTATGCCACTTACTTTACACAACCATATCCAGCTCGCTCCTGTGTAGAAGTAAGTAAATTACCAAAAGGTGCCTTGATTGAAATAGAAGTAATCGCTAAAAAATAAGCTTTAACTTAAAAATAGGAATGATACAAAAATATCATTCCTATTTTTTTATGCCAAACTATATTCTTTTATTAATTTAGCAAGCAACGCCCTACAAGCTTTATCTATATCTGCATACGTTTCATCAAAATTATCTGTATACCATGGATCTTTTACATCACGATTTTCACCGACAAAAGACATCATCTTATATACTTTATGCTCTGTATCTTCACCGATAATATAGCTTAGATTGCGTAAATTATTATTATCCATCACGATAATATAATCATACATATCATAATCTTGTTTTGTTATCTGCACAGCTTTTCGCTTGCTAAATGGAATATTCATCTCACGAAGTTTTGCTTTTGTGCCATAGTGAGTATCACAGCCGATTTCTTCACGACTTGTAGCGGAAGAATTGATAATAAATTTATCAGCTAAACCCGCTTTTCGCACTAAATCCTTCATCACAAATTCAGCCATAGTTGAACGACAAATATTACCATGGCATACAAACATTAGTTTTATCAAAATTCTCATCTCCTTATAAATTTATATTACCTTATCTTTCATTAGCTAGTATATATCTTCTGTTTTTTCGTTCTCCTTTTTCTAATAATAAGCCTTCTTTTACCATCTCTTTTAAAAATCGTTTAGTAGTTGATTCTGCTAAAACTAAAATTTGCCGTGCTTCCTTATTTGATATAGAGCCATATTCCTTTACATATTTAATAATCAAGTTTTCTCTATCAAATTTTTTTCTCTGTTTGCTTGTTGTTATTGATTTTCCATCAGCTTTTATCGGCTTTTTATCGGTTTTTATCGGCTTTTTATCGGTTTTTATCGGCTCTTTTATCGGCTTTTTATCGGCTTTTATCAACTTTTTATCGGCTTTTCTATATAAATTAACACGAAAAGTATTTCCTATTTCCCTAAATTCTGGTTTAGGTAATTCATATTCTTTAGCTCTATTTATTATTCTTTGTATACCAGTTCCCCATTGTTCAATCAAATCCATCTTATTAAAAATTTCAGCAATAACTTTATTTCTTATTTTAGATCTGCCATTTAAAATTTCTTCTAAAGTTAATCCGCCATATAACGTACCTGGTGAAGTTACTTCTAATCTATCATCATAAATAGCTATTTGAACACATGAATTATCCATGTAATTTCTATGCACTTGTGCATTTATTATTATTTCTCTAATTGCACTAGTAGGTAACTCATATTTATCTATTCTAATAAGACTTTCTATTTCTGAACTGCGATTAATATGCCTCAACACAAATTGATAAGCAGCTTCTACTTGTTCATATATTGAACCAGTATATTCTTTTTTATCAATGAAAACATCCCTAGTTATTCCCTTAAATAATGCACATTGAATTTTTGCAAACTGGAAAAAATCACTTGTAAGTAATACAAATGCATTGGTTGCTAAAAGTTTATCATTTACTTTCTTTAATACTTTCCAATTTATTAATTGTTTTTCGGTAGGTATTTTTATTTCTTCTGATGTAGATAAAGTCATATATTTTTGTATATCACTACAAAGTTTATCTATTGCCTCTCTCGTAACTTCATATCCCATACAAATTTGCTCATCCCAAGAAATATTTTTACCTTCCATTTCTAATTCTCTAATTTTATCACTATCTGCTAATCTCGATGTCGCAGCACTTCTAATATACGTGCCTCGTTCTTTTCCTTTACTTTTCAAATAATATGGTCTATTAGCTCCTGGATAAATTTCTATAACAAGAATACATTTATCTTCTACTGTTTTAAATGAAATATCTGGTACTATTTGAGGTTCACATGCATCAGAAATTGCATTTGTTACTTTATCCATAATTTCAAAAATATTATCTTTATCTATTCCTATAATTGATTTATTATCATCTATACCAATAATAAGTTTTCCTCCACTAGTATTGGCAAATGCAATAATCGTTTTCATATATGTTTCACTTTTATCAGGTAACTTTGCTTTAAATTCAACTGTTTTAGATTCACCTTTAAAAAATTTAGAATCAACCATTGTTTCGCCTCTTTCATAATTCACTTAAAACTAGTATATTTCATCATTAAAACAATAACAACAATATCTATATACTTAAAACAATTAAATTCTTTTATTAATTTTTTGTCGACTTTTTATCGGCTCTTTTATATAAATTTTTCTTTATTTCCTTAAAAGCTAATTTAGTTAAAATAAAATAATTGTATTATCTTTGCTTAGTGGCTCCATAACTTTTGCATATTCAGCTATAGCCGACAATTCAATATTATTATTGCTTATAAAAATCTGTATTGGCTTACTAGAAAAGATATTTTTTATCTCCGCTTGAAGTTCTTCAAATACTTTTTCCACCTGTATTCGTTCAATTTCTAAATCCATTTTAGGTTTAAAAAATAAATATACTAATTTAGCTGGTATATCTTTATCTTTTTGCGAAGCAATTCCCCAAAGATGACATAAAAACTGTTTTATGTCAAATCTTATCTTTGTCTTTGCAATACCAAAATTACATAGTTCTATTTTAAACTCATCTATATCAGGACACTTTGCATAAGAAAAACCAAAATCATTTTCTTGTCCATAAAGCAAATTCCAATAGCTTTTCTTCAAATAAATTGAATGCTGACTAAAAATCTCATGACATTTCACTTCAAAATAAATATTCGCCTTAGGGATATAAGCATCTAAATTAGCAGTTGCATTAACACCTTTAATTCGACAACTATGCTCAAAAATTATATCTTCACTATTGTTAAATTGCTTATATCCATCTCTTAAAGCCAAATAACAAAATCTTGAAGATGAAGCAACACTTGCCATCTTTGGTGGCATATTTCTTTTCTCTTTTAACTCGCTTCCTTTACATATTTTATACTAAAAACAATTTCATTCTAAACTTTTTGCCTTTATCAGCAAGTTATTAACCCAAAATATCAATTATTTTTCAATTTTATTTTGCCGATAAAAATAAAAACCAATTTTAAACTACTATCAATAATTCTATTATCAATCAAGCTTTAACATACGATAGCCAATCCCTATATGTGTTTGAATATATTCTGGATTAGCTGTATCTATTTCTATTTTCTTACGCAATGTAGCCATAAATACACGTAAAGAAGCCACATTATTATCCCAAGCATTACCCCATACTTCTCGTGTTATATAAGTATGCGTTAATACTTTGCCTATATTTTTAGCCAATAAACATAATAATTTATATTCAATCGGTGTTAAATGTAATTCTTTACCTCTACAATATGCACAACCAGATACATAATCTATCTTTAACTCTCCATTAACAAATATACTATTTTCCTTATGCGAAGTTTGTACATAATTTATCCTGCGAATAGTAACTCTAAGTCTAGCTAAAAATTCTTCTACAGAAAAAGGCTTTGTTATATAATCATCTGCCCCAGCATCTAAAGCTTCAATTTTATCTCTATCTTCACATCTAGCACTAATTACAATAATTGGCATATTTGACCACGAACGAACTTTTGTTATAATTTCTACCCCATCCATATCAGGAAGTCCCAAATCCAATAGCATAATATCTGGTTGATTTGATACTGCTTCTAATAAAGCCTGTGAGCCTGTAGTTGCTACGTGAAATTTATAATTTTGCATTTTTAATGTAGTAGATATTAAATTTCTAACTGCTGCATCATCTTCAACAATTAATATCATTGGCTTATTCATTAAAATTAATCTCCTCTTTTGGTAACGTAAATATAAAAACTGTTCCTTGTGGTTTATTATCTCTTACTTTTATCTCTCCACCATGTGCCATAATAATAGATTTACACAAACTAAGACCTATACCAATTCCTCTTCTACTATCAGCTACAGTAGAATTTGCTGTATAAAACATTTCAAAAAGCTTATCTTTTGCTTCATTACTAATACCTTGACCATTATCTGCGATAGAAACTTCAATTTTATCACTTTTTATTTTTGCACTAATAGTAATAGTTGAACCTTTTGGGGTATATTTTATGGCATTATCTATTATATTTATAAATACTTGTACTAATAAACGTGCATCAACTTTTACCATCATTATATCTTTTGTTTCTTCAAAAACTATATGATGATTTTTTCCTCGACGATATAAATGCTTTAAAGCTTCATTTATAATATCGTCTAATAACTCAGTTTGTAAGTTAATCTTCATCGTCTTATTTTCTATACGCGTAATAAATAAAATATTTTCTACTAAATTAATCAACCACATTGAATCATCATAAATATTATTATATAATTCCTGTCGTTTAACATCATCTATTTTAGCGCTATTACTCAATAAAAAGTCAGCATTACCAGAAATACTTGTAAGTGGTGTTCTTAAATCATGCGAAATTGAACGCAACAAATTTGACCTAAGCTGTTCATTTTTTGCTTGTAAATAAATTTCTTGACGCTTTTTACTATATATTTCTTTTTCTAAAGCTAATGCACATTCACCTAAAATAGATAAGACCAAATTATTTTCAAATACATCTAAATCTTCATTATTAATAGCTATACCTACAACACCATATACATTATCTTTAGAACGAATTGCCAAATACTGACATTTAGCATTATTTAATGTACCTGTTTTTACACCTGCTCGTTTATTATTTTTATAAACCCATTGTGCTACAGCTCTTTCATTACTATTTATCAATTGTTCTGTATGAACATCATTTTTTACATTATAAACAACAGGTGGCAATAAACCTTTTTTATCCGCACTATAATACACTATTGTTTTGTTTAACAATTTTAAAAGTTGATGAGATGTAACGGTTGCTATAGCTGCATCACTGCCTGCTTGTTGCAATAATTGATTTGTCTCTAATAATATTTTAGTTCGATAAGCTAATTTAGCAGACTGTATAGCTTGTTTTTTTATTTTATTAGTGAGACCACCTGTAACAAAAGCTGATACAAACATTACAGAGAACGTAATAATATATACTGGGTCATATGCCGTAAAAGTATATCTAGGTTCAATAAATAAAAAATCAAATGCTAATACATTCAAAACAGATAATACTACACTATATAATCTCTTCGATGTTTTTAAGGCAGCAATTAATACACCTAAGATATATACTGTCATGATATTAGCTTCGCCTAAATTCATTGAATAAAATAACATACCAATCATACTAGTTATTATTAAAATAACTAATATAGTTATAATATCTGAAGTATTACATATCTCTCTTTCATTTACTGATTTCTTCCAAAAATTTTTATAAAATAAAGCTTTATTATCTGGAATTACATGTATATCTAAATTCGGTAATTGTTCAATTAATTTATCGGTAAAAGATTTACGCATTAAACGCATAAATCCATTTCTAGCAATACTTCTTCCTATGACTAATTTTGATACACCAGCAAGTCTTGCAAATTCTGCTATTTGAAACGGTATGTCTTCTCCTACTACCATTTCAATTTTTGCTCCTAATTGCTCTGCTAAATGAATATTTTCCTTCAATCTTTTTTTATTTTCTAATGAAGTTTTTTCAAAACTTGATGTCTGCACAAATAAAGCTGTAAATTGAGCTTTAAAAGCATTTGCCATTCTTGCCGCTGTACGAATAATCTTAGAATTTGATGGCGATGATGATAAACATACTAAAATATGTTCATTCGTATAATAATCTTTATTATTTTCATTCTTAACCTTTAAAGATATTTTATTTACTCTATCAGCCATGCGACGAAGTGCAATTTCTCTAAGCGCTGTTAAATTTTCAACAGTAAAAAAATTACCCAATGCCCTATCAGCTTGTTCTTTTTGGTAAATTTTTCCTTCTGATAAACGTGTTACTAAATCCGATGGTTCTATATCTACTAATTCCACTTGCTCAGCTTCATCAAAAATTCTATCTGGTATACGTTCTCTCACAATTATTTTGGTAATTGAAGCCACAATATCATTTAAGCTTTCTATATGTTGTACATTAATTGTTGTATATACATCAATACCTGCTTTCAATAATTCTTCAATATCCTGATAACGTTTGATATGACGACAACCATCTGCATTTGTATGTGCTAATTCATCAACTAAAATTAGTTGTGGATTTCTTTTTATAGCTGCATCTAAATTAAATTCATTTAAAGTTATATCTTTATGATTAATCACTAATGGTGAAATTACTTCTAAACCATTAACTAAAGCTGCAGTTGCTGGTCTTGCATGAGGCTCTATATAGCCTGCTACTACATCAATTCCTTGCTTTTTGGCTTCATGTGCAGCTTCTAACATAGCATAAGTTTTGCCAACACCTGCTGCATAGCCAAAAAATATTTTTAATTTTCCTCGTTTTGATTCATGCTCTTCTATATGAATTTGTTCCAAAATTTTCTCTGGCGATTTTCGTATAATTGGCATATAAGCCCCTCCCAATTGCATATATGTTATAAACCAATATACCTCCACATCAAAATATATTTGATATATATTTGACGTGGAGGTTATCCATTTAAAATATTAAATTATCTTATCTAACATTAAATTAACTTTTAAAACATTTACTGTTTCTTCACCAAATAAGCCTAATACTTTATGATTAGTACATTTATCGATAATAGCATTTACTTCTTCTTTAGTCATATTATTTTCACGAGCTAATCTTTCTACTTGGTATTTTGCTGCAGCTACAGATATATCTGGATCTAAACCGCTACCAGAATTAGTAACCAAATCTACAGGAATAGGCTCATTACCTTTTTCTGGATTAGCTTTTCTGATTTTTTCTACACGCTGTGCTATTAATTTTTCATAATCTTCACTTGCAGGACTTAAATTTGATGGAGCTGCATATGCTAACTGATTTCCCTCAGTATCTTTATAAGTACTAACATCAATTTTTGTTATACGACCCCACATATATCTATCACTTGTATATTGTTGACCTAATAATTCACTACCATATTTTACACCATTTACTTCGATAATTTTGCCGTTTGCAGAGTTTGGAAATAATACCTGACAAATACCTGTCATTACCATTGTATAAATAAATCCACAAAAAACAGTGAAAATAATTACTGATAGCAATGCTTTTTTGAAATTATCCATTACAAACTCACCTTTCTTAAACTAGACCTAGACCAACTAATATAACATCAATAATTTTTATACATATAAATGGCACTATAATACCGCCTAAACCATAAATCAAAAGATTTCTTTTTAACAATTCCCCTGCGGGTACTTCACGATATTTTACACCTTTTAAAGCCAAAGGAATTAATGCCACAATAATAAGTGCATTATAAATTATTGCTGATAAAACTGCAGATTGAGGACTGTGCAAATTCATGATATTTAATGCCGATAATCCAGGGTATAAAGATAAAAATAATGATGGTATTATCGCAAAATATTTTGCTAAATCGTTAGCAATACTAAATGTAGTTAAACTACCACGAGTCATTAATAATTGTTTACCAATACGAACTACTTCAATTAATTTTGTAGGTGAAGAGTCTAAATCTACCATGTTACCAGCTTCTTTAGCAGCCTGAGTACCTGTATTCATTGCTACTGCTACATCTGCTTGAGCAAGTGCTGGAGCATCATTTGTACCATCACCAGTCATTGCTACTAAATGACCTTTAGCTTGAAAATCACGTATCATGGCTAATTTACCTTCTGGTGTAGCTTCTGCTAGGAAGTCATCTACACCTGCTTCAGCGGCTATAGCTGCTGCTGTTAATGGGTTATCACCTGTAATCATAATAGTTTTAATACCCATTTTACGAAGGTCAGCAAATTTTTCTGCTACACCATCTTTTACAATATCTTTTAAATTAATAACACCTAATATTTTATAATCTTGAGCTACAACCAATGGTGTACCACCTATTTGAGCTACACGTTTCACAGTTTCTTCACACTGTGCAGAATAAATACCACCATTTTCTATTACATAAGATTTTACTGCATCAGCAGCACCTTTTCTAATTTCATGTCCATCATAATTTACACCACTCATTCTAGTTTTAGCAGTGAACGGTATAAATTCCATATGATTTTCCTCAATATTTCTACCACGAATGCCAAATTTTTCTTTAGCCAAAATTACAATACTACGACCTTCAGGTGTTTCATCTGCTAAAGAAGATAATTGAGCTGCATTTGCCAAAGTTTTTTCATCAATTCCATCTACAGGAATAAATTCAGAAGCTTGACGATTTCCAAGTGTTATTGTGCCTGTTTTATCAAGCATTAAAATATCAACATCACCAGCAGCTTCAATAGCACGACCGCTCATTGCTAATACATTAGCTTGATTTAATCTACTCATACCAGCTATACCAATAGCTGAAAGCAAAGCACCAATTGTCGTAGGAGCTAAACACACAAGTAAAGCGACTAAAGTTGTTATTGAAGAAGGATTTTCCATACCTGCTTGTTTAGCAGAAAAATCAGAGTAAGTATATAAAGACATTGTTACTAAAATGAAAATAATAGAAAGAGCTATTAAGAAAATCTGCAAAGCCATTTCATTTGGAGTTTTCTTTCTCGCAGCGCCTTCAACCATAGAAATCATTTTGTCCAAGAAAGATTCGCCACTATCACAAGTAACACGAACTACAAGCCAATCAGAAGTAACAGTCGTACCACCTGTTACAGCACTACGGTCACCACCACTTTCTCTAATAACTGGAGCAGATTCACCTGTTATTGCTGATTCATCAACAGATGCTGCCCCTTCAATTACTTCACCATCAGCAGGAATTTGTTGACCTGCTTTAACAATAACAATGTCTCCTTTTTTTAATGAAGAAGATACTACTACCTCATAATTTTCTTTATTATTTGCATCATGAAGTTTATACGCTTCTACATCTTTTTTAGCTGCACGAAGTGCATCAGCTTGTGCCTTGCCCCTGCCTTCAGCAATGGCTTCAGCAAAATTAGCAAAAATACAAGTTAACCATAAAATTATAGCAATTGCTAAAGTATAACCAGATGAAACATCTTGTACACCACTAAGTGATGCTACCCAAAGTAAAGAAGTCAAAATTGCTGAAATATATACTAATAACATTACAGGGTTTTCAGCTTGCACTTTTGGACTTAATTTTACAAATGAATCTTTAATAGCTCTTACAACCATTTGATTATCACTGAGAGCTGATTTAGTTTTTATCATTATTTTTAGCACTCCCCTTATGAAATCATGCTGAAATATTCAGCAATAGGTCCCAAAGATAACGCTGGGAAAAAGTTTAGCGCACCTACTAAAATTACAATAAATATCAACAAGAACACAAACATTGCATTACTTGTAGATAAAGTACCTGCGGTAACTGCCACTTTTTTCTTCTGTACTAAACTACCTGCTATAGCTAAAACACCAACAATAGGTAATAAACGTGCAAAAATCATAGTTAAACCAATACTAGTATTTAAAAATGGTGTATTCGCATTAAAGCCAGCAAATGCAGAACCATTATTGCCACCAGCAGAAGAATAAGCATATAACATTTCAGAAAAACCATGGGCTCCTACATTATTTAAACTGTCTGCTACACTAGGCACTATAGCTGCAATGCCACTTGCTACTAAAATACCAATTGGTGTTGCCAAACATACAAGTACAGCCCATTTCATTTCAAATGGTTCTATTTTTTTACAGAGATATTCTGGTGTACGACCAACCATTAACCCAGCAATGAATACTGTTAATATGGCAAACGCTAACATACCATATAAACCACAACCAACACCGCCAAAAATAACTTCTCCTAATTGCATTTGAAGCATTGTAACTAAACCACCAAGTGGTGTATAGCTATCATGCATAGAGTTTACTGAACCATTTGATGCAGCTGTTGTATAAGCTGCCCAAGTAGAAGATTGAACTATACCAAAACGAGCTTCTTTACCTTCCATATTTCCACCAGCTTGATAATCCGTGCTAACAATATCTACAGCACCATTTTGAGCAAGCTGTGGAGTACCATTCTGTTCATTTATTGCTATAATTGATAAAAATGCTATCAACATGATATACATAGCTGCAAAAATAGCAATACCTTGTTTTTTATCTCTTATATTACGACCAAATGTAAAACATAATCCTGCTGGAATTAATAATAAAGCAGTACATTCAATCATATTTGTAAATGAGTTAGTATTTTCTAATGGATGCGCGGAATTTACACCGAAGAATCCACCACCATTTGTACCTAATTGTTTAATAGCAATCTGGCTTGCACCAGGTCCCATTGGCACGAATTGTTTTGTAACAATTGTCGCACCTTCTACTTTTTCGCCATCAACAAATACTATGTTATTATCTTTATCAATAGTAGCATTTTCAATGATATTACCTTCACTATCTACAGCAATAGGTTCAACTAATTGTACAGCTTGTCCTGGAGATAAATTCTGTACTACACCTTGAGAAGCTAAGGCCATAGTAACTACCACACTTAATGGTAATAAAATATAAATTGTAGAACGCGTTAAATCCACCCAAAAGTTACCAATAGTATGTGATTTTGCTCTAACAAATGCACGAATTAAAGCAAATAAAACAGCTATACCAGTCGCGGCTGAAACAAAGTTTTGCGTAGTAAGTCCCATAAATTGAGAAAAATAACTCAATTGTGCTTCACCACTATATGATTGCCAGTTTGTATTTGTAGCGAAACTTGCTGCTGTATTAAAAGATAAGTGCCAACTCATAGGGTCAATATTTTGCGGATTGAAGGGCAATTTATCCTGGAAACATTGAAAAATATATAAAAATCCTAAGCCAATAAAGAAAAACCATATTACAGATGATAAATATGTTTTCCAAGTCATTTCTTCATCTTTTTTTACACCTATAATTTTATAAATAAGATTTTCAATTGGTAATAATATTTTTGACAAAAATACATGTTCACCATTCATAACTTTTGCCATATAAGTACCTAATGGAATAGAAAGAACAACCAGTACAACTAAAAATACAATATATTGCATAATAATATCTGCACTCATTATTGTTCATCCCCCTTCATAAGTATGTAAAAATAATAGATAAGCAACAATGTAGCTACTATGCCACTTATCCAAATCCAAATTTCCATTTTTATTCCTCCTTGCATTTTTATATCTTACTACAGGAAAAATAAAAATAGTGTTATGAAATATAGCTACTATATTAAGATTGTATTAAGATGATGGATTGTATAATGAAGTGCGACACCTAGAAAAATAAAAAACTCATTATGAATTTTCGTGTAAAATAAAGTTACCACACAAAACCTACACGAAAGGAAAATTCATAATGAGCTATCATCATCTTACCATATCTGAACGTAT
>OHRF01000630.1_pt1 | contig 14035 bp, 8 predicted proteins | sample 1578291 | NCBI WGS metagenome assembly OHRF01 (sample SAMEA3879576, study PRJEB24766) | human gut metagenome | biome: human-associated habitat; feature: feces | place: USA | collected 1985/1987 | reverse complement strand
ACGATTTAAATCATTACGACAAGCGAGTATCCTCAATCGCACTACGTGCGCCAGCGAGCTCCTTTCGGCGGCCGAATCCATGGTTCTTGTATAAGACGGTAAAACGTCATCCTGAACGAATGTGAAGAGTCTGCCGTTGTGGTGAGGAAAACGGTAAGCTGTCATTCAAGGTAATAGATTCTTCGCTTTATGACACATTGATGATTCCCCTCTTTCTCGCAAGGTATTCTGCCAAAGCTCTGAATGACGATTAGGGGAAAAGCGCCACAATGAGGGAAACGTTAACCGTCATCCTGAACGAATGTGAAGGCTCTGCTACTATGGCGAGAGAATCGATAAAATGTTACCAGAGTCATAGATTCTTCACTTTGTGTCATCGTTTTGTTTTCCGTCTTTTCTACAAGGCATTCTTGACCCCGTTCAGAATGACGTTAAACAGACGGCACAGCTGGGATTCTAACCACTTTCAGGCCTGCCGATAAAGTAGCACCCATGGTAAGGCGTCATTCTGAGCGATAGCGAAGAATCTGTTACCGTGGTGAGGAAAGCCGGTAAGAGGCCATTCTGCATGTTCGTGAAGGATCTGTACCCGTGATGAGGGAAATATAAGACCTTATGGGGGCAGCGGATTCATCACTCTATGCCAGTTCAAGGTGACGATTAAGGTGCTATAAAGGAAAAGGGCCTCGTGTAAAAGAAAAAACTATAACCGACCTGCGTTCGAAAAAAGGGAGGAGGATGAAAAAACAGTGAGAAATATACCATGAAGAGAGGAATCCATGAATGTACGATAAAATCTGATTATACAAAAGCTGGTGTCCTTTATAATTAAAATAATAAAAGAGGATACTTAATTTATTCTAATGGAAATAGAGAAAATAAATTAAGGTAGATTTTTTCGAAGAGTTTCAGGGTTCTTGCAAAAAAAATTCTGATGTGTTAAATTGCAGGTAAGCAGCAGGGGCATGTCCCGCTATGCTGCTTATGGGGTAATGAAGAAACGCAGAGGAAACACGGTCACTCGTGCAAGATTCTTCCGGAACTCCATTCCAAAGGGACAATTTATTTTTCGGAAGGAGCAAGAATAATGAAAAAGATTCTCGCAATCGCAGCAGCTGCTGCACTCACCGCAGGCGTATCCGCATACGCTGCAAATCCGTTCTCTGATGTATCCCCTGATGACTGGGCTTATCAGGCAGTATCCGATCTCTCCGATCAGGGCGTTGTAGAAGGCTATCCGGACGGTACATTCAAAGGCGAAAGAAACATGACCCGTTATGAACTGGCGCAGGTTATTGCCCGTCTGATGGCTCGTGAAGACCAGCTGAATGCAGAACAGAAAGCAACCCTGGACAAACTGGCAGGGGAATATGCTGATGAACTGGCGAACCTCGGCGTCCGCGTAAGCAACCTGGAAAAGAAAGTCGGCAATATTTCCTGGTCCGGCGACGCTCGTATGCGTTATCAGAATAAGTCAAACGATACCGATAACTGGGACGGCCGTATGCGTATCGTGGCAAAGGCGGCTGTTAACGACAGCACCTACGCACAGGCTCGTTTCGTAAGTGAAATGAACTTCAAAGACAGCAAAGATGCAAATACCTATGCCGATCAGCTGTTTGTAAACCATGGCTTCGGTGACTTCGCTGTAAGACTCGGTCGTCAGCCGGTTACTTTCGGCAACCAGGGCGGCTGGCTCTATGGATCCGCTAAAGGCTATGACGGCGCACAGCTTTCCTACAAAGGGGATAGATTCGACGCAACCGTAGGCTATGGACAGTTCAATGCTTCTGATTTGGGAGTATTGGTTACTGACCGCAATATATTCTTTGCCAAAGGCAGTGCAGATTTGAAAGCTGCTAAGCTGGGCGTAGATTATGTCCGTTTCACCGGTGATGAACATGATAATTTGATTGGTGTTAACTTGGTAGTACCGGCAGGTGATTTCCGTGTATTCGGTGAATACTGGAAGAATACAAGTGTTGATCATGACTATGATCGGGCTTGGAACGCAGGTATCGGCTATGGCAAGATGGATCTGAAAAAACCGGGTTCTTTCGCTTTGAGCCTGGCTTACAATGATGTAGATTATGGTGTTTACTTCGGCGGCACCGGTCTTCAGACAGATGTTCTGAGCCAGCTGACCAATAAAGCAACCTATGGTGATGCAGACAATGTAACATTCTGGAACGCTATGGCTGATGTCACTCTCCAGAAGAATGTTTATCTCCATGCTGAATATGCATTCGATGTAGATACAGAAGCATCCAGCACTGATGCAAAGGATGCGTGGAACGTTTCCCTGAACTACAAGTTCTAATACCAAGTTCTAATACTTGGAGATACCAAAGACAGAACCAATGAAAAGACCTCGAAAGGGGTCTTTTTTGTATGTGTCTGATTAGCTGTTGGCTGTCAGCTACAAGCTAGCTATTCTTTTGCGGTTTGAGTCATCACGGCAAGCGAGTATCCTCAATCGCACCACGTACGCCAGCGAGCTCCTTCCGGCGGCCGACTCCATATGATCCTTGTATAAGACGGTAAAACGTCATCCTGAACGAATGTGAAGGATCTGCTACCCGTGGTAAGGAAATCGGTAAGACGTTACCAGAGTAATAGATTCTTCGCTTTATGACACATTGCTGGTTTCCATCTTTCTCGCAAGGTATTCTTGCCAACGCTCTGAATGACGATTAGGGGAAAAGCGCCACAATGACAGAAAACGATAATCGTTATCCTGAACCGCACGAAGGAACTGTACACGTGGTGAGGAAAGCCGGTATGAGGATAAAAGCCATCAGCTGTGAGCTGTCAGCTGCAAGCTAAATATTCTTTTGCGGTTTGAGTCATTACAACAAGCGAGTATCCTCAGCCGCGCTATGTGCGCCAGCTCCTTATGGATAAGGAGCCCCGCTGCATTCCATTTTCCTTTTTAAAGTATTTAATGCGAACCAGTGTTTAGGAAAGAGTTCCAACGGTAAGAATAGGGATTGGGTAAGCCTCCTTGTTTATAAGGAGGTGGCCGGCGAAGCCGGGCGGAGGATACTGGCTTGGGGGAGTGACACGAAAGGTTAGAATGGATGTGTGTACTTGTTCATAAGAAGGCAAGTGAACCATTTTTAAAGGAACGGAGTGACGCGTAAAAATGAGTGAAACAACTTGCTCCTGCGGCTATGGATGTCTGTTGCGGGGACAATTTTCAGATAATGAATCAGCGGTGTGTAATAAAATAAGCAGAAGGAGATTAAAATTATGTTTTCCCCTTTATTTACCCCGCTTTTTTGGCTATAATAGTAAAAATCTATAACCGCTTTTATATTTCTTTGCCGAAGGAGGACATGATGGCAACTTATATCAATGAACCGTCACATACTTTTAATGAATATCTTCTGATTCCCGGATATTCTTCATGTGAATGTATTCCGGCGAATGTTTCTCTTAAGACGCCGCTGGTGAAGTTCAAAAAAGGAGAGGAGCCCGCTATTGAGCTGGCGATTCCCATGGTGTCCGCCATCATGCAGGCGGTTTCCGGTGAAAGGCTGGCGGTAGAATTGGCGCGTAACGGCGGCGTTTCTTTTATTTACGGTTCACAGACGCCGGAGGATGAGGCGGCGATGGTGGCTCGTGTGAAGGCGAAGAAGGCGGGGTTCGTATTCAGCGATTCCAATCTGGCTCCTGTGAATACGCTGGCGGATATCCTTGCGCTGAAGGCAAAGACGGGGCATTCTACCGTGGCGATTACAGAGGACGGTACACCGAACGGGAAATTGGTAGGGATCGTATCGAGCCGTGATTACCGTGTGAGCCGTATGGACCGCAGCGAGAAGATTGCCGATTTTATGACGCCTCTTGAAAAGCTGGTCACTGCCAGGTTCGGCATCACGCTTTCCGAAGCCAATGATATTATCTGGGACAATAAAATCAATTCCCTTCCTGTTTTGTATGAAGACGGCCGCCTTTACGGTTTCGTTTTCCGTAAGGACTACGATTCTCATCGTGAGAATCCGAATGAAATGCTGGATGCGGAGAAGCGTTTTGTCGTGGGCGCCGGTATCAATTCCCGCGACTATGAGCAGCGTGTGCCGCTCCTTGTCAATGCGGGGGCGGACGTGCTCTGTATTGATTCTTCGGAAGGGTTTTCCGAATGGCAGAAGATGACTATTCAATGGATCCGCGAAAAGTACGGCGACAGTGTGAAGGTCGGCGCGGGCAATGTGGTGGATCGCGAAGGATTCCTGTTCCTTGCGGAGGCGGGCGCCGATTTCGTAAAGGTCGGCATCGGCGGCGGTTCCATCTGTATTACCCGTGAAACAAAGGGGATTGGCCGCGGGCAGGCGACATCTTTGATTGAAGTCTGCCAGGCAAGGGATGAATACTATGAACGGACGGGCGTGTATGTGCCGGTCTGCTCTGACGGCGGCATTGTCTATGATCATCACATCACGCTGGCGCTGGCGATGGGAGCCGATTTTGTCATGCTGGGCCGTTATTTTGCCCGCTTCGATGAGTCTCCTACGCAGAAGCGTACAGTGGGCGGCACTGTGGTGAAGGAATACTGGGGGGAAGGTTCAAACCGTGCGCGTAACTGGGCCAGATATGATTTGGGCGGGGACAAAAAACTCCAGTTTGAGGAAGGCGTGGATTCTTATGTTCCTTACGCAGGACCGCTCAAGGAGAATGTGGCTAAAACCTGCAGCAAGGTGAGGGCTACGATGTGCAACTGCGGTGCGCTCACGATTGCCGAACTCCAGAAGAAAGCGAAGCTTACGCTGGTTTCCGCGACTTCCATCGTGGAGGGCGGCGCCCATGATGTCATCCGCAAGGAAAAGGAAAGCGATAACGGTTAAGAGCTATTTTGGAGCCATACTGTTTTGTGATGCAAAATAATGAAATAGAAAGTTCTGTGCTTAACATTCAATCAGTAAAAGATGTTTTAATATTTCCCTTGACAGTGGAAATATTTCAGCATATAATTGACATCACAAACAAAAACCAAGGACTGTGAACGGGAAACGTATCTGACAGGTTCGTCATAGAGAGTCGGGAGTGGTGGGAACCGATACGAAAGCAGATGCCTGCTCGCCCGGGAGTTCCGAGGATGAATGAAGTAATCATCGGCGTTACCCGCGTTAAGGGGATACAGGCAATGATCAGGACAGGAAAGATGGCGGTCCATGGCATAGAGAGCCGGCGGAGGGTGCAAGCCGGTACATTCCGTTATTTTTTATCGCCTGAGAGCTCCATTTTTGAAATAAGTAAAAAATGGCGTTTATCCACGTTACGGAGGAAGGATTAAGAGTATAATGTAGGGTGGTACCGCGACTGTTCGCCCCTATCTTCAGCAATGAAGGTGGGGGCTTTTCTGTTATCGGGAAGTTCTGCCTCTTTTTCCTTAGAGTGATAAATACAGGGTGGTACCGCGGAGATTTCCGCCCCTGCTGCATCGGTGTCCTGCCGTGCGGCAGGGGCGGTTTTTAGTTCTTTTATGGTTTTTGCAAAGTTTTGTCTGAGGTTTGGGCAAAGAAATATTTCTCAAGAAGGGGGAAAGTTATCGTGTTTTTTCAACAGCTTGTCAACGGTCTGACGCTGGGAAGCGCTTATGCGGTTATTGCTACCGGATATACGCTGGTCTTCGGAGTATTGAATATCGTAAATATGGCGCATGGCGGAATTTTCATGATAGGCGCTTATATCGGCCTGCTTCTGGTAACGGAAGCGGGAATGAATATTTTCCCTGCATTGGCCGGCGCCATGATCGGGGGCGCGGTTCTGGGGTACGGGCTGGAGCTGCTGGCGCTCCGTCCGCTTCGCAAGCATAAGGCGACGCATCTGGCGCCGCTTATCAGTACGATCGGCGTATCCACATTTCTTGAAAGTGTGGCGCTTATGGTCTGGGGGCCGCAGACCCGTTCGTTCCCGTCTGCGTTCGGCAATGAACTGATGGATATGGGAGTCTTTAAAATTTCCGGTATCCAGATTATCAGCTTGGGGACGGCAGTGGTGCTCATGGTTCTTCTCACGATCATGCTGAACCGGACGAAGGTGGGCAAGGCGATCCGGGCGACTTCGGAAAATGCGGAGACGGCTGGTCTTCTTGGAATCAATACGGGCCGTATCATTACTTTGACGGTGATGCTGGCTTCTGCCCTCGGTGCAGCGGCAGGAGTACTGATCGGACTTTCTTTCAACGCGATTGAACCGACGATGGGGACGTCAATGGGGCTGAAAGGGCTGGCGGTGCTCATCATGGGCGGTCTCGGCAATGTGGAAGGCGCCATGGCAGGCGGTTTCATTCTCGGCATCGCCGAAGTATTCAGCGTGGCTTACGGTACTTCTTCTTATCGTGACGCGGTGGCCTTCGGCCTTATCATTTTGATTCTGTTCATTCGTCCGGAAGGACTTTTTGCGAAAGCGGGGAAGGGAGGAAGGCCGTAATGGAAGATTTGCTGAATGGATATTTTCTGCAGGTTCTCACCTTTGTCTGCATCAATATTATTCTTGCCATGACGATTTACATGACGCTCTGCACGGGCATCCTTTCTTTGGGGAATGCAGGGCTGATGAGTTTCGGTGCGTATACGTCCGCCATTCTGACAGCGCAGTACCACGTACCTATGCCCGTAGGGATTTTCCTTGGCGGTGTCATGGCGGTTCTTGTGGCTCTGGTTATCGGACTGCCGACGATCCGTCTCCGCGGGCTGTATCTGGCGATTGCCACGCTGGGGTTTGGTGAAGTGGTCCGAGTCATCGCCTTGAATCTGGAAATTACTCACGGCGCACTCGGCTATTCGGGGATTCCATCCATGGGAAGTGTACTTTCCGATTATGCAAGCGACTGGGGGCTCCTGGATGCTTTGGAAATAGATTCACAGACGGGCGGACAGCTTCTTGTGTGTCTGGTGCTGCTGGTTTTGACGGTGCTGATTATTTCCTTCTGGTACCGGCTGGAACATTCCCGCATTGGCCGTGCCATGGCAGCCGTGAAGGCCGATGAGTACGCTGCTTCTCTGTCGGGAATCAATGTAGTGTATTACAAAATGATGGGATTTCTCTTCAGCGCGTTTTTTGCGGGAGTAGCGGGCGCTTTGTACGCTCATGTCACATTCTTTATCAGTCCGACGGATTTCTCGTGGCATCGTGTAGTGGATATGCTTCTCTACACAGTTTTCGGCGGCAGCAATGTCATGTGGGGGCCTGTCCTCGGCGCGGCAGTGCTTACTATCGTTCCCGAATCGCTCCGTTCCCTGGCGGAATACAGGGATATCATCTACGGCGTGATGCTTGTGGCACTCATGGCTTTCCGTCCGGACGGTATTCTTTCTTATGACGCAGTGAAGTGGATTGGTTCGCTTTTCAGCAAAAAGAAGGCCGTTCCCGTGGAAGGAGGGGAAAAGTGATGCTTCTTGAAATGCAGAATGTAGTGAAGCGTTTCGGCGGTCTTACGGCGGTATCGAATATGTCCTTCCAAGTGGAGAAAGGGGAAATATTCGGTGTCATCGGGCCAAACGGCGCCGGTAAAACAACGATTTTCAACCTGATCACAGGCGTGTATCCGGTTTCTGAAGGGAATATCCTTTTTGACGGACAGTCGATCAGCGGGAAGAAACCCTATCAGATTATCAATGGGGGTATCACCCGTACGTTCCAGAATATCCGCCTTTTCACGGGGATGACAGTGCTGGAGAATATTCTTGTCGGACAGCATGACCATTTAAAAGCAGGATTCCTTGCCAGTATCCTCCACACAGGTGCACAGAAGAAAGAAGAAAAAGAAGCGCGAAAAGAAGCGATGGAACTGCTCCGCTTTGTGGGGCTGGAACAGGATGCGGACCGCCCTGCCACGGAACTGCCCTACGGCAAGCAGAGAAAGCTGGAAATCGCGCGTGCTCTTGCTGCCCATCCGAAACTTATCCTCCTGGATGAACCGGCAGCAGGCATGAATGACAGCGAAACAGCAGCTCTTACGGAGCTCATCCGTGGAATTCGTGAAACCTATAAAACGACCATTATTTTGATTGAGCATGATATGCACCTTGTGATGACTCTCTGCGACCGCCTGATTGTCGTCAACTTCGGCGAAAAACTGGCGGAAGGCGTTCCCGAAGAAGTACAGAATGATCCTGCCGTTATTGAGGCTTATCTCGGAAAGGAGGATGAATAATGCTGCTTACGCTTAAGAATATTGTCGCCGGCTATGGAAATATCACGGCGCTGAAAGGCATCAGCCTCTCTGTTCCCGAAGGGAAAATCGTGACCCTTATCGGAGCGAACGGCGCGGGAAAGTCCACCACGATGAAAACCATCATGGGACTCATGAAACCCTCGGAAGGGGAGATCCTTTTCAAAGATAAATCCATCACGGGACAAAAGTCGTTCCATATCGTAAATGCTGGTGTAGTCCTTGTGCCGGAAGGGCGGCAGATCCTTCAGAACATGACTGTCCGTGAAAATCTGGAACTCGGTGCATACCAGAGAAAGGATAAGGCAGAAATCAGGGAAGATATGGTGAAAGTCTTCCAGCGTTTTCCCCGGCTGCTGGAAAGGGAAAACCAATTTGGCGGCACCCTTTCCGGCGGAGAACAGCAGATGCTCGCCATTGCCCGTGCCATGATGGCAAGACCGCAGCTCATGCTTCTTGATGAACCATCCATGGGGCTGGCGCCTCTTGTCGTCCAGCAGATTTTTGATGTCATCAAGGATATCAATAAAATGGGGACAACGGTTCTTCTTGTAGAACAGAATGCACGAAAAGCACTGCAGATTGCCGACTATGCTTATGTCATGGAAACGGGAAAAATCGTTATGGAAGGACCGGCTGCGGAAGTGGCGGGGAACCCCGACGTCATGGCGGCCTATCTCGGCGGGAAAAAGAAATAATTTCCAATATCGGATGAACCGATAACAGATTGCGGCTCATGTTTTTGATTTCTCTCTGCTGTCCGGTGCAGCCGGTCGGAAGTGCCTGACAGGGGAATGAATGAAATGTAAAAAGCTTCTCGCAGAACATGGAGTATATCCTAAATGTGAGAAGCTTTTGTGCGCTTTTATATAAAGAGGTCTCGGTCAAGTATATTTTGCGGTTTCCTCACCACGGTAATAGATCCTTCACGTTCGCTTTCGGATGACGATTAACGTTTCCCTCATTATGACGCCCTTTCCTCCAATCGTCATTCTGAACGGGGGCAAGAATGCTTGGTGAGAAAGTAGGGAAACGGAACGATGAAACGGAGTGAAGAATCTATTATGCTGATGACGTCTTACCGTTTTCCCCACCACGGGCACAGATTTTTCGCACGGTTCTGGCAAACACACTGCCAGGAGTTCCACTTTTACCGAAAAAAAGAGCAGGCACCACCAGCAGTGCCTGCTCCTTTCTTTTTGGAAGTTCCTTACTTCTTGGCAACGAGAGCTGCTACCTGGGCCTTCAATTCATCCAGCTCTGATCTCATCTCTTTATTTTCCGCCTGCATCTTGTCATTTTTCTCTTTCAAGTCCTTAATCTGGTTCGCCATTTCCACTTTGGAGTAACGGGTATAAACGTCACCGCGTCCCAGCTTCACAGAAATCCCTGCATTGAGCATGTTCCTGTCATCACCCATGGTCCAGCCGAGACTCATCATCGTTCTTTCGTTCGGCCGATAGAAGAGGCCTACCGCCGCAGCGCTGGCGTTACGATAATTGCCGAAGCCTGCCGCGATGTCCCACTTGTCATGGGGGTCGAAGTCCAGCGGATGGAGGGCTGCCAGTGCTGCTGCCCCCGCACCTACTTTGTTAATCCGGGTTCCCAGTTCTCCTACCTTTTTACCCATGTTGTATATGTTCTGCGTATTATTCTGCACATCATTCTTTACGGCCTGGAGCTGGCTTCCATTGACAGCATCAGTGGAAGTGGCGCTTATTTCACCGGCCGCCACATGGGTAATTTTTTTGCTGCCTGCGTCAATGCCGCCTTTGGTCACAGACGGACCGCCCTGGATGGCCAGTCCTTTGTTGTCCATCTTTGTATCACCGGTCTTGATGCTGCCGTCGCTTCCGAGATCAATATTTTTTGCCAGTTTCAGATTCAGTTTGCCATTTTCGGAAACGACACCGATATTATTGGCTGCTGCCACTTCTGTCGCGCCGCCGGTAATCTGCAGTGTTTCGCCTGAATTTTTAGTAATGGCGCTGCCCGTATCTCCCGCAAAGGTCAGGCTGCCGGTTCCGCCGCTCCCTACGAGACCGCTCACATCGACTTCATAGTTCTTGGACGGATCATTCTGTGCAAATTTGATTTTCTTCGTGGCTGCATCGTAGGTACCGCCCGTCGTATAGGTATCCTTGGCGGAGACTTTGTATGTATTTGTCGTGGAATCATGAGTAACGGTCACATTATCACCGGCCGTCACATTAGTCTTAGCTGCTGCCGCCGTGGCTTCCACTTTCTTCAGCTGTGCCACATTGACGGCATCGGTATCTGCCGCGCCGGCCGCTACACCGGTGATCTGGCGGGTGATACCTTTGGACGCATCACCTACGGAAACAGCGCCTACAGTCGATTTCCAGGCAGCTGACGTATCCGTAGAAGCCGCTTTGGTGGAGGGGTCATATCCGCTCACACCCGCTGCCGTATCCACCACACTCCACGAGCCGAGGGCCACGCCGCCGGCGACTTTGGCATGAGAATCATAGCCAAAAGCCATAGCAGTTTCTTTCTCCGCTTTACTATTTTTGCCCATGGCAATGGCCCAGTCCGCGGTCGCGGAAGCATTTGTACCTACAGCTACCGCTTCTTCACCCTTGACTGTCAGATAATTCCCCAAGGCAAGACTTCTCTGTCCGCCGCCGCTATTCGAGCCGATGACTTTATTCCCATGACCGAAAGAGACCCCCAGATTTTCCGCTTCGGAACTGGTGCCTACCACGACACTACCGCCATTTGCCGTATTTGTCATACCGACAGCCACGTTCTGATCACTGCCGCTGGAGTTCTTGGTGTAAATCCATTTTGTCGGATCGCTCGGATCTTTTTCTGCCGTATAGCCAACCAGGTTCCCCAAGCCGATGACCGTATTCTCCTCCCCGAAGACTTTTGTCAGCTTATGGTCATAATTGTTATAATCCGTGCCGAATACGGCATTATGAGCGCCTTCCACATCCAGATTCTGGCCGGCGACGATACTATTGTTTCTTCCGTTTTTCACTCCGGTCAGTTTGTTATTATTGCCAAGAACGGTGCTGTTCACCCCTTTCGAAGAAGAGGAAATACCGAGCACGATGCTGTCTTCCGCCTCGGCGCCGTCATTGTCATAGTTGCTGCCGGCTCCCGTTTTTGTAGACTTGGCGCTGTAATAATGCACTTTCGCCGCACCGGCAGCTGCCTGTACCTTTTTCAGCTGTGCCACATTGACGGCATCAGTATCCTGCGTGCCGGCTGCTACGTTTGTAATCTGGCGGGTGACTGCCGCACTGGTCGGAGTTGCCGCTTTACCGACAGAAACAGCGGCGGCCGTCGCTTTCCATGTTGCTGACGTATCCGCAGAAGCCATATCGGTCGATGGATCGTAACCGGCAGCTCCCTTATCAACAGAGGCGACGGAATCCGCGCCGAGCGCTACACCGCCGTCTTTTTCCACATCCGTATTGTAGCCGAGCATCACCGCATTGCTTATGTTCGCCGTATGCGATTTAATCGGTACATTTTCCGTCACCTTATATTTCTTTTCAAGAATAACATTGCCCGAAGCATCTTTCATCGTATACGTTTTCTCTACAGTCTTCTTTTCCGTCGCCATGGATCCAAGGATTACATTGTTTTTGCCGCCGTCCATATGGTGATAATCCCCGATCACGACATCGGCCGTACTGCCGGATATATTATTCCCGGTCCCCATCATAGATACACGTTCCACATTCCTGCCTGTATTTCCATATCCGTTGATCGTGTTATTGATGCTGGGTGTATTTGCTGTACCGGTAAGGATATTTCCGGAACCGATGATCTGGGAATGGACAGCATAATCTGAAGTATTTCCGTTCCCCATGGTCACCACAGAGCCGCCGCCGGTCGACATGGCCAGCCCCATCGCTTTCCTGATCTCGTCATGACCCAGCGGTCCTTCTCCCATAGCATACTGCTGTCCTCCAATTATAGCATCGCTCCAATGCTCATTCATACTGTTTCCATCTTCATCGGTCGGTGCCGTCCCGAAAGAATGTGTAACGCTATTGCCCGCGCCGAAAACAAGTGCCCCATTGGCGCCTTCTGTTTTGTTCAGGGTACCGACGACGGTGTTTGCCATCCCATCATTCTGGTCCGCCTTATTTGACGCTACGGTATTAAGACCGCCATAGACAGAAGCCAGATAGCCGTCATGGCCAGAGCCTGCCTCCACAATGGATTTGATCCCTGTCACGGTCTCCTGCCAGCCATAAGCTTTTGCCCCATGTCCAAGAGCCACATTCATTCCGCCGCCGTCTCTGGTCCCGCTCTGGGCATGATACCCAACAACGACACTGGCATGTTTCTGCCCGATATCGGGATCGGCCTTTTCTTCCGGTGTCATGGAACCGATAACAACAGATTCTTTAATCGCTGATAACTTCTGATTATCCCCGATCACGATAGACGAGGTGGGATTAACCGCTTTATTATTATTCCCGATGACAGTCAGGCTCTCATGCCCTGTCATATAGGTACCGTTGCCGGAAATATCATTCCCTTTGCCGATGACAAGGTCGGACACATTCTTCGTCCTTTCTTCCTGGTGCCCGGAAACTGTACCGGCATTTCTATTGGTAATCTTATTGCTATCCCCGATGACGGTCTGGCTCTTGCTGTTTTCAACGGTATTCTGAGAGCCGATCACGGACACGTGCTCGGCCTTGGTTACAGTATTTTTGTAGCCATCAATCATGTTAAACTTACTAATAGCCCCAGATGTACCTTTCAACGTATTGTTCACACCAATAATTTGAGAAAGCTGGGTCCAATCCGCTGTATTTCCTCCGCCGATGGCAAGGGTGGCACCGCCGCTATTAGAATTTTTTACTGCTGTCATCAATGACTTCTGCAGCGCCTGTGCAGAATCTCCCCCAGTAGATGGAGCAGAAATAGAAGAAATGGAATTAGTAATTTCATTTCCTGCGCCGAAGATGAGGGAACCGTTAGAATTAGCCGTTCTGTTCGCTGTACCGACGATGCTGTTCGCCACTCCGGAATACACGGATGACGAAGTTGCCGATTCAATGCTGTTGAGAGAACCGGTAATGGTGGCGCCAAAATTCTGTCCGGCATAGGAAGACCAGTTGCTGCCGTTATATTTTCCGGAAATAATGGAGTATGTCCCTGTCACAGAAGAAAATGCCCCCTGGTTGTAGCTGTTTGCACCGACGATCGTAGCATTGATATTTACATTTCTCGACTTGACTTTCTGCACATCCGAACCGTCAACTTCCACATCCCCAAGTTTCCCTATATATTTATGATCGCCAATCATGACACTGCCGGATCGCGCATAACTATTCTGTCCGATTGCTACACTGCTTGCCCATTTCTTTTCGTTTGACTGTCCGAATTTAAAGTTCTTTTCCTGCCTCCCGTACATGTTTTCCACAAAAGCATTTTTGCCGATGGCAATACTGCCTTCCTGCATAACATAATCATCAATCTGAGCGTGATCGCCTATCGCAATGGCACCGTTTTTCGTACTGTTATTTCTTAAATCAATATCATTCCCGATTTTAATATTCTGATTCCCCGGTTCTACAAACGTATTGACCCCGTCAAGCACCGCAGATACAGGGCTTACAGAAATCCCTGTCAATAAAAAAGCCGCCAAAACTGCTGCCAGCGTGTTTTTAGAGACTCTCACCCTCCCGCTTTTTCTCGCTGTGCCCGCAATTTCTGAAACGACGACATAACTGTTCTTCACTCGACTCCAAATGACTTTGTAGATGTGATTCATGTTTTCCTCCCATAAAAAACAATATAATTATAAACGCAATAAAAAGAAGCACCATCCCCAATGCTGCCGATACTGCCTTCACACCACCT
>OHRF01000595.1_pt1 | contig 14976 bp, 10 predicted proteins | sample 1578291 | NCBI WGS metagenome assembly OHRF01 (sample SAMEA3879576, study PRJEB24766) | human gut metagenome | biome: human-associated habitat; feature: feces | place: USA | collected 1985/1987 | reverse complement strand
CTCGAAGGCTTGTGATAGGAAGTCCTGCATCCATCTCCATAGCCGCAAGAACATCCGATGTCTCATATGCCAGCGATTCGACTGTCGCCCTGACAAAGTGCGCCTTATTTGTTCCCCTTGTAAGGCCGAACACTGCCCCTCTGGCGTACGCATCCCAGTAAGGAGCGCCAAGTCCCGTAAATGCAGGTACCACATATACACCATTACTGTCCGGCACAGACAGAGCAATGCGCTCAGTGTCCGCTGCATTGTCTATGAGCTTCATCTCATCCCTGAGCCACTTGATGGCTGCTCCAGCCACAAACACACTTCCCTCAAGCGCATAGCTGACTTTTCCGTCAAGTCCTATGGCTATAGTGGTGAGAAGTCCCTGCTGCGAGTCAACTGCCTTATCCCCCGTATTCATGAGGAGGAAACAACCTGTTCCGTAGGTGTTCTTCACATCACCGGCCTCAAAGCAGCACTGTCCGAACAGCGCAGCCTGCTGATCTCCGGCAACTCCCGCTATAGGCACCTCACCGCCAAATATCTCCCTGTCCGTGTATCCGTATATCTCACTGGAATTTCTCACTGCCGGAAGCATGCTCTCCGGGATGTTGAACTTTGCAAGCAATTCCTTGTCCCACTCCAGTGTATGAATGTTGAAAAGCATGGTACGCGACGCGTTTGTGTAGTCCGTTGCGTGAACTCTTCCGCCTGTGAGCTTGTATATAAGCCATGTGTCAACGGTTCCGAACATCAGCTCCCCCGCCTCTGCGCGTTCCCTGGCTCCAGGCACATTATCAAGTATCCACTCTATCTTCGTTGCAGAGAAATACGGATCTACTATCAGTCCCGTTTTCTCTCTTATCACCTTGTCATATTCTTCAGCCTTAAGCTGCTCTATCCTGTCCGCAGTTCTCCTGCACTGCCACACTATGGCATGGTACACCGGATTGCCGGTCTTTCGATCCCACACTATGGTTGTCTCTCTCTGGTTGGTAATTCCTATTGCGGCTATGTCCTCGGTGCGGATTCCCATGGTCTCCCTCGCCTCCATCATCACCGACATCTGGGTTGCCCATATCTCCATAGGGTCATGCTCCACCCATCCGTTATTCGGGAAATGCTGGGTGAACTCCTTCTGTTTCACTGAGCATATCCTGCCTTCCTTATCAAATATTATCGCCCTTGAGCTGGTCGTTCCCTGATCCAGCGCCATTATATAATCTGCCAAATTGCCCTCCTTCTGATTTACGGACGCTCGGCCCTAGTCATTTTTCAAATAATTCTCTCTCAGGTGTTCGTTCACCCTCTCAACCTCTGCCTTGAAGTCTCTTGAGGACATGCGGATCGCACCCTGGCCCATGGTGACTATCTGCTCCAGTCCGTCCGATGTGACCACAGTGACCTTGTGCTTTCTCGCAATCTCATGTGTGAGCTTTTCTATATGCGCATCCGCGGTCTCACCCTCCTTGGTGTACACAACCTCTATATCGTCATAAGGAAATCTCTCCCCCTTGTTGTCCTTCACCTTGTAGCCGTCAAATACCACTATCAGATGACAGTTCATATATCCCTGATAGTTCGACAGGATATCCATGAGTTTTCCTCTCGCGGAGTCTATGTTGTGCTCCGACAGTTCCCGAAGTGTATCCCACGCAAATATGACGTTGTAGCCATCCACTATGACATAGTCCTCGCCACTCTTTCTGCGCTTGAATGCTCCAGGTGTTGCTATCCCTCTATCGGCTGGCCTGCTGCCCACAAGAGGCCCATTCCCAGGCTGTCTGTCTCTGGACTGACTCTTATTATACTGTCCATTTACTTTATACTCAGATGTAGTTCTCCTGAATCTTCCATTCAACGCCACATCCTTGTCCTTGTAATCTCCGCCAAATGTCCTTGCAAATATCTCGCTGAGCTCCTCATCTGTTATGGACATCTCCGATACACTCTTTCCCGGCCTGTTCACCGGAATATCCATAGCATAGCCATCTTCCGTGTAGCCAAGCTGGCCCGAGATCTCAAATCCCGGATCCTCCTTCACATGCATGTTCTCATACACATCATACCAGTCCACCAGATAACCTGCACCGTGGGCACAGAATACCGATGAAGATGGATTAAACCTGTCAAGCTCAGGATCATAATGTCTCTCAGCCAGAACCTCTTCGGTGTTGTGGCACGGCTGATAGCCGTCTATATCCACCTGAAGCCTGCCTGTACCTCTGGAAAATGCTGTGAGTTCACTGTAATACTCTCTCATGGTATATACCGGGGCATGTCCCGTGATGACTGTCGTCTCACCGGATATCTCCTGACCGTCCATAGTTCCGCTCATCTTCACTATGTCTGCAAGAACCCTTCCAGCATACTCCTGTGGTACCTCTATTTTAAATGCATACACAGGTTCCAGCAAGACACTTTCCGCCATCATAAGGCCCTGTCTCACCGCCCTGTATGTCGCCTGTCTGAAATCTCCACCCTCAGTGTGCTTCTGATGTGCGCGCCCCGCAGTGATGCTTATCTTCATATCCGTGATTGGCGATCCCGTAAGCACTCCCCTGAACTCACGCTCCTGAAGATGGGTGAGTATCAGTCTCTGCCAGTTCTTATCCAGTACATCCTCGCTGCAAATGCTGTCAAAGCACATTCCACTGCCATTTTCCATAGGTTCAAGCAACAAATGTACCTCTGCGTAGTGCCTGAGCGGTTCAAAATGTCCTACACCCATGACTGGAGCCGCGATCGTCTCCTTGTATGATATCCTGCCCTGTCCGTATGTGATGGCAATTCCAAACCTGTCTCTTACCATCTGAGCCACTACCTCAAGCTGTACCTGCCCCATGACCTTGATGTATATCTCTCCTGCGGTCTCATTCCACTGCACCTGGAGCTGGGGATCCTCTTCCTCAAGCAGTCTGAGCTTTGACACCATCGTGACCGCATCCACATCAGTCGGGTACATGACCTTATAGCTGAGAACCGGCTCCAGACTTGGGAGCTCTCCATCCAGGCAGGCACCGATTCCCTGTCTGCCGTAGGTATTCACCAGTCCCGGAACAGCACAGACACATCCGGCGGGAACCTGGGTTACCATGTCGTACTTTGCACCGGAGTACACCCTTATCTGGTTGACCTTCTCATGGCTCTCCTCCCCCTGACTGTTTCTGAGCGTCAGCACATCCTTGAGCTTCAACACTCCTCCAGTGACCTTCATGTAGGTAAGTCTCTCGCCCTTATCGTCACGTCCTATCTTGAACACTCTGGCGCCAAATTCTTCCCCGCGCACAGGTTCCACTACATATCTGTTCATGCCGTCAAGAAGCTCTGACACGCCCTCATTCTTGAGTGCAGAGCCAAAGTAACATGGGAACAGCTTTCTGCCCGCAATGGCATTTACCACGTCCTGTTCATCATTTGCCCCAGTCTCAAGAAAATGTTCAAGCATGGCCTCATCGCACATGGCGATCTGCTCTCCTGAATCTTCACATAAAAAATCGACACAGCCATCACTCAGTCTGTGTCTGATATTGTCCATGAGGTAATCTCTGTCATAGCCAGTCATGTCCATCTTATTGACAAATATAAATACAGGAATCCCATATCTCTCAAGCAGCTTCCACAGGGTCTCCGTGTGGCTCTGCACTCCGTCCATACCGTTGATGACCAGAACCACATAATCAAGAACCTGCAATGTTCTTTCCATCTCTGTTCCGAAATCCACATGTCCCGGAGTGTCAAGCAAAGCTATATGCATATCAGCATATGCAAGCTCTGCCTGCTTGGAAAATATCGTGATCCCCCTGTCCTTTTCCTGACTGTCCGTATCTAGATATGTATCCTGATGATCCACCCGCCCAAGCTTTCTTATCTGTCCTGCCTGATATAGCATCGCCTCCGACAGGGTGGTCTTACCCGAATCAACGTGGGCCAGTATGCCCGCGACTATGTTCTTCATATGTATCTTTTTCCCTTCACCAGCCGATATATATCACCTGCCATGCATCTTGCTGACCATTGATATATATCGGTTCTTTATAAACTCATTTATCGGTTCAGCTATGAGTCTGTATCCGCCATGCTATCGCCATCCGGGATTCCCTGTTTTTCATTCTGCGCCGCCTTATATCTCTTGAACCTCTTGAAGAATATGGCTGTAAATGCACCTATGATAAAAGGGAACATGAATGTGGCAAATCTATAGAGAAGTGCCATGGCTCCGGCTGCAGCAGAACCAACAAGTCCCGAATAGATCGCTGTCATAACAAGCTCACTTGATCCGATTCCTCCCGGCATAGGAATGACTGCCGCCAGCATGACACTCATGGCTGTTATACCTATTGACGTGACAATATTCATATCACACAAGTTGTGACACACTATATAAGGTATGGCAAACCAGCACGCGAACTTGCATATATCAAGCAGCATGACTACCACTATAAGCCACGGTTTCTTAAGTACAACCCTGGTGGCATCCTCCATCATAGCTGTCTGCCCACTTAAACTGTCAATCTGCTTTGCAAATCGTCCTTTAAACAAAGCATCAGCTTTTTCAAGAAGCCATCTGAGGAATCTGTGAAACGGCGGCCAGCACGCAAAGAGCACTATCGCCATCGTTATGAGTATGGTCGCTATAACACCGAGGACAACATATGAACTGTATTTGCCAAACACTCCAAGCATATATTCTCTGTTCGCAAGAAACAATGCCACCGCCATAACACATATGGTCATCTTGTGTATCGCATAATCAATAGAGTACAGACCAAGCGCTTTCGACGGCTGTATTCCGCAGTGTTTCATGAACAATGTGGATGCCACTATGGTACCGCTCCCAAGGGTTGACACCCTGTAAAATGACACAAAATACGTCATAATATTTGCATCGAAAAATGTCATATTGTTCTCCACCTGTCGCATGAGGATAAACGTTATGCAGCTCTCTATCACTCCATATAAAAGCGTCGCTCCGAGAATAGCTGCCACAACCACAGGACTTGTCTTTACAAGCTGCGACATTATAGGGCCTGCCATGTCACGGAATACGTAAATGATAAGACCTACAAGTGCCAGAACGCACAACCATTTTATAAGTGTTTTCTGTCTATCTGATAGTTTTTTCATAGTCTTATATCCCTTTTCCCCTAATATCAATTCATTCAGATCAGTCTTATCCCAATCTGCCCACCATCTCAAATGTACCGGCAATTAGACTCTGCCATGCATACTGATCTCCTGTTTCGTACAATAGATTAACAAGCTAACGGAAAAAATACAAGCATATGTTATTTCATTCTGACATAATAGGTAGACTTGCCTGTACCGCCTCTGCCTATATCGCCCTCTTTTACGAGTTTTCTGAGTGCACCCTCTACCGAACTGATGCTGAGGGTCGGACAAAGTTCCATTATATCCTGCTTTGTAAACTTTCCTATTTTCAGCAGTATTGCTTTTCGCACCATCTCAATCGCCGGCAACTTTTCCTCTACGATTTCAAAGCGCTCCTCAAAATCCTTATAAGCAGCCAGTATTGTCCCAAGGAGATATTTTATAAACGGGATCACGTCCTCTGTGCCCTCGTGCCAGCCTGCCTGGGCTTTCCCAAGCGACTCATAATATAACTCCTTATTCCCTGCGATCTTAGCCTCAAGGGAAATATACTTTCCAACATAGAATCCACTTCTATATAGCAGAAGCGTTGTGAGCAGTCTGCTCATTCTGCCATTGCCATCATTAAACGGGTGTATGCACAGAAAATCATGTATGAAAACAGGAATGACGATCAGCGGCTCCACCTCGAAATTACCGATCACCCTGTTGTATTCCCCACATATCCTGTCCAGCGCTTCCGGTGTCTCAAATGGAGCCATCGGCGTGAACAGGACTTCCGTTTGCCCATCAGGATAAGTTGCGCTGATATAATTCTGCACCGTCTTTGTTCTTCCGGCAAATGGGTTATTCATATGACTGTACAACATCTTATGCAGCTGAAGTATATAATTCTGAGTTATAGGTATTGCATCAAAGCTTTCATGTATAACCCCCAGCACATCCCTGTAACCTGCTATCTCTTCCTCGGCTCTGTTCTTCGGTGTGGTCTTCTCCTCAACCAACTGCTTTATTCTTGTATTTGTTGTGACTATACCCTCTATGGCATTGGACGCCTCCGTGCTCTGGATCTTTGCTATCTCAACAAGCTTATCCAGTTCATCCGGACGCTGTCTTAAATACAGTTCCTGTTTACCTGCATATCTATATATTGCAGCTATGAGTCCAAGCACTTCAGAATCCCATTTTTCTTCTTTTATTTTACTGTAATTAAAAGTTCTCATTCCCTTAATCCACTCCTTTTCCCTTAAATATTAGCACATTTCAAGGGAAAGTCAACCCAATTAAGGGCATTTCCCCTCAAAGTTCTATCAGTTTTAAGGTTATCCAATTGTATACTATTTATGCAGCTAATTAAGGGTACTTTCAAAAAAAGCCACCACATCAAAACACGATGTGGTGGCTTTTTCATATAAATTCTATATCACAGCAATTACTATATATCCATTTAGCCGAATAACGGAGTTGAGTAATATCTGTCTCCACTGTCTGGAAGAAGTACTACGATATTCTTGCCTGCATACTCAGGGCGCTCTGCGATCTGCTTTGCTGCAAAGTAAGCTGCACCTGATGAGATTCCTACGAGGATTCCCTCTGCTGATGCGATCTCCTTTGCTGCTACAAATGCGTCATCATTCTCAACGGCGATGATCTCGTCATATACCTTTGTGTTAAGTGTGTCAGGAACAAATCCTGCACCGATTCCCTGTATCTTGTGTGCTCCTGAAACGCCCTTTGAGAGGACTGGTGATGTGGCAGGCTCAACGGCGATGACCTTTACATCTGGATTCTTCTCCTTCAGATACTCGCCAACGCCTGTGATAGTTCCACCTGTTCCGATACCGGCTACAAATACATCTACCTTGCCGTCTGTATCCTCCCAGATTTCAGGACCAGTTGTGAGTCTGTGTGCCTTTGGATTGGATGGATTTACGAACTGTCCAGCTACAAAGCTGCCAGGGATCTCCTTTGAAAGCTCATCAGCCTTTGCGATGGCTCCCTTCATTCCCTTTGTTCCGTCTGTGAGAACTATCTCAGCACCGTATGCCTTGATGATGTTACGTCTCTCAACGCTCATGGTCTCAGGCATAACGATGATCGCCTTGTAACCCTTGGCTGTTGCTATGGATGCAAGACCGATACCTGTGTTACCTGATGTAGGCTCGATGATAGTTGCACCCGGCTTGAGTGTTCCATCCTTCTCAGCATCCTCGATCATCTGGAATGCGATTCTGTCCTTTACACTTCCTGCTGGGTTAAAGTACTCCAACTTCGCAAGGATATTTGCCTTGAGATCATTCTTCTTCTCTATGTTTGAAAGCTCCAGAAGTGGAGTCTTACCTATAAGCTCTGCTGCGCTCTTATAAATATTGCTCATTGTATAAAACCTCTCTTTCTAACTGCAAAATTTTAATATATGATTTGCGGTGCGAAAACCAAGTATATCTGTCGCAAGCAGTAACCAATACCACTTGCAGGACATTTGAGGCCACCGGTACTCAGCGATACGAAGTGAGTGCTAGTACCGCTGTAGGCCGAAACGAGTGGAAACGTTCCTGCAACGTGGTATTGTCTATCTGCTGCGACATTCACAAGCCGCACCGCAAATATATTACTCCTGAATTGCCTTGAATGCCTCGTCAAGATCCTCGATGATATCGTCTATGTTCTCAGTACCGATTGAAAGTCTGATCGTGTTCTGCTTGATTCCCTGATCGATAAGCTCAGCCTCATTCAGCTCTGAGTGAGTTGTAGATGCCGGGTGGATAGCCAGTGACTTAACATCAGCGACATTTGCAAGAAGTGAGAATATCTCCAGATTGTCAATGAACTTCTTGGCTGTCTCTGCGTCACCCTTGATCTCAAATGTGAAGATTGAACCACCACCGTTAGGGAAGTACTTCTTGTACAGTCTCTGCTGCTCAGGATCTGTTGAAACTGAAGGATGGTTTACCTTCTCAACAAGTGGATGATTGTTCAGGTACTCAACTACCTTGAGTGCATTTGATACATGTCTCTCAACACGGAGTGACAGTGTCTCAAGTCCCTGAAGGAATATCCATGAGTGTATTGGTGAGATCGTAGCACCTGTGTCACGGAGGAGAATAGCTCTGATCCTTGTGACAAATGCTGCAGGACCTGCTGCGTCTACAAAGCTTACACCGTGGTAGCTCTCATTTGGCTCAGTGAGCTGTGGGAACTTGCCTGATGCCTTCCAGTCGAAGTTACCGCTGTCGATGATGACACCACCGATAGTTGTTCCGTGTCCACCAATGAACTTTGTCGCTGAGTGAACTACGATGTCCGCACCGTACTCGATAGGTCTTACAAGGTATGGTGTTGCAAATGTGCTGTCGATAACAAGCGGAATCTTGTGTGCGTGAGCGATCTTTGCTATTGTCTCGATATCTGAAACCTCTGAGTTAGGATTTCCAAGGACCTCAATGTAGAGGGCCTTTGTGTTCTCCTGGATAGCATCCTCAAATGCCTGTGGATCAAGTGGATCAACGAATGTTGTATCTACATTGTAATCCTTGAGTGTATGTGCAAGGAGATTGTATGTTCCGCCGTAGATATTCTTTGCTGCTACGATGTGGTCTCCTGCAAGTGCAAGGTTCTGAATTGTATATGTAACTGCTGCTGCGCCTGAGCCAACTGCCAGTGCTGCAACGCCACCCTCGAGGGCCGCGATTCTTCTCTCAAATACATCCTCTGTTGGATTTGTAAGTCTTCCGTAGATGTTGCCGGCATCCTTGAGTGCGAATCTGTCAGCTGCATGCTGTGAGTTGTGGAATACGAATGATGATGTCTGGTAGATTGGTACCGCTCTTGCATCCGTAACCGGGTCTGCTGTCTCCTGTCCTACGTGTAACTGTAATGTCTCAAACTTTAAATTTCTCTCTGCTCTTGTCTTCTTTGCCATGATCTTATTCTCCTTAAATTCAAATATTTTATCTGTCATGCGCACCTGCCCATTCATCTTGTCATGTATATGAGCTCATGTGGCATTATACTCTTCTTTATTATTCTCTGTCTATTATGTATGATCTGTTATTTATATCTGTGTCATGATTATTTGTTCTGTGTTCGCTTTAACAGCAGCAACACATGACTTCTATGCAACACATTCGTCTGTCTTCATTAAGGTACTGCGGTTTAAATGTCCTTCCCAGCATATCAACACCTCTTTCTCGATTTTCGTCTTTGAACTTTGACTTGATCGTATCATTTCTGTGATTATTTTTACTTTTCACAGAATTCCTACTCGGAAACTATGAATTAAGCATAGCTGTATATTACAGCCTAATTCCCACTTTGTCAATAGGTTTTTTATGAATTATCTTGATTGTTTTTTTTCAGATGTTATAATAGACGTGTAAATGATGTGAAATCATCAGTAAATACAGGCATTTGGGAGGTTTATATTATGAAAGTATCCACAAAAGGGCGTTACGCTCTGCGTTTTCTTATAAATATAGCATCGAGGACAGACGGCAAGCCAGTGAGCATCAAGGATGTTGCCGCACAGGAGGAAATATCCGAGAAATACCTTGAGCAGATCACTTCTGTGCTGAACTCCGGCGGGCTGGTGAAGAGCACCAGAGGTCCACAGGGAGGTTATCTTCTCCGAAAAGCCTCTGAAGACATAACAGTTGGAATGGTTTTAAGGCTCACTGAGGGCGGCATATCTCCTGTTGCGTGCCTTGATGCAGATGAATTCCAGTGCGAACGCGAGGCAAGATGCTCCACCATAGGTCTCTGGCGCAGACTGGACAAAGCGATCCGGGACGTGGTAGACACCACCACCATCGCTGACCTTGTGGCAGAAAGACCTGAGGCGGCAGATAACTATTGCATTTAAATCATATTTACCCTATCAAATCATAAAAGCATGTATATATGATTTCCAGCAGGGCAGCTGGGATTCATATATACATGCTTTTGTTATATTTTTTATATTTTTGACTTCAAAATCCGTACAACTTTCTCAACATACGGCTTTACACCATTCCCAGGGAACACATCTTCCGGCATCTCAAATCCGCGTTCCTCACTGTACATATAATACCTGTTATCTATGTATTCACCATATTTTTCACAGAGATCATATACCTCCATGGTTCCGAAATCATCCAGCATCGTCACCGTCTTCACAAGTATGCTGTCACAGAAATCCTCGGCTATCTCCTCCACACCCATGCACATCAGGACTTCGCCGTCAATTTTTTTGTTATGCTTTTCTCTATCCCGGCGAAGTTTCAGCCGGTGGTTATACAAGTCCTCAGCATTTTCTATGAATCTCGTAACGCATGTATACAGACATCGGATATCCTCCCTGTCCAGATCGATCAGGCGGTAAAAATGTGCACTGTCAGGAACTGCCCCACAATTTGTTCCTATCTCCAGCTCATACCGATCCGGCTTGTCACACTCCGGGTATCTCTTTATCCTTCTGAGAACATATCCATCCTCCACATATGTCCCCTCCGTCCCAAGACACAGCACTTTTTCATACGGATCTCCGCTATTATTCCTAACGATCTAGGCATCTTCCATGTCTGAATCAAGTATAGTCCGTATATCCGCCTTGAGCTGCCTGACATTCGGAAAGTCGTATGCCGATGCATTTATTTACAAAAAAATAATACCCTGTCCTTGCGGACAGGGTAAGTGAACCTGTGGTGTAAAATTTTCGCTCTTACTTGTGAGCCATTGTCTTGATCTCTGTGTCGATCTTCTGTACGAACTCGTCAAGTGGAAGAACTGTTGTGTCAGCCTCACCGTGGAGTCTGTATGATACTGTTCCGTTCTCAGCCTCGTTGAATCCGATTACGAGAAGGTATGGAACCTTCTGAACCTGACCCTCACGCATACGATAACCAAGCTTCTCTGCTCTGTCATCAAGCTCTACACGAACGTCGATGGCATCAAGGGCATCAACAACCTTGTGAGCATAAGCCATAAGATCCTCGTTGTCTGTCTTTACAGGCATAACTCTTACCTGTACAGGTGCAAGCCATGTTGGAAGATTGCCCTTTGTCTCCTCAAGGATGTAAGCCATGAATCTGTCGAGAGATCCAAGGATAGCTCTGTGGAGAACTACAGGTGTCTTCTTCTCGCCGTCCTTGTCGATATACTTCAGATCGAACTTAGCTGGCAGACAGAAGTCGAGCTGACATGTCGAGAGTGTATACTCATTTCCTACGGCCGGCTTAACATTTACATCAAGCTTTGGTCCGTAGAATGCAGCCTCACCGATCTCCTCTGTGTAATCGATTCCTATATCATCAAGAACTTTTCTAAGTGCATTCTCTGCTTTGTTCCACATCTCATCGTCATCGTGATACTTTACCTTGTCCTCTGGGTCACGGAGTGACAGTACGCATCTGTAATCTGTGATTCCGAAATCCTTGTATGTGTCAAATATGAGCTTAACAACTCCTGCAAACTCTTCCTCGATCTGGTCTGGTGTCACAAATATATGTGAATCGTTCTGACAGAAGTGTCTTCCTCTCTCAATACCCTTGAGTGTACCACTTGCCTCAAATCTGAAGTCGTGTGCGATCTCAGCGATCCTGATAGGAAGATCCTTATATGAGTGCATCTTGTTTGCATATATCATCATGTGGTGCGGGCAGTTCATTGGACGAAGTACAAATGACTCTCCCTCCATCTCCATTGCCGGGAACATGTTGTCCTTGTAGTGATCCCAGTGACCTGATGTCTTGTAGAGGTTTACTGTACCTACACAAGGTGTCATAACGTGGAGATAGCCAAGCTTTCTCTCCTTGCGCTTGATGTAGTTCTCAAGCTCCTGCCATACTGTATATCCCTTTGGAAGGAACATTGGAAGTCCACGTCCTACGAGGTCATCAACCATGAAGAGCTGCATGTCCTTGCCGATCTTTCTGTGGTCTCTCTCCTTAGCCTCTTCAAGTAACTGAAGATGCTCCTCAAGCTCCTCCTTTGTAGGGAAGCACACACCATATATTCTCTGAAGAACCTTGTTCTTGCTGTCGCCCTTCCAGTAAGCTCCTGAATGTCTGATGAGCTTAAAGTTACGGCAAAGCTTTACATTGTCTACGTGAGGTCCACGGCAGAGGTCTGTGAAATCACCCTGCTCATAGCATGTGATCGTTCCATCCTCAAGTCCATTTATAAGATCGAGCTTGTACTCGTCATCCTTGAACATCTCAAGAGCTTCTTCCTTGGATATATCCTTGCGGATGATCTTCTTGCCACTCTTGGCAATCTTCTTCATCTCTTTCTCGATGGCTGCGAGATCTTCCTCGCCTCTGATAACGTCATCGCCAAGATCTACATCGTAGTAGAATCCTTCTGCAACTACCGGTCCTACCCAGAACTTTGCCTGTGGGTACAAATGCTTGATAGCCTGTGCCATAAGATGTGCACAGGAATGATTCAGTGTCTTAAGCTGTTCGTCTTCTTTGAAATTAACCATGTCAGTTCTCCTTCTTACTTCTTATAAAGTGAAAATAAATTGCATGTAACAACTAAAAAAGCACCCTTAGATATAATCTATCTAAGGGTGCGTATGCACGTTTCCACCTTAACTTTTAACTCAATTATGCCTTTAACGCAGCTACGCGGTGACGCTTATATCGCGCACGGCTCGGGAGTGGTCTTCATGTGATATATCATAAGCTGCTCCCACCATATGTTCTGGCTCACGTCTGATTCATATCTGAGTCCGATTCACATATGCAGCTCTCTCTGGATGCATCCACCACACTACTCTTTCCGTCTATGCCTTTATCTTATCTGCCACCTAGTGTAGCACGATATATTTTTTTTCACAATAGTATTTTTTATTTTTTTGCCTTTATTTTTTCAACCATTTTCAGCCAATCAAACAGCCAACAGACTTCTCTCTACCTCATCTCCATGGAAAGACTCATATCCTGGCCGTCCACCATAAGAGTTCCCATGCTGCCGCATACCACAGGCATCATCGGTGACAGATGTCCGAGATCCACATCCATCACGACAGGCACATTGTATTTTCCTATGATCCCCAGCACAGCCTGATACTGGTCAAGGCCCATCATCTCCTGTCCGAACTGCAGCGGTCTGCCGATCATAAAGCCCTTACAGTATCTGAACCATCCGCCGTTGTCCATCTGCCACATGGCTCGTCTTATGGACATGACGTTCAGATCACAGGACTCGAGGAACCAGATAAATCCATCATCCTTATATCTCTCAAGGAATTCGCCAACATGGTCAAACTTTGTTCCTATAAGGTTCACCAGACAGTCCATGCAGCCGCCTATCATTCGCCCGCTCACCTGGAACTTCTCAGGATAGCCCTTTATCACTCTTGGCTCTGTGATGTTGTATGGCAGGAATGGATGTTCCTCATCCCTGAGGGACTCCTTCTCCCATCCGTCATATCCGGCAAATGACAGCTTCTGCCCCTGAAGAACAGCCATGGCATCCGCAATCGATCGGTGCCACGGCTCTTGTCCAAATGCCGCCGCACACGGACCATATATGGACGCCGTATCGCACAATGTCGTGAGCAGGAATGTGAGATTTGTGTTGTCCGAATATCCCATAAACCACTTCGGATCTGCTGCCCTCAGTCTGTCAAAATCAACATAGTTAAGTATCTCGCACATGAGCTCTCCGCCGCCGCAGGATATGAGTGCATCGTTCTTCTCCGATGTGTAATAGTCATTTATCTCCTGACCGCACAGCTCCGGCTTGTTGCTGATTCCTATGCCTTCTCCGACATAACAGTTTGGCCCGATCTGTATACCAAACCCCATATTCCTGAAGTTCTCCTGCGCTCTGCCAAATGCAGTCTTATACGGCTCTGTATCACAGCCAAATGATGGCGCAACGAAACCTATCGTATCGCCCCTTTTTATAAATTTCGGAAATCTCATATATTATCCGCAGGTATCCCTGCCTGCCTCCTTCTACACAAACTTCAATATCCACTCCACCACGAACACGGTCACACATGCCGCAGCAGCAACTACTATAAGTCCCTTCTGCTTTATTCCCAGTATGAGTGCAACCGCAAATCCACACACAGCGCTTATAATACTCTCCGTACTGTATAAAATGGACGGAAGTGTCAGCGCCGTGAGACATGAATACGGCACATAATATAGAAATGAATTGACAAATCTGTTCTCTATCTTCTTGCGGAACGCCACCAGCGGCACCATTCTTATGAGGTAGGTGACGACCGCCATGGTTATTATATATATGTATATATTCATCACTGCACCTCCTTTTTCTCAGCAGTTCCCACTGGGAAGAATATAGCCCCTATCACAGAGGCTGCCACCGTGCTTATGATTATGGCAATTCCAGTCGATATAAACTTGAATATCGGAACGTAATACAACACGCATGATATGGCAGCAGCCACAAGTGCCACTATGGCAACCGGTCTGGACTTCCTGGCAACCGGCATGACTATGGCGACGAACATTCCGTAGAGTGCCAGACTGAGTGCGCTGCTGATTGACTTTGGAAGAAGTCCTGAGGCAATCGCACCGAACAGCGTTCCGCCCGTCCAGCCGACTATCGGAAGGAGCTGAAGTCCTATCATATACCCAAATGTCAATTCCTTCACATGGCCCATCGCCACCGCAAATATCTCGTCAGTATTTGCAAATGCTATTACGAGTCTCTCCTTGATTCCAACTGCCTCCCCAAGCTTCTGTGAAAGTGACAGGCTCATGAGAGAATATCTCAGATTGATTATGAACTGGGTGAGTATCATCTCAACCAGCGTTCCCCCTGCAAGGATAATCTTGAGTCCTGCAAACTGTCCCGCACTGGTTACATTTGTCAGGCTTATGATGACCGCCTGAAAACTTGTGAGTCCGCCCTTTACCG
>OHRF01000588.1_pt1 | contig 15086 bp, 16 predicted proteins | sample 1578291 | NCBI WGS metagenome assembly OHRF01 (sample SAMEA3879576, study PRJEB24766) | human gut metagenome | biome: human-associated habitat; feature: feces | place: USA | collected 1985/1987 | reverse complement strand
GCGTTTCTAGCTCTGATGGCAAGGTGGCTGCTAACCCTGTCCAGCTATGTGGTCGCGCCGCTGATGCTCTACATCTTCGGTTGCGGCATCTACACCGCCTACCGCCAGACTTGGGATCAGTTTTTCATTCTGCTGGTGGCGGAGTTTATCTGCTTCGTTCTCTTTTTCGGTGCAACTGCCATCACCGAGGGCATCGGACGGTTCAGTGAGTGGCTTGCAGAACTGTAAGTATTTTTATCTTTGCCGCCTTCGGGTGGCTTTTTTTGTTTGGACGCTGCGAACGCTACAAGTGGCTCAAGTGTTCGTTAGCAAAGTGGCTCAAGTATTGGCTGTCACACGGGAGGTGATTCAGAATGGCTGCAACACGTTTGATTGCGCTGCACAAGAACAAGGGCAAGTCGGTTGCGGCCTGCCTGAAAAGCCGCACGGACTACGCAAAGAATCCTGACAAGACGAACAGGGGAGAGCTGGTTAGCAGCTACGAGTGCAGCCCATTGACCGCAGATGAAGAGTTTATGCTGTCTAAGCAGCAATACGAACTTGCCACAGGGCGCAGACAGAAAAATGATGTGATCGCCTATCAGATTCGTCAATCGTTCAAGCCCGGAGAAATCACCGCAGAGGAGGCCAACAAGGTGGGCTATGAGCTGGCAATGCGGTTTACCAAGAGCAAATATGCGTTTATCGTTGCCACCCACACGGACAGGGAACACATCCACAACCACATTATTTATAACTCCACTGCGCTGGATGGAACACGAAAATTCCGGGATTTTTTCTTTTCAGCGTTGGCTGTGCAGCGGCTGAGTGACCTGATCTGCTTAGAGCATCAGCTCTCCGTCATTGAGATAAAGCCTTACCGGGAGCGGCAGAAGCGCACGCTCTACCCGCCGAAAGAGAGCAATCGTGACCGGCTATGTAGCGTGATCGACAACATTCTGGCTGAAAAGCCCAAGGACTACGAGGATTTTCTGCAAAAGCTGGAGCAGCAAGGCTATGAAGTTAAACGCGGAAAATATACCTCCGTCAAGGGCGCACGGCAGAAGCGATTTATTCGATTCCGCACTTTTGGGGTAGGGTACAGCGAGGAAGAATTGAAAGCTGTCCTTGCAGGAGAAGCGGAGCATCGGCCTCGGCAAAAGTGCCCTGCACCGGAGCAGAAATTTCAGATGCTGGTGGACATTCAGGCAAAACTTGCCGAGGGAAAAGGCACGGGTTTTGCCCGCTGGGCAAAGCAGCACAACTTAAAAGAAATATCCCGGACGCTGGTTTTCTTGCAGGAAAACAAAATCGGCAGCATCGAGGAAATGCAGGAGCGTGTGGATGCTGCAACTGCACGTTATCATGAACTGGGAGATTCCATTAAAGCATCAGAGAAGCGGCTGGCGGAAATTGCAGTGCTGAAAGCGCATATCATCAACTACGCCAAAACGCGACCGGTATATGATGCCTACCGCAAGACCGGATACAGCAAGCGCTTTCTGGAAACGCACCGCACGGAGATCACCCTGCACAAGGCAGCGAAAGCGGCGTTTGATGAAGCCAATTTGAAAACGCTCCCCAAGGTCAAGGCGTTGGATGAAGAATATTCCAAGCTGCTGACAGAAAAGAAGGCACGCTACCCGGACTACCGCAAAGCGAAAGAAGAAATGCAGGAGCTTCTTCGTGCAAAGAAAAATGTAGAACTGTTCTTTGCAGAGGAAAAGAGTGGCGTTGAAAAAATGAAGTCCCGATAAACGAAGATAGCCTAGGATTCTTCCCTTATGGAAGAGCCCTAGGCTATCTTTTTTGTTATAAAAGTGTTTGGAACAAACGCGCCGCCTGCATCGGCACGATGCAGAACAAATGGGGTTTGGGCACAGCCCAACAAGCATTTTGCAAAGCAAAATAGCATTTGTATAGACGAATGCCCTGCTTGCTACAACCGCATACCGCTTATCTCGCTGGAACACCTCTTGATTTTAACACAATCGGATGTTATCCTATTCTTATAGAAATCTCCGAAGGGCAGGTGTTTTCATGTACAATCATCAGCTGGAAACCTTCATCCGTGTGGCGGATGCAGGCAGCTTCAACAAGGCGGCAGAGGAAAGCTACATCACGCCAACAGCCATCATCAAGCAGATCAACCTATTGGAAGATTCCCTTGGTGTCAAGCTGTTCGAGCGTACTCGCCGGGGACTAACACTGACCAAAGCAGGCCGTTCCATGTATCAGGATGCCAAGTACATCATTCAATACTGCCATGATTCTGTCATTCGTGCCCGGAACGCAATGCAGGAGGATTCCAACGTCATCCGCATTGGTTCCTCTCCCATGACACCTGCCCAGCTGCTCATGGAACTGTGGTCGAAAGTGCAGACCATCTGCCCGGACATCAAATTCCAGATTGTGCCTTTTGAAAACACCCCGGAAAATGCACGGGAAATTCTGGCGGACCTCGGCACGAACATTGATGTAGTAGGCGGCATCTTTGATGAAACGATGCTGCATCTGCGCAAATGTGCCGGTCTGGAACTGGTTCGCAGGCCGTTTTACTGCGCGGTTTCCATCCATCATAAACTTGCGGCAAAAGACCGCTTGCAGATCACAGACCTGTACGGCGAAAATCTACTGCTGATGCACCGTGGATGGAGCCACTATGTAGATGAACTGCGGGATGATTTATGGCAGCACCATCCACAAGTAAATATCGTGGATTTTGAATTTTACAGCATGGACATCTTCAACCGCTGCGAAAACACCAACGATGTGCTGCTGGCAATTCCGGGCTGGGCCAATGTCCACCCATTGCTGAAAGTGATTCCAGTAGATTGGGATTACGGCATCCCCTATGGTATCCTGCACTCCCCGAATCCAACGCCTGCCGTTCAGCGTTTTCTGGATGCGGCTAAAATAGCCAGCAAGGAATTGTATCGCTGATACGCCACTGCAACGAGAAGCTGCTGCATGAGAAATCATGCAGTGGCTTTTTCTTTTTACAAAAGATGCACTTGACCTAAAGCTGACTCTAAGTGTTACAATCAGGGTGTCAAGCGGGTTGTTTGAACCTTTGAGTTCAAACAAGTGAACAAAATGGAGATTCCGGGAAATGCAGACTTGCGCTATACTGGAACCAGAAAAAGAGAGTACCTCAAAGGAGGAACGACCAATGAAGAAAGTCTTGATTTTGTCCGGCAGTCCCCGCAAGGACGGCAACTCCGACCTGCTGTGCAGTGAGTTTATGCGCGGTGCGCAGGAGAGCGGCAACGAAGTGCAAAAGATCTTCGTGCGCAGCAAGAAGATTGTGCCCTGCAATGCCTGCTATTACTGCCGCGACCACGGCGGCAAGTGTGCCCTGAACGATGACATGAGCGAAATTCTGGACGCAATGCAGGCGGCAGATGTTATCGTGATGGCAAGCCCGGTGTACTTCTACTCCATTGATGCACAGATGAAGATCATCATCGACCGCAGCCTTGCCCGGTGGACGAACATTCCGAACAAGGAGTTCTATTTCATCATGACCTGCGCGGACGATAACCGTGCTGCCATGGCCTGCACCTTGGAGTGTTTCCGGGGCTTTACCGCCTGCCTGAATGGTGCCAAGGAAAAGGGGGTCATCTACGGCACCGGCGTATATCGGCCCGGCGAGGTGATGTCCTCCCCGGCCATGAAGGAAGCCTACGAGATGGGCAAAAACGTCTGATTTCCCAGTTTTATATAAAGGAGTGTAACGGCTATGAACAATTTTCTGTTTGAAAACAAGACCAAGGTTTATTTCGGCAAGGGTGGCGTGAAGGAATATCTGGGCTGTCTGCTGGAGCACTACGGCGATACCGTGATGCTGGCCTACGGCGGCGGTTCTATCAAGCACAATGGTGTCTATGATGAAATCGTCGGTATTCTGAACGCCGAGGGTAAGCGCATCGTGGAGTTTCCCGGCATCATGCCCAATCCCACCTACGCCAAGGTGCAGGAGGGTGCAAAGCTGGCCCGTGAGAACCATGTGGATTTGATCCTTGCCGTGGGCGGCGGTTCCGTGTCCGACTGCTGCAAGGTGGTGTCTGCACAGGCCAAGGTAGACGAAGATTTGTGGGAGCTGGAAAACACCAAGCATACTCGTCCCACTGCGTTCATCCCGCTGGGCACCATCGTCACGGTGTTCGGTACCGGCTCCGAGATGAACAACGGCGCAGTCATCACCCATGAGGAAAAGAAGATTAAGGGGGCCCTGTGGGGTGCACAGGCCGACTTTGCTTTCCTCGACCCCACCTACACGTTGTCCGTTCCCATGAAGCAGGTCATTTCCGGTGCGTTCGACACCCTGAGCCACGCGATGGAAACTTACTTCGGCAAGCCGGACGAGAACAACCTCTCCGATGACATCAACGAAGCCGTCATGCGCAGCGTCATCCGCAACATCCGCGTCCTGTTGACCGACAAGGACAACTACGAGGCCCGCAGCGAGCTGACATGGGCTTCGGCTATGGCCGAAAACGGCATCCTGAAAATCGGCAAGGTCACCGACTTCCAGTGTCACATGATCGAGCATCAGCTGGGTGCCTACACCAACTGCAACCACGGTGCTGGTCTGGCGGTCATTCACCCGGTGCTGTACCGTCACCTGCTCCCGGCCAACACCGCACGGTTCGCCCGCTTTGCACAGAACGTCTGGGGCATCGACCCGGCGGGCAAATCCGAGCTGAAACTGGCACAGGCTGGCGTGGAGGCTCTGGCGGCCTTCATCAAGGAGATCGGGATGCCCACCACCTTTGCAGAACTGGGCGTCCCTGCCGACACCGACCTCAAGGCTGTGGCCGATTCCACCGTGCTGACCGGCGGCTGCTGCAAGAAGCTGAGCCGCGAAGAACTGCTGGACATCCTCAACGAGTGCAAGTAATCAAGGAACGAAAAATACAAAAGGAGCTATTTATTATGGAATTCATTACTCTGAACAATGGCGTCAAGATGCCGGCAGAGGGCATCGGCACCTTCCTGCTGACCCCGGACAAAGCTGAAACTGCCGTGCTGAGTGCGCTGAAAGACGGTGCACGGCTTATCGACACCGCCAACGCCTACTGCAACGAAAAAGCCGTGGGCCGCGCTATGAAGAAGTCCGGTCTGCTGCGGGAGGAAATTTTCCTCGAAACCAAGCTGTGGCCGACCTTCTACACCGATGCCGATGCTGTGGACAAGACGCTGGCACGTCTGGACACCGACTACATCGACCTGCTGCTCATTCACCAGCCTGCCGGTGATTACGTTGCCGGTTATCGCCTGATGGAAAAGGCTTACAAGGAGGGCAAAGTCCGTGCCATCGGTCTGTCCAACTTCAACGAGGAGCAGATCAAAGAAATTCTGAGCATCTGCGAAGTCAAGCCCACCATCCTCCAGACCGAAGTTCACCCCTACGCCCAGCAGAAAGAACTGAAAGCCTTCCTCGCCGAGAATGGCATGGTGATTCAGGCATGGTATCCGCTGGGCCACGCTGACAAGGGCCTGCTGGAAGAGCCGTTGTTCACCCGCCTTGCAGCAAAGTACGGCAAGAGCAACGTGCAAATTATTCTGCGCTGGCACATTCAGGCAGGCAATGTGGTCATTCCCGGCTCCAAGAACCCGGCCCACATCCACGACAACTTCGATGTGTTCGATTTTGCGCTGACCGATGCAGAAATGCAGGAAATCACCACGCTGAACAAGGATAAACGGTATTATGAGGTCACGGAGGATAAGCTGGCGGCATTCGCCACCATGTTTCCTCCCGTGGACGATCAGAAGTAAATTTCAAGCAGTTTGTAGCTGGGTGCGGAGAGTTTTTTGCGGAAAATGAACCAGATGAAAGGATAAATGAAGATGAATAAGATCACGCGCAAAAGTTTTCTGAAAGTTCTTGCCGCCACCATGGTGGGTGGTGCAGCCGCTTCCGCACTGACGGGTGCAGCGGCTCCTGTTTCCATTGACGAGACAAACGGCAAGGTAAGCCGCTGGGTAAAGAACAACCTGAACCCGGACGGCCCGCTGACGATTGCCAAGCAAGGAATGTTCTCCTCCGGCGGCACGGTCACGGCACCGGTGGCAGGCACTTATGATGCCACCACCAACTGGCTGGACACTACCCGTGCAGGCAACACCGCTCATGTGGATCACGCTAATGTTCTGTATCAAATCCCGGCAGACAGCAACGGTTGGCCGATGGTTTATCTGCACGGCTATGGACAGTCCCGCATGGGCTGGATAACCACCCCGGACGGCCGTCAGGGCTGGGCCGATCTGTTTCTGCGCAACGGCTACTCTGCGTTCTTGGTAGACCAGCCCCGCCGTGGTGAGGCTGGCAGTACCGCCCAGATGAGCACGGACGGTTTCCTCGATACTTGGTCTGCCGACTCCAAGGACTACAAGCCCGGCGATCAGGCATGGTACACCCACTTCCGCATTGGCCGCGTTGCCCCGGAACGGTACGAAGGCTCCCAGTTCCCGGAGGGCGATGCTGCACAGAATCAGTTCTTCCGCCAGATGACCCCCAACACCGGCGACTTCGATCAGGCAGTTGCTGCCGCCGCACTGGGCGAGGTGATGAAGGACGTGCAGACCCTGACCGGCCACAAGTCCATTTTCGTCACCCACTCGCAGGGCGGTGCAGTCGGCTGGGATGTGCCCGCCGACAACATTGCCGCCATTGTTGCCATTGAGCCGGGCGGAACCCCTGCCATCGGCTCGGAGCAGTACACGAAACTGCTGAGCGCAGGTATTCCAATCGCTATCTACTTTGGCGATTACATCGACAACGGCCCGGAAGATATCATGTCCACCAGCTTCTGGCGGCAGGTACGGGACGGCGCACTGGCCTTTGCCGCCCAGTACAATGCCGATGGCGGTGACTGCACTGTGGTCGATCTGCCGAAAATCGGCATCACCGGCAACTCCCACTTCATGTTCCAAGAGCTGAACAACAAAGAGATCGCTGATCACATTTATCAGTGGCTGGAGAGCCGCGCACTGGCATGAGCGGTTCTCTGAGATTCCCGGCATTTCACATAGATAGAGGCGTGTTTCGTATGAAGAATAAAATTTCCCGCCGCCAGTTTTTGCAGGATGCTGGCGCATCTGCTGCCGCCCTGCTGCTGGCTTCCTGCTCCGGCAATTCCGCTAGCAGTGTGAGCAGTTCTTCTGTGGCTTCCTCGGCGGCATCGTCTGTTGCCGCTTCCAGCGCGGCTGCTTTTTCGGAAGCTACCAGCACGGTAACAACTACGGGCAAAACGCTGGTGGTGTATTTCTCCGCCACCGGCACGACGGAAGGTGTGGCGCAAACCATCGCCGACACCGTGGGGGCTGACCTGTTTGAAGTCGTTCCGTCTGACCCTTACACCTCCGATGATTTGAACTGGACGAACAATGACAGCCGCGTTTCCCGTGAACACAACGACGAGGGCCTTCGTGCTGTGGCTTTGGAAAGCGCCGGTGTGGACGGCTGGGACGATTACGACACCGTGTTCATCGGCTACCCCATCTGGTGGGGCATCGCCGCATGGCCCATGAGCAGCTTTGTTGCCGTCAATGACTTCACCGGCAAAAATGTTGTTCCGTTCTGCACGTCCCTTTCCTCAGGCATCGGGCAGAGCGGCAAGTTGCTGGCAGAATTAGCCGGGACTGGAAGCTGGCTGGACGGTTATCGTTTTTCCAGTTCTACCACAGCAAATGACATTGCTGCACTGGCGGAAAGTCTGAGCCTTTGAAACAGGAAAAGGAGCAAAACACGATGCGTAAAAATTTCGGTGCAAAGCCGTATCTGTATCCCCAGCCGGTCATGATCATCGGTACTTACGATGAAAACGGCAACGCAAACGCCATGAACGCTGCATGGGGTGGTATGGCAGGCGCAAACAAGATCATTATTGACCTCAGCAGCCACAAGACCACGGATAACATCCAGCTGAACCGTGCTTTTACCGTTTCGGTAGGCGATGTGAAGCACTTGACCGCCTGCGATTATGTGGGCATGGTTTCCGCACACAATGCCCCGGATAAAATGGAAAAAGCCGGTTTTACCACCACAAAAAGTGATTTTGTCAATGCGCCCATCCTCAATGAACTGCCGCTGACGCTGGAGTGTGAGCTGCTGGATGTCATCGAAGGAAGCCTGTACCTTGGCGAGATCAAGAACGTCAGCATGGACGAAAGCATTCTGGGCGAGGATGGCGAACTTGACCTCACCAAATTTGTCCCCATCACCTATGACCCCATCCATCACGGCTACTATCCGCTGGGACAGCGGGTCGGCAATGCGTTTGCCGATGGCGCAAAGCTGAAGTAATTCAAACGCAAAAGAGAGTATCAAAAGGAGAATGTTTGTATGAAAGCATTGCTCATCAACGGCAGTCCGCGGCCCAACGGCTGCACCTTTACGGCCCTGACCGAACTGGCAAATACGCTGGAAGCCGAGGGCATTGAAACCGAGATCGTCCATGTGGGCAACAAGGACATCCGGGGCTGCATCGCCTGCCGCCGCTGCCACAGCACCGGCTCCAACAAGTGCGTCTTTGATGATATTGTCAACGAAGTAGCCCCCAAGTTGGCTGAAGCCGATGCCTTTGTCATTGGCGCACCGGTGTACTTTGGTTCCCCGGCAGGCGGCGCGATCTCCTTTATGGACCGCCTGTTCTTCAGTACCCTGAACATCGACAAGACCATGAAAGTGGGTGCTTCAGTCGTGACCTGTCGGCGCGGCGGCAACACTGCTTCCTACGATGTGCTGAACAAATATTTTACCATGTGTGGGATGCCAGTGGCCAGCAGCCAGTATTGGAACATGGTCTACGGCGGCTCTGCCGAGGAGGTCAAGAAAGATGCCGAGGGCTTGCAGACCATGCGCACCCTTGGCCGCAACATGGCCTTTTTGATGAAGAGTATCCAGATAGGCAAGCAACAGATCGGCCTGCCCGAAAAAGAACCTGCTATCTTCACAAACTTTCATCATTGAGGAAGTGTTCCATATTCCTCCTTCTTTGTTGCAGGGAAAGCCGGGACGGAAACGTCCCGGCTTTCCCATTTCCCTGATTTTTGCGAGGTGATTTTATGCGCAGCGTGATTTTCGCGGTTTCCACCGCTTTGACCGTTTTATTATCCGCCTGCACCGGGGCGGCATCCTCTGTGCCAGTCAATACGGTTTCTTCGGTTTCGGCCAGCACATCCATCACGACCTCGTCCGAAGTGGATTCGGCTGTTTCGGAGAGTGCTTCTTCGGAAACCGGAAACATCCAGACTGGGCTTGTCCGGGAGCAGACATTGGACAGCGCTGAGGGGCTCATCCATTACAGCTACTACCTGCCGGAGGATTACGACCCCACCCGGAAGTCCCCCATGATGGTGGTCATGCCCGGCTATAACATGATGTGGTTCGGGGAATCTTCCTCCGGCAGCAATCTGGACTGGACGGGGTTCACCAGCTGGACGAACCTTGGACAGGATATGATCGTAGTGTCTGCCCAGCTCACCGACTGGGGCGACACTTCGGCGCGGCAGGCCATCGCTCTGACGGAGTATTTCATCAATCACTTTGCCGTAGATACCGCCCGCATTTACGCCGCAGGCTACTCGGCTGGCGGCGAAACCATGTCGCGGGCAGTTGCCATGCGGCCTGACCTGTATGCAGCTTATCTGCATGGAGCATCCCAGTGGGACGGCGGTTTTGCGCCCATTGCAGAAAACGGCGTGGCAGTCTACATCTACATGGCGCAGGGCGATGAATACTACGGTGTGCAGAAAGCACGGGATGCCTACAACGGTCTGCACGATGCTTACGCCGCCGCAGACTGGACGGATGAACAAATCGACACCGTGCTGCAAATGCAGACCCCGGACAACGCCTTTTTCGATGCGCAGGGACTTCACGTCTACCATGCTGCCGCAAATGTTGTCTTTGATGATGCCGATATTCTGAACTGGATCGTTTCCAAACACAAGTGATAGGAGAGAAATTTTGAACCGACGGCAATTCACAAAACTTCTGGCGGGTGCAGGGCTGCTTCTGGCAGGCTGCCGGGCAGGTGCTGCACTCAGTTCCTCCACCCCGGAAAGAAAGGATTCCATGCAAACGACCACCCAAACTTATACCCGCACAACGCCCATCGAAACCGTACGGAATGACCCGGTTTTCGGTGATTATGGGCGGCTGATCTTCCCTGTGGAACGCTCTTATTACAGCGGCGACACGCTGGAGCAGCTGCATCTTACCTACTATAACAACATCGACCCGGACGAAACAGTGGACATCTGCAACACCCTGCGCCAGCGTGCAGCGGACGGGCAGACCATCTTTTACGATATTTACACCGAGGACGAACAAGCCGCTGACCCGGACAAAGCTGACACCGGCTTATTCTACTTCAAGGGTAATCCCGGCGCAAAATTTTCCATCTGCAACGCAGGCGGTGCGTTTGCGTATGTGGGGGCCATGCAGGACAGCTTTCCTCATGCACTGGAACTTTCCCGCAAGGAGTACAACGCTTTTGCGCTCATCTACCGCCCCGGCGCACAGACCGCCTGCAAAGATCTGGCACGGGCCATTGCCTTTGTCTTTACCCATGCGGAGGAACTGGAAGTAGACACCAGCGGCTACTCCCTCTGGGGCGGTTCTGCCGGGGCACGGATGGCGGCGTGGCTGGGCAGCTACGGCACGGCATCCTTCGGTGAACAGGCGTATCCGCAGCCGGGAGCCGTCATCATGCAGTACACCGGGCTGGGGGAAGTCTACGGCAACGAGCCGCCCACTTATGCCTGTGTGGGTGACCGGGACTACATCGCAGACGAACGCGTGATGCGCTGGCGCATTGAAACCATCCGCTCTCAGGGCACCCCTGCCGAGATCGAAGTTTTTCCGGGCCTTGCCCACGGTTTTGGCTTGGGCACCGGCACCTCTGCCGAAGGCTGGCTCGATCATGCCGTAGCGTTCTGGGAAGAAAACATCTGAAACCGTGAGGAAACTGTTATGACGAAAAAATGGACTGCACTGCTTCTCGCGGCAGTACTTGCTGTCGGTCTTTCGGCCTGCGACACCAGCCGCGCAGAAGCCCCCAGCAGCAATTTGGAAAGCGGAGTTTCCGCCATCGAGGATGCTATGACGAAACGAAATGAAACCGAAAGCAGCTCGTTCCCGGCAGGCAGCGACCTGCGCATCGGCACTTCTGCCGACACCGTTGCAACGCCGAATGATTTCCCGGCAGCATACAACTACGGCACTGGAAAAATTGAGGATTATTCCCGTACCGCCATGCTGCAAAAGATGCCGGAACCAGTGGACAATGCGACCGTGCTGAACACCTCGGCAGACCCTAACCATATTCAGGCGTTGTACCTGTGGGAAGAAGGCAACGTTCCGGCTAAAACGCAGTTCACCGCTGCAATGACCGGTTATTTTGACAACTGGGATTTCCGCCCCTATGTGACGGCAATTCCCGTCCGCACCGGAGTACAACCGAAAGGTGCTGTGGTGTTGATGGCAGGCGGTGCGTATCAGTTCCGTGGAAACTATACCGATTCTCTGCCCACGGCAGCGGCTCTACGGGAGCTGGGCTTCCAGACCTTCATCGTAGATTACCGTCTGTCGCCCTACACGCAGGAGGAAGGCGCGCTGGATGTAGCGCGGGCTGTCCGCTTTGTGCGGCAGAATGCGGATGTTTACGGCATTGACCCTGACGATATTGCAGTTATGGGCTTTTCCGCAGGCGGCATTCAGGCGGGCGAATTTCTGATGCACTACGATGAAGATGTCAACGGCACTGCTCTGGATGAAAGCTATGTACCCGATGCGCTGGATGCTGTTCCGGCTCACGCTTCGGCGGCGGGCATGATCTATTCGTTCTATGGGCGGCTCAGCGTGGGCAACATGGACCCGGACTGGCTGGCCGAGGGTGATCTGCCGCCAACATTCTACGTTTACGGCACGGAGGACCCCTTCTACCGCCAATTCCAGCAGCAGTATGATGTGATTCGGAATATGGGCATTTCCGCCGGACGCATCGTGCTGAATAGCTGGCCCCACGGCTTTGGCTCGGATGGCGGCTGGGTGAACGATTACGCCGCATGGCTGGAAAGTGTTTTTGCAAATAAGGAGGAATCTTAACATGGAATATCGTACTTTGGGCAATGACCTGACCGTTTCGGCTGTGGGTCTGGGCTGTATGGGCATGAGCCATGCCTACGGCGCACCTGCCAACAAGAAGGAAATGACCGAACTGCTGGCGCAGGCCGTGGGTATGGGCTATACGTTCTTTGACACCGCCGAAGTCTACGGCACACCGGATAATCCCCACGACAACGAGGAACTGGTGGGTGCTGCCCTGAAGCCCTACCGAGATAAAATCGTTCTGGCGACCAAGTTCGGCATCCATTTTGACATGACCAGTACGGCAGTCAACAAGCCGCTGGTGCCGGATTCCCGCCCGGAAGTTATCCGTGCATCGGTAGATGCCTCCCTCAAGCGGCTGGGCACTGACCATATTGACCTGTATTATCAGCATCGGCTTGACCCCAAGGTACCCATTGGGGAAGTGGCCGGTGTAATGGCTGACCTGATTCGGGAGGGCAAGATCACTCACTGGGGCCTTTCGGAAGCCACCGAGGAGACCATCCGCCGAGCACACGCAGTCTGCCCGGTAACGGCCATCCAGAACCGTTACTCCATGATGGCCCGCTGGTACGAAAGCCTGTTCCCGGTTCTGGAAGAACTGCACATTGGTTATGTGGCATTCTCGCCGCTGGCAAACGGTTTTCTCTCCGGCAAATACGATAAGACTTCCAAGTTTGAAGCAGGCACGGACTACCGCAGCGTCATGCCGCAGTTCCAGCCAGACAGCATTGACCAGAACCACGCCCTGCTGGAACTGTTACACCGTCTTGCCGCCGAGAAAAATGCGCCACCTGCCCAGATCTCACTGGCGTGGATGCTGTGCAAAAAGCCTTATATCGTACCAATCCCCGGCACCCGGAAACTCAACCGTTTACAGGAAAACGCCGGTGCAGCGGATATTGTGCTGTCTGCCGTAGAAGTGGCTCTGATTGACGAAGCACTGGCGCACATGGAAATGTCGCATGTGTTTGGCGGGAGCCGCATTGAGAAAGAGTAAGACAGCAGCTTTGACGATGAGCTTCAATAGATCATGCGGAGGTAATTGTTTTTGATATGTGCGGCTTTTCAACGAGGGTGATCCTATCAATTTCTATGCCGTCTTATGTCTTACTCCGCAAGAGTTGTATGACACGCTGGAAAATGATCTCGCGGTTGAAAAAGAGGTGCAGAATCCGCAAAGAGATTGATTTCGGCTAAATTATTGTGTAATTCATTTGCTTTTCATTTGTTTTTATGGAGCAGTCTGATACAATATTGCGTATTCAGACAAAAGAACGCCAGAAAGGTCCGTAACGTCCTCGCTGGCGGTTCAGGTGTTTTTGTTCTGCTCCGAAAATTCTGTCAAATGGATTGCAAGCGATCTTGTTGCTTCCAGCAGTGTTTTCCGCATTTCTGGTGGACAAGCAAGATAGATTGCATCCCATTCTCGGCACTCACTTTCCAATTCTGACAGATTTGGATTGATGATTGAATCCAAGGAAAGGGGTAGGACATGGAGGATTGCACTCAAAATGTCAAAAGAAGGATTTTGCTTTCCGTTTTCAATATTGGCGATATACTTCACCGAAACATGGCTTTTTAGTGCCAGCTGATCTTGTGTCATTCCCATTGCTTTTCGGACAGCCTTTATCTGCTTTCCTAAAGCAATCGCATCCGCATTCGGCATCATCATCACCTCAATAGTATTGTATCGTTCTTGCGGAAAGAACGGTATAACATCATCATTCCAGTGATTTTGTCCTATCGTGCCGATGTGTTATATTGCGCCAGCTTCCCGCCATGGGAGGCTGGCGTTTTTGCGCTTTTGGAGCCAAAGTGCCGCAGTCCACCGTTTCTCCTATGATACAGCAGCAAACTTTATATTTGGGAGGGAAAGTCATGCTCGATCATAAGAAGGAAGCGATTACGGAACACTGGCAGTTTTGCCCCAAGTGCAATATAAAGCTCTATCGAATGACCGCCGACTGCACTGGATTCATCTACATAAAATGCTGGCGTTGCCGGGAAATGTTATGGCTCAACCTTTCCATTCGGGCCAAGTAAGCATTGATTTCATAAAAATCGGGTGCAACGCACTCTGAATATGGACTGTTCGCACCGAGCAACGGGCCGTCACCTCCGGGTGATGTATGAAACGTAGCACCAAATGGCCGGGCAGCAGCTTGACTGAAAGCTCTCCAATCTTTCGGTCGGCTGTTGTCCGGCTATTTTTATAGCTTCAGATGGCCTGCTTCCGAAAAGGAGCAGGTTTTATGTTTGCCCTCTTTTCATGGCTGCCCCAGATGGCGAAATATCCGTAGTGTTTCCAAATTTTCGGCATTTCACGTTTTATCGAAAATTTGGAGGTTACACATGGGCTTTAATTATGGTTTGGAAAAGAAGAACTTTGACCGTCAGTGGGCTATCATGCGCAAGCAGTATGAGGACGCTGGCATGAGCATTGAAGTGATTCAGGCAATGTATGAGTATGACTGGTCTGTTTTCAATGCTGCGCGTTCTTACCAGAACCACACGCAGGAGATCACCGCTCCGTCCTTTGAACAGGGCGAAGAATCCTACTCGCCCCTTATGAACAAGTATCAGGAAGCAATTTCTGTTACCGAACACTACCGCGAAACCAAGAGCCGCTTCACATGGATTGGCGAAATTGAGAACGAACGGCTGTTGTCTGCTCTTGAAAATTTGTCGGACGCAGACCTCAACCTTGTCACCATGTATGCCTATGAGGGGTACACCGTCACTGAAATTTCTAAAGTTTTAGGTGTCGCGCAGCCTACTATTAGTATCAAAATCAAGAGAATCACTAAATTTTTGAAAAACTTCAATTTCAATGCTATGGATTGACCCTTCTCGATGCCTACCAAGTGAGAGGACAATTCACCAGATGGCGAAAGCCACTGAGCGAAATGTCTGCACTCATGTTCTTTGAAAACTGAATAGTTCCGTCATCTGGTACTCCGATAATGATACTTCCGTAATT
>OHRF01000573.1_pt1 | contig 15713 bp, 13 predicted proteins | sample 1578291 | NCBI WGS metagenome assembly OHRF01 (sample SAMEA3879576, study PRJEB24766) | human gut metagenome | biome: human-associated habitat; feature: feces | place: USA | collected 1985/1987 | reverse complement strand
CGGGGAGGGGTTGCAACGGCAAACGGCAGCTGCCGCGCTGGTTTCCTGCGGAAACAGCCGCGCGGCGGGGGAAGCCTTTATTAGGAAAATTGATTTCCATGGTAAAAGTCGATTCCCTCTTGAAAAAGAGCCTGTTGTCCGATACACTGAATATAACGAATCTTATAAGAAGGAATGAAACTGACCATGGCTGCAAAAACGCCTGCCCAGTGGAAAACACTGTTTGAAAACGTACCCTTCCACCGCGAAAACTATTATACCGGCCCCCTTGGGCCGGACTACACCCCCGGCGGCACCTGTCTGCGGCTGTGGGCACCCACCGCCGAGGCGGTCACTGTGACCTTATACCACAAGGGAGACGGCGGTGCTGTGCTGGGCACAAAGCCCCTTGTGCGCGGAGCGCAGGGGGTGTGGAGCATCTGGCTGCCCGGGGAGCAGCACGGCCGCTATTACACCTTTGCCGTCACCGTGGACGGCGTCACCCGCGAGACCGGCGACCCCTACGCCCGGGCGGCGGGGGTAAACGGCGTCCGCAGCATGATCGTAGACCTTGCCCGCACCGCGCCCTCCGGGTGGGAGCGGGATGTGCGCCCCAATATCCCCCCGGCGCAGCGCGCCGTGTGGGAGGTGAGCGTGCGGGACTTCTCGCAGGATGCCGCCAGCGGAGTGCGCCCGGCGTGGCGGGGCAAATATATGGCCTTTACCCAGCAGGGCACCACCCTGCACGGCGACGGCATCCACCCCACCTGCCTGAACTACCTCAAGCGGTTGGGGGTAAAATACGTCCAGCTGATGCCTATTTTTGATTTTGGCAGCGTGGACGAGGCAAAACCTTTACTGCGGCAGTATAACTGGGGCTACGACCCCACCAACTTCAACGTGCCGGAGGGCAGCTACTCCACCGACCCCACCCGGGGCGAGGTGCGCATCCGGGAGTGCCGGGAGATGATCGCCGCCCTCCATGCAGCGGGCATCGGGGTGGTGATGGACGTGGTGTATAACCACACCTACCGCACCGAGAACCCCCTGAACAATACCGTGCCTTACTACTTTTTCCGGCAGAACGCCGACGGCAGCTTTTCCAACGGCAGCGGCTGCGGCAACGAGTTTGCCTCCGAGCGGCCCATGGCCCGGCGCTATCTCATTGATTCGGTGCTCTACTGGGCACGGGAATATCACATCGACGGCTTCCGGTTTGACCTGATGGGCCTGTATGACGTGGAGACCATGAACCTCCTCCGGGCTGAACTGGACAAGCTGCCCGGCGGGCGGGATATCCTGATGTACGGTGAGCCGTGGCAGGGCGGCTGCAGCGCCCTGCACCGGTACGAGGCCAACAAGAACAACCTGAATATGCTGAACGAGCGCATCGGCATCTTTTGCGACAACACCCGGGATGCCATCAAGGGTGGCTGCTTCGATGCCCGGGAGCCGGGCTATGTGGAGGGCAAGCCCGGGAGTTTCTGGGATATCGGTGCTTCGGTGGCGGCGTGGTGCCGCAGTGAAAAGCTGCCGCCTCACGCCCCGGGGCAGATCATCAGCTACGTTTCAGCCCACGACAACTTCACCCTGTGGGATAAGCTCCTGATGGTGCGCTACGCCCGCCCGGAGTTTGCCGCTGTGGACAAGACCGCGCTGGCCCAGAACCGGCTGGCGGCGGGCATCTACCTGACCAGCTTCGGTTTGCCCTTCATGCAGGCGGGTGAGGAGTTTGCCCGCACCAAAAAGGGGGTAGGGAACAGCTACCGCTCCTCTCCCGCCCTGAACCGTCTGGACTGGAACCGCGCCGAACAGTACCACGCTCTCGTGGACTACTACCGGGGGCTTCTGGCGCTGCGGGCCGCCTTTCCGCGGCTGGGCAGCACCGACCGTCACGCCCCGGAGGCTTTGCAGTTCTTTGCGCTGGAACAGCCGCTGGTGGGCTGGATGCTGCCCGCCGTCTGGGGCGACGGCGCGGCGTGGAGCGCTCTGTGCGTCTTTTATAATCCCACCGAAACCGCCTGCACCGTTGCTCTGCCCGCCGGGCAGTGGAAGCTGCTGAGCGACGGCACTTCTTCCAGCCTGTGGCGGGGGGCAAGCCGCGTTTTTACAAACAAAACCACCCTTGCGCCGTACAGTGCGACTGTTTTTGGTGCGGTGTAAGACGATTTGAATGCGCGGCGCTGTGGGTGTGCCCGCTCCCCCTTGGGGGAGCTGTCGCGCAGCGACTGAGGGGCTTCAAATCGGCGGAGCCGGAAAAAACGGTTAAAAGATCTTCACGCCGAACAGGCGTGAATCTTCAGTTTTTTCCGGTGCAGCCCACCCCTTTGGGGTTAAAAGGGGCGAGCAGCCCCTTTTTCGTGGCTCCAGCGCGTCGAAATCGCTGGCACTTTTCTGGTTCTCTTTTGGTGTCAAAAGAGAACATCCCCGGGCGGCAGTGTTTTAGTTTCCCCTCTTTTTCAGCCATTCGCGCAGTTTTAACCCCCATTCGCGCAGAATTTCTTTTGTTTTTGCCTAGTTTATGGTATATTTATGGTAACGACACCCCCGTATAAAACCCACACGAAAGGAGCGAAACTTTATGAAAGCCAAACGCATTGTAAGCATCCTGCTGACCGGCAGTATGCTGCTGTCCCTGCTGCCGGTGTCTGCACTGGCAGCCACCCCGGTGTTCGATGCACCCGCCCAGACCACGGCCAAAAAGGCTGCACCCCTTGTACAGGAGGCCGACGCCTCCCGCAGCACCGAGGAGGAAGCCGCCACCCGCAGCAGCCGTGATCTGGACGCGGAGAACGGCACCGCCGAAAGCATTACTACCATCCAGCTGAACGCCGCTGGCAAGCCTGCAAGCGAGGGTGACTTTGGCAATTGGTACTACAGTGCTGCCTCCGGTTGCCAGCTGGACACTGGCGTTTTTGCCCTGCAGCCCTCCTCGGAGCCTGAGGCAGAAAGCGCATTGAAGGCACGCCTTTTCCGCATTGGAGATAACGCCGAGCTAGTCCGCGGCACCGTCGGCTGTGAAACCAACAATTACGGCACCATCTTCGACGGCATCTTCCAAGGGAAGGTGGCTAACTTCCGAACCATCTCCAACGGTACCTTCCAAAGGGAGGTGAACAACTACGGAACCATCTCCGGCGGCACCTTCCAAGCGGATGTGGATAACAACGGCACCATCTCCGGCGGTACCTTCCAAAGGGTGGTGTTCAACAACGACACCATCTCCGGCGGCAGCTTCCTGGGGGATATGAACAACTGGGGCACCATATCCGGCGGCATCTTCCTGGGGGGGGGTACAACTACCAAACCATCTCCGGCGGCACCTTCCAAGGGATGGTGGGCAACACCGGCACCATCTCCGGCGGTACCTTCCAAGAGAATGTGTACAACCACGGCACCATCTCCAACGGTACCTTCCAAGGGATGGTGGTCAACTACAAAACCATCTCCGGCGGCACCTTTAAGGAAGCTATCGAGGTAAACGCCTCTTCCGGCAATGAGGCCACGATCGAGGGCGGAACCTTTGAAAAGGGTATGAAGCTTAAGAATGATGACGCTTCCATCACCATCAGCAACGGCCTGTTTAACGGCGAGGTTTTCACCGAAAGATGTAGCTCCCCGCTTTCCATCAGCGGCGGCCTGTTTACCAACGCCGTGGATGTAAGCATCACCGACCCGTCCAATCTTCAGATCACCGGCGGCTATTTTGTGAACAAGCCCATTGTGCCGGAAGGCAGCGACATTGCCTTTACCACTGTGAGCGATCAGAATGGCGGAAACTTCCAAGTGCCTGTAAATGATGGCTTTTCTGAAAGCTACACCAGTCTTTATGTCCCCAGCGGATCGTCTGAGCAGCCCAACCCCATTACCGTAAAGACTGATACTGCACTGACCGACTGCCTTGCAGACGGCGTATCCATTATGGGAACCGATAAAGTCCGGAAAAACAATGACGGCAGTTACACCATTGAAGTGTATCAACCGGAGTCCATCGTGCTGGTGACCGAGAAGCCCGCGCCGCCCACACCGGACAAACCGGACGAACCCGGCGACGAGATTGACCCGGGCTTCTCCTCCGGCGCAGCCGCACTTGGCATCGTGCTGGGCACTGCGGGTCTGGGTTATATCACCTATGCTCACATCTCTTCCCTGTACCTGTACTACACCCTGCCGGGCGGCTTTATCCCCTCCACCCGTCAGGAGCTGGCAAACGTCCTGTGGACGACTGCCGGCAAGCCCGACCCTGTAAGCACCGCACTGTATACCGATATCCCCGCTGACGCTATCGAGCAGCAGAAGGCCGCCCGCTGGTGCGTGGAGCAGGGTCTGCTCTCCGACTACGGCGCAACCTTCGGCCCGGACACCACGGTGACCAATGCCCGCATCATCCGCGCATGGAACAGCCTGAAAAAGGTGCCTGTGCCCATCACAAACTAATCATCCTCACATTCATCCTTTCATGTACACCGCCGCCCGGCTTGCTTCCACAGGCCGGGCGGCGGTGTTTTTGCGGGTGAAACCCTCTCGTGAAAATACGTTTGTCGCGCTCCGCAGAGCGCGACAAACGCAAAATTTTAAAAAATCTTTCCGCTGATTATGGCCAGAGCAAAGCGGAGGCCATTCCAGATCGTCCCGCCTTATTCCTCCATCTGCTTTGCCAGAAAGGCCGCTGCCACCGCCACCGCCTTGCACTGGGCGTCCTCCGGGCAGGCGGCGCGGTCCTCGGTCAACAGACCCACCGCGCCGGTCACGTCCCCGCCCGCCAGTACCGGTGCGGCGCATAGCAGCACCCGGGGTGCGCCCTCGCAGGGCAGCAGGGTCTTTTCCGGTGCGCCGGGGCTCTGGTAGGGCTTGCGGGCTTCCATCAGCTTTTCCAGCGGCTGGCTGATGCTGCGGTCGGTCAACTCCCGCCGCCCGCTGCCGCTGACCGCCAGAATGCGGTCCCTGTCGCACACAAAGGCGGTCAGTGCAAACTGGCGGCTGAGCACCTCTGCCAGCTGGGCGGCAAGGGTGTTCACCTCGCCCATGGGCGAGTACTTTTTAAAGATCACTTCCCCGTCGCCGGTGGTAAAGATCTCCAGCGGGTCGCCCCGCCGGATGCGCTGGGTGCGGCGGATCTCCTTGGGGATCACCACCCTGCCAAGCTCGTCGATGCGGCGCACGATACCGGTTGCTTTCATTATTTTGCCCTCCTTGCGGTTTCCTTTGTATGTAGTATCTGTCAGCGGCGGCAAATTATACCGGCAGCACATTTTTTGCTTTGCCCGCCGCATTGCGTTCCGGGCGGGGTTCTGCTACAATAAATAGGAATAAACCCAAAGAAAGCAGGTGTCCGCATGGCACACATCCTTATTCTGGGCGGCGGTGCCGCCGGACTGGCCGCTGCGCTGGCGGCTGCACAGGCCGCGCCCGCTGCCCGCGTCACGGTGCTGGAGCGCAACCCCAAGGTGGGCAAAAAGCTGCTGGCTACCGGCAACGGCCGCTGCAATCTGGACAACACCGCCATTGCGCCGGAAAAATACTTCACCGCCGACCCCGCCGCGCTGCGGCCCCTGCTGGCGGCGGTGGGTGCCGCCGCGCCGCTGGCGTGGTTTGAGCAGCTGGGACTGTACACCCGCACCGATGAGGCCGGGCGGGTGTACCCCTATTCCAATCAGGCGGCAGACGTGCTGGCGCTGCTGGAACTGCATTTGCAGCGGCACACCGTACAGCTGCGCCCCGGCTGCACGGTAAGCACCCTGCGCCAGAGCAAGGGCGGCTACGCCGTGCAGTTTACAAACGCCGAGGGCGGCACCGAAAGCCTGCGGGCAGATGCCGTTATCTGCGCCATGGGCGGCGCCGCCGGGCCGCAGTTCGGCACGGACGGCTTCGGCACCCGCTTTGCCGCCGACTGCGGCGGGCAGATGCGCCCGCTTTACCCCTGCCTGACCGCCCTGCAATGTGCAAAGCCGAACAAGAGCCTTGCGGGCATCCGCGCCAAGGCCGCCGCCCGTCTGCTGGACGGCGACCGGGTATTGGCTGAAGAAATGGGCGAAGTACAGTTTACCGACTACGGGCTTTCCGGCATCTGCATCATGCAGCTGTCCGGCCTGCTTGCCCCCGGGCGCAGCCCGAGAGCCCCGGTCGTGGAACTGGACCTGTTCCCGGAACTGAGCGAGATGGACCTGACCCGTCTGCTTGCCCGGCACGCCATTCAGACTGCATCCGACACCCTTGCCGGGTTCTGGACAGGGCTGCTGAACGTCAAGCTGGGCTACGCCCTCTGGGAAGCTGCCAATATGCCCAACAACCGCTCGGTCAAGCAGATGCAGCCCCTCGCCCACGTTGCCAAGCACTGGCGGTTCGAGGGGCTTGCCCCCTGCGGCTGGCGGCAGGCGCAGACCACCGGCGGCGGGCTTGCCCTGACCGAGGTGGAACCGACCTTCCAGTTCAAGGGCTGTCCGGGGCTGTACTTTGTGGGGGAAACGTTGGACTGCGCCGGAAGCTGCGGCGGCTTCAACCTGCACTGGGCGTTCGGCAGCGGCCTTGCCGCCGGGCGGGACGCCGCAAAGCACCTTTGCAGCCGAAAACGGTAACAAAAAAGGGCTCCTGAAACGCCAGCTGGCGCTTCAGGAGCCCTTTTTATTTTTACTCGCCCTTGGAAAGCAGCTTTGCACGCTCCAGTGCGGGGCGCAGTGCCAGATACAGCACCACGGCGCAGGCAGTGGAAGCCACACTGTTCACAAAGGTGACGCCGCCGGCGATTTTGGTCAGCGCCTGTGCCACGGTGTACTCCTGCCCAAAGATGTACACGTTGCGGAAGTAGCCAAGGAAGGGGTCGGTGAACACGTTCAGCAGCAGACCGGAACCCGCAGAGACGATCACCTTGACCAGATACCCGGCGCTGTGACGATCCTGATCCCGCAGCTTGAACACCTTATGTGCCACGGCACCGCAGGTGATGCCGATGATGAACTTGAGCACGAAGGTGGTAATAGCGTAGCCCGGGTCACCGGCAAGGATATCCGCCAGCGCCAGACCGATAGCACCCGCCAGACCGCCGGATACGCCGTCCAGCAGCAGCGCCGTCAGGGCAGTAAAGGTGTTGCCCAGATGGAACGAAGAGCCGCCGTAGAACGGGATGCGGAAGAACAGGTAGGCCACAAGGCTCAGCGCAGCCATCACGCCGGTAAGCGCCAGCTCGTGCACCGTAAAGCGGCGCTTGTACAGCACACTGAAAAACAGGATCAGGATAACGACAACTGCCAGCAGCAGCCACATTGCAGTAGTAGACATGATACTTTCCCTCCAATCACGCCGATAACCCCACAAAACTACTTGACATTTGGGTGTTCGGCGGGTATGCTCCTATTATACGCAGAACTGACCCTATGAAAATACCCAGAACAAAGTTTTTTTATGGGGTCAGTTTGACGCAATGCCCAGATGGGAGGGACATTCTATGGTACATCTGACCACGGCACTGGACCCGGCTTCGGCGGTGCCGCTGTACGAGCAGCTCTACCGCAGCCTTGCCGCCGAGATGCGGGCGGGCACTCTGACGGCGGGCACCCGGATGCCCGGCAAGCGGCGGCTGGCGGCGGAGCTGTCGGTCTCGGTGAACACGGTGGACACCGCCTACCAGATGCTGGCAGCCGAGGGCTACCTGACTGCCCGGGAGCGCAGCGGGTTTACGGTGCAGGAGTATCTTGCCCTGCCGCAGGGGACGCAGCCGCCCGCCGCGCCCTCTGCACCGGCGGCAGCGCCCCCCGCCGATGCTGCCCCGCCGGTGCAGTTCGATCTATCCACCCGGGGCGTGGACCCGGGGCTGTTCCCCTTCCGCACATGGGCGCGGCTGCAAAAGGAACTGCTGTACTCCGCGCCGGAGCTGCTCACCCCCGGGGATGCCCGGGGCGACGCTGCTCTGCGGCAGGCGCTGGCAGAGTATCTGGCCGAGTACCGGGGCGTGCAGTGCGACCCGGAGCAGCTGGTGGTGGGCGCAGGACTGGAATATCTGCTGGGGCTGCTGGCACCGCTGCTGCCCGGCCCTGCTGCCGTGGAGACTCCCGGCTACCCCCGCGCCCGGCAGGTGCTGGAAAACAACGGCGTGTCCTGCCGCTGCCTGCCGGTGGACGCGGATGGGCTGTCGCTGACAGCCCTTTCTGCCAGCGATGCGGCGGTGTGCTACGTCACCCCCAGCCACCAGTTCCCCACCGGGGTCACCATGCCCGCCGGACGCCGGGCCGAGCTGCTGCACTGGGCAGCCCGCGCCCCGGGGCGGCGGTACATCATAGAGGACGACTACGACTCCGAGTTCCGTTTTGACACCCGCCCGCTGCCCAGTTTGCAGGGCATGGCGGGCGCAGACGGCCCGGTGGTGTACCTGTCCACCTGCTCCCGCAGCCTTGCCCCGGGCATCCGTATCGCCTACATGGTACTGCCCCGGCAGCTGCTGGGCGCATGGCAGGTCAAGTACCGGCTGTACTCCGGCACGGTAGGGCGGTTTGAGCAGCAGACCTTGGCGCGCTTTATCACCGGGGGGTATTTCACCCGGCACTTAGCGCGGGAGCGCACCGCCTACAAAGCCCGCCGGGATGCGCTGGTGGCGGCGCTGCGCACCTCCTTTGCGCCGGAGGAGCTGACCCTTGCGGGGCTGCACACCGGTCTGCACCTGCTGGCACAGCTGAAAGACCCGCCGCCAGACGCCGCCCTGCGGGCTGCTGCCCGGCAGTATGGGGTGCGCTGTTCCCTGCTGAGCGACTACGACCTGACCGGCACGGCGCACTCTGCCGCCGGGACGCTGGTGCTGGGTTACGGCTCACTGCCGGACGCAGACTGCGCCGCCGCCGGGGAGAGGTTGAAAAAGCTCTGCACCGCCGCCCGGGAGGCATCGGACACCGTATAGTGTCCGCCTGCCCAGTCCCCGGGCAGGGCGTCAGCGGTGATATCCACCGGCTCGGCGCTGGTGGCTAAAAATTCCAGTGTACGCTCCAGCGTTGCAAGGTCTACGGCGGTCAGGCTGGTCAGCAGACTGCCGCTCACCTCCCGCAGACCCTGCGGCAGGGTGGTGGGCAGCAGCTCCAGCGCCTGCCGGAAAAACGCATCCCACACCGCCGCCCGGGCGGCGGCGCTGCGCCGGGGCGAAAGAGAAGTGTCGGCATCCAGCGCCGCTAAAAAGCTGTGGGCATCGGCGGCAGAAATGCCCTGCACCCCGGTGCCCTTGCCGTACCGCGCCAGCTGCTCCGGGGTGAGCGCCCCGGTAAAGCCCACCCGCACTGCGCCGTACCGCGCCGCAAGCTTTGTCAGCACCGCCGGGGCGATGGCAAGATAATCGGTATCCTCCGGCAGGGCGAACACCTCGCCCAGCGCCTCCCGGCAGCGGGCGGGGCCTGCGGCGTCGTAACAGTCCGCAAGAGGGACGTTCTTGCCCCCAAAGGGCACTTCCAGCGCGGCGGGCACCGCCAGCAGATGGATGCAGTTCTGTCCGGCGTTCAGGTAAGCCAGCACAAAGCCCGGGGTCTCGTCTGCCACGCACAGCAGCACGGTGCACTGGTCTGCGGCCTTGGGCAGACGAATGGGCACTCCGCTCTGGCTTTTTGCGGCCTGCCGCAGACTGCTGCGCAGCTGGGCGCGGCTGAGCAGCACTGTGCCGCCCACCAGCGGCAGCAGCACCAGCAGGGCGGCGCACAGCGCCGCCCAGAAGGGACGCCAGCCGCTGCGTTTTGCGTGTTTCATGGTTCTGCCTCCTTTTTGTGCATAAAGCATGACCCAACGGGCGACCCTTTATGCAGAAAGGCAGGGATGCTGTATGGATCAAACAGAAAACCCCAACAAAAAAGACCGCGAGGAACAGGAGGACTTCTGGCTGACGCTGGAACCCCTTCCCGCCCCAGACCCCGAAAAGCCCTCCGCACCGCATGAGAAGTAATGACGCTGCATAGGATACGGTAAAAAGGGGGGATGGGATGCCGGAGGGGTTCATGCGGGGAATCGAGGCTTTGAACGGCATCGTGTGGGGGCCGATGGGGCTGGGGCTGCTCTTCGGCACCGGGCTGCTGCTGACGGTGCGCACCGGGGGCTTCCAGCTGCGGCGGTGGGGCTACTGGATGCGGCACACCTTCGGCGCCATCCTGACCGACCGGAGCGTCACCACCCATACCGCCCGCGAGGAACAGGCCATCAGCCAGTTCCAGAGTCTGTGCACCGCGCTGGCGTCCACCATCGGCACCGGCAACCTTGTGGGGGTGGCGACAGCCATCCTTTCCGGCGGGGCGGGGGCGGTGTTCTGGATGTGGGTCATGGCGCTGCTGGGCATGATGACCAGCTACGCCGAGAACGTGCTGGGCATCTACTACCGCCGCAAAGACCCGGCGGGCGGCTGGCGCGGCGGGCCGATGTACTACCTGCGGGACGGCCTTGGCGGCAAGCCGGGGCGGGTGCTGGCGGTGCTGTTTGCTGTGTTCTGCGCGCTGGCAAGCTTTGGCATCGGCAACCTGAGCCAGCTCAATTCCATCGCGGGCAATCTGCAGGCGGCTTTTGGCGTGCCGGAGGCCGTTACCGGCGCAGTGCTGGCGGCAGTATCGGCAGTGATTTTGCTGGGCGGGCTCAAGCGTGTGGCTGCGGTGGCAGAAAGGCTTGTCCCCGCCATGGCACTGCTGTACATCGTGGGTGCGCTCACCGTGGTGGGGGTGCACATCACTGCCGTCCCGGCGGCGCTTGCCGCCATCGTAAAGGGTGCGTTCGGGCTGCGGGCCGCCGGTGGGGGCATCGTAGGCTATGGGCTGTCCCGGGCGGTCACATGGGGCTTTAAGCGGGGTGCTTTTTCCAACGAAGCAGGGCTTGGCTCCTCGGTGATGGTGCACGCGGCTTCTAACGTAAAGGAGCCGGTGCAGCAAGGGATGTGGGGCATTTTTGAGGTGTTTGCGGACACCATGGTGGTGTGCACCCTGACGGCGCTGGTGGTGCTGACCTCCGGTTTTGTGGATCTGGACACCGGGCGCATCGCCGCCGGGGCGGCGGGCAGTGCGCTGGTGGGGCAGGCCTTTGACGCCGTGTTCGGCACGCTGGGGTCAAAGCTCATTGCGGTGTGCATCCTGCTGTTCGCTTACTCCACCACTCTTGGCTGGAGCTGCTACGGCTGCAAGGCCGTGGAGTATCTCTTCGGCGCGGGGGCTGGGACATTTTACCGGGTGCTGTTCGTGGCGCTGATGCCGCTGGGCGCGGTGATACGGCTGGACCTTGCATGGACGCTTTCCGACACCTTCAACGGCCTGATGATGCTGCCGAACCTCATCGGCGTGGTGGCGCTGTCCGGTACGGTGGTGAAGATCACCCAAAACTACCTTGCCCGCAAGCTGCACGGCAGCGCCGCGCCGCCGCTGTTGTCTGCGGGTGAGACAATTTAAAATCGTCAGCCCCGCCCCTTGTCCCAAGGCGGGGTTTGTGCTATGCTAAGGGGTACAAGCGATTTTTTGCGCTGAGAGGAGGAACCCCATGGCCGCCGTAAAAACACGGAATACCGCTACCCTTATGACCGAGGGCAGCATTGTAAAAAGCCTGCTGCTGTTTGCCCTGCCGCTGATCTTCGGCAACCTGCTGCAGCAGATGTACAACACCGCCGACAGCATCATCGTGGGCAATTTTGTGGGCAGCAATGCCCTTGCCGCCGTGGGCTCCAGCGGGTCGCCCATCTACCTGCTCATCGGCTTCAGTCAGGGGCTTGCCGTGGGCGCGGGCGTGGTGGTGTCGCAGTATCTGGGCGCGGGCGACCACAAGGAGACCCGCGAGGCGGTGCACACCTCCCTTGCCATTGCGGTGGTCATGGGGCTTTTGCTGACGGTGGGCGGCGTTGCCTGCGGGCGCGCTTTGCTGGTGGCCATGAACACCCCCGCCGAGGTGCTGGCCGATGCCGTGACCTATATCCGCATCTACTTCGGCGGGGTGCTGTTCAGCGTGGTGTATAACATGACCGCCGGCATCCTGAACGCCGCCGGCAACTCCCGCCGCTCGCTGGTGTATCTGGCATGGGCGTCGGTGACCAACATCGTGCTGGACTTTGTGTTCATCGTAGGGCTGCGGATGGGGGTGGCAGGCGCTGCCATCGCCACAGACCTGAGCCAGCTGGTGTCCTGCGTGCTGAGCCTGCGCTTTTTGATGAAAAGCGAGGACGCCTGCCGAGTGGAGCTTTCCGCCATCCGGCTGCACCGCAAAATGGCAGGCCGCATCATCCGGGTGGGCCTGCCCACCGGCATCCAGAACATGGTCATCTCCTTTTCCAACGTGCTGGTGCAGGCCAGCGTGAACAGCTACGGTGCCGCCGCCATGGCGGGCTTTGCGGCCTACATGAAGATCGACGGCTTCAACATTCTGCCCGTCAGCAGCATCAGCATGGCCGCCACCACCTTTGTGGGGCAGAACTACGGCGCGGGGCGTCTGGACCGGGTAAAGCGCTCGGTGTGGGTCACCCTTGCCATCGGGGTCATCTACACCCTTTGCACCGGCGCAGCGCTATTGGCCGGACAGGACGCCATTCTGCACCTGTTCACCGCCGACGAGGCCGTAGTCACCTACGGCAAGCTGGCTATGCGGTGGTTCTGCCCGTTCTACTTCCTGCTCAGCATCCTGCACGGCCTTGCCGGTGCCGTGCGCGGCACGGGTGCCAGCATCCCGCCCATGGTGATGCTGCTGGTCTCGCTGTGCCTGTTCCGTGTGGTGTGGATCCAGTTTCTGCTGCCCTTCTTCTCCGGCATCGAGGGCGTGTTCATCCTCTACCCCGTCAGCTGGGGTCTGGGCGCATTGCTCATGATCCTGTATGCGTGGAAGGGCAAGTGGATGGAGTATCATACATAACATTTTTACAAACAACGACCCGCCGCACTGAAAGAGATGCGGCGGGTCGTTGTTTTTCAGGTACTCCTGTCGGGGCCACTTACCATGCAAAGCCCACGGAGTCCATGTCGATCTTCTTTTCCATCAGCCCCAGACGGCTCTCGATGAAGTTGACAGCCATATCCGGCCACTGGGCGATCTGGGTGTAGTAGTCCACATAGCCCTTGGTGCCAGTGCCCAGACCCACACCGTGGGGCGCATCAGGTGCCAGATAGAAGCTGAAGTCCGTGAAGATATTTGCGCACTCCGGCAGAGAGGGCAGCATCATCGCACTCAGGCCATCTTTCTGACCCACAACACCAAAGACCGGAGGCAGGTTGGGGTTCTTCGTGAAGTTCAGACCAGTGACGAACAGTCCGTAGATGGGAATCGCCACATTCAGGTCAGCGCTCTCATGGTCCACAGCATCGCAGACGTAGCTGGGATAGACCTTATCCGGGGTATTCGTAGTGCCGAACTGGTCGGCCACCACCTGCATCACATTCATGCCGCCGGCAGAGAAGCCCACCGCGATCATGATATCGGTCTTGCCGATGTGTTTTTCAGAGGCGTTGTGGCGGATGTAGCGGATAGCACGGGCCAGATCCAGCTGCTGATCCACAGCGGCATAAGGGTTGACACGGCGCTGCAGCACAAAGGCGTTGTAGCCGTTCTTGTTGAAGAACTCGGCCACAGGGTAGCCTTCCACCACGTTGTTGCGGTGGGTGCTGCCGCCGCCTGCAATAATGATCACGTTGCCCTTCACCTTGCCCTGATCCCGCAGCAGGTACGGGTTCAGGAAGGGACGGAAGCCCTCGTTATCGTAGCAATTTTCCCAGTTGGTGGGCAGCGGAGATTCCACGGCCATCTGATCTCCCCAAATTTCCCAAACGGTGCTCTTGGGGTCCTTGATCTGGCGCAGCGCCTTGCGGGCATTGGTCAGAGCAACACACATCTCGTAGTGAGAAGCATTGATGCCGGGCACAGCTGCACCGTCCACCTTCTCGTACTGAGCACGGGACAGCTTGTGGAACAGCACATAGAACTTGTCAAAATCGCCCCGGAAAGCAGCCGGATAAAAGGCCACCTCGCGGGAGAGACGGAGTTCCTCTGCCACCATGGCCTGCACCTCAGCATCGGTGTGCACGCCAGCGTTTTCAGCAAAGGATGCGGGCGCCATGCCAGCCACTGCGCCCATGGTCACAGCAGAAGCGGCAGAAAGCTTCATAAAGTCTCTTCTGTTCATCATCATTTCTCCTTTTAAATGCAGACGGCTCGTTTGTGCAGAGCAAAGCCGCCCAAAGCTGTGCAGCAAACGCCCTGCTGCCGGGCCCGATAGACATTCCAGTTGTATCATGCCATCGAAATCTGCACAAATCGTACCACAATACAATGCACTTGTAAATAGATTTTATTGTTTTTGTGCTAAATTGATATATTAGTATGCTAGTTCTTGTGAAAATCAACAAGCATGAGAATGGGTACAAAAAAGGACTGCCATGCACTCTGCACGGCAGTCCTTTTTATCTTATTACAGCTTTTCAAACACCAGAAAGCGGAAAGCGATGGTAGTGGTGAGCTGCGGCAGAGCCGCAAGGCGGGCAGCACCGTCGCGGGGCGTTTTCCAGTAGTAGGGGGTCATGGCAAACAGGGCTTCCAGCTGGGCGGCGGGCACGGTGATGGTTCCCTGCACCTCACGCTCATCAATGGCGCGGAAGCCCGGGTACTCCACCTGCTGCACCGGGTTTTTGTAGGGCTTTTCGTAGAGCACAGCCTTCATCTGGTACAGATGCTCTGCCCCCGGCACAACGTAGATCATGCGCCCGCCCGGGCGCAGCACCCGGCTGAACTCCTCCTGTGCAAAGGGCGAAAAGCAGTTCAGCAGCACGTCTGCCCAGCCGGTGCGCACCGGCTGACTGAAGCTGGACGCCACCGCATACTGCGCGGCGGGCAGCGCCTTTGCCGCCAGACGCACGGCGGGCTTTGCGATATCGAACCCGGCCAGCTGCAGCGGCTTTTCTGCCGCCGCGAACTGCTGCGCGATGCAGCGGTCGTACCAGCCCTCGCCGCAGCCTGCGTCCAGCAGATGCAGCGGGGCGTCCTTCGCGGCGGGCACGCCGTGGGCAAGGCACAACTCCCCCAGCGCCTGCCCGAAAATGCCGTAATATCCGGCGTTCAGGAAGGCGCGGCGGGCGGCAACCATTTCCTTGCTGTCCCCGGGGGCTTTGGTGCGCATGCTCTGCACCGGCAGCAGATGCCAGTAGCCCTCTTTGGCCCGGTCGAAGCTGTGGCCAGAGGGACATTTCAGTGCGTTATCCCCGGCAAGCGGTGCGCCGCACAGCGGGCAGCACCACGGGGCGAATCCCTCTGCCATCACACTTCCTCGCTGTGGTCCTCGATGGGGGCCGTCGCGCCGCCGTGGGCGTTCATATACTCCTCAAAGCTGGTGAACTTCTGCTGCGGCGGGCGGCGGCTGATGAGCACAAGGCCCGGGTCTTCGTCCTTCGTCGGGACATTATTGCTGCGGCTGCGGTTATTGCGGCCGGACTGCTCTGCCTTGGGGGCGCGGGGCGCACGGCCTGCGCCGCTCTGCTCATTGCGGTTGTTGCTGCGGCCATTCCGGTTCTCATTGCGCTGACTGTTCTGCTGGGCAGGCTGAGCCGGGCGGGCGCTGCGGTCGTTCCGCTCATTGCGGGGGCTGCGGCCTGCACCATTACGGCCATTGTTCTCGCTGCGCTGGGCGGGCTGGCGGTTCTGCATCGCGGTAGGAATGGTCTGGGCCGGAACGGCGGGGATGGCAGCGTTTTTCTTGGCAGAACGGAGCGGGGTGGCCTCCGGGGCGCTCACAAAGTGGGGGTCGAACTTCGGCTGGGCATTGCTGCCGCGGC
>OHRF01000569.1_pt1 | contig 15819 bp, 29 predicted proteins | sample 1578291 | NCBI WGS metagenome assembly OHRF01 (sample SAMEA3879576, study PRJEB24766) | human gut metagenome | biome: human-associated habitat; feature: feces | place: USA | collected 1985/1987 | reverse complement strand
TCTGGTTCCATTCTGGTTCCATTCTGGTTCCATTCTGGTTCCAACTTTGTTCCTGAACTATAACTATAACGTTAACTATAACTTATAAGGTTTATAAGGGAATAAGGTAATAAAGGAAAAAGGGCTAAAAGGGCATCATAATGGCAGAATGGTTTTCTTTCTGCCGCAAGAAAACCGCGCTTTTTGTTCGGAGGAGGATTTTATGCTTTTTGATTTTGACAGATTCACGGTAACAGCAAAGATCGCATACCGGCGTATAGGCGGGAGCCGTTTCAGCCTTGACGATGTTCTCGGAATCTTCCGGTACTACTTCGAGACATACGAGCTTGTATTCGGCGAGGCTCACCCGATGATAAGCCTAATCCAGACGGCGGGCATTATAGAGAAAATGCCGTATATGCCGGACGACACAGAGAACGGCGGAGTATCCGGGGACGAATTAGACCCGGAGCAATACCCGCCGATGATCGACCAGCATTTTGTAACGAATTACAAAAACTGCGATTTTAATATTAACCACTTTTTTTCCGGCTTTATAAGAAACTACAGGCACTTTGAAACGATGTGATGAAGATGGACAAGAAGAAATTCCGGCAAATAGCGAAAAAGGCGTATGACAGCATGGAGGACACCGTAAACCGGTATTCTCTGGAACAGTACATAGCAATTTTTGAGCATTTCTTTTCCCGGTACGCCGAGAAGCGCGGAGAAGATCACCCGCCGGTAGGATGCGGAAACATCCGGCGTATCATGGAGCGGATGCCGTACACGGGCGCAAAGGATGAAAGCATTGGCGGGCGGGATATGTTCGACTACACGGCGGAGATGTACCCGGCGATGATAGACCAGTATTTCCGAACGCGCTTTTTCCCCGGATGCGATTACCGCATATTTCACTTTATGTGCGGCAACGTTCGGGAGCTGCGTTTATATGAAATCTTGTTCGGGCGCGAAGCTGCGGAGGCGTGCGCGGACGGCATGGACAGGATAAAGAGGATAAAGGAGGAAAAGGAAAATGAAGCAAAGCACAAAGGCGGTGTTTGAAGAGGCGGGCGGCGTGTTCTGCCCTCTCCGTGACGGGAGAAACGGCGCGGCGGACTGCATCGGGAAAGAATGCGCGTATTTTGGGGAGTATGTTTGTATGCGCGTCTGTGTCTCCCCTGCCGTCGGTAAGCTCTGCCCGATGCCTTACCACGGCGTATGCAACGACAAGTGCGGATTCAACAAGAGAGGGGGGAAAGACTGATGCAGACATACGAAGCGGCGCAGATGGTTCTTGAAGCCGTGGACGGTCTGAACGCCGGACAGATTCAAAACATTATCGGAATGCTGCACGAGTACAAGCAGAAAGCCGCTGTAGTGCGTTCTATGGTGGCGGGCGTATCAAATGACGCAGAACTTGAAAAAATGATTCTGACGCACTTTAGAGGCGTTTAACAAGGAGTGAAAAACATGAGCGAAATTAGAGAAGCGATTACACAGCGGCTTACGGGCGGCAGCTTTAACGCGCTGGATGCGGTGAGCCGCGAGGACTTCCCGGACGATGAAAGCTATCTCCGGGCGGCTACAAAGATTCAGCTTGAGAGAAGCACGCCGGAGTATCAGCGGGCGTATGCTTCCCTTGCTGCTGAATACAGCAAGCGGCAGGAAGAGAAGCAGCGAGCGGCGAACGAGGCGCGATACAAGGAGCTTTCCGGCACGGTGCAGCTTGATTCCGTCGAGCTTGGCAACGTAGAGAAGAAAGCGCGGGAAGCGGCACAGAGAGACCTTGCAGCAAAAAGAATCAACCTTGACGGCGTTGGCGCGGCTATTGAAAAATACGCGGCGCAGTTTGAGAAAGAGGAACGGGAAAGCAAGATCGGGCGTGTTATGCTCAATGAGCTTATCCGGGGCAGATAAAGAAAAAGCATCCCGTACTGCTGCGGGGTGCTTTCTTATGCCCAATTTTCGAGCGAAACCAGATATTAAAGGGGGTGTATTAGGACGGGAAGCCGAATAAGAGACAGCGATATTATAGACGCGCTTTTGCAATGCCCGACGCAGCGACAAGCGGCGAAACGCTTAGGATGCACAGAGGACACGATCAGCAAGCGAAAGCGAAACCCGGAGTTTATGAAAGCGTACAACGCACAGCGGATGGAGCTTATTACTTCCGCGCGGGATATGCTTCAAAGCTCAACGTGTAACGCTATCGCTACTATGGCGGAAATAGTTATGAATACCGAAGCATCGCCGCAAGTACGGCTTAACGCTGCGGATGCAATCTTGCGCCATAGTACGAAGTATACAGAGATCGGGGACGTTTTGGAGCGCATAAAGGCGCTTGAGGCGAGCAATGAGGAATGACATAGAAAAGCGTCTCGCAGCTCTCGAAGCATCAAAGAAGATCGCCGACGAGCTGAAAGAGCGGGCAGCGCAGCGGGACATAACGCAGCATATAGCCCCGGTATACGTCCCTCTCCATGAGGATATACAGGAGAAGCGGCACAGCATATACAATCTCCCGGGCGGTCGCGGTTCCGGTAAATCCTCCGTTGCTTCTCTGGAAATCGTAGACGGCATAATGAAAGACAGCACGGCGAGCGGTATTTGCTTCCGGCGTGTCGGCGCTACGCTGCGGGAAAGCGTCTTTGCACAGATCGAATGGGCGATAGATACGCTTGATGCTTCGGATTTATGGACGCTTACCACAAGCCCCATGAGAGCGACGTACGAGCCCACAAAACAGGCTATTATTTTTCGCGGTCTGGATGAGGCTACAAAGCTAAAATCAATCAGAGCGCCGGGAAAGACCTATTTCCGGTTTATCTGGTATGAAGAGGCTTGCGAGCTTCCGGGAGAAAGAACGCTGCGCAACGTTACGCAATCGGTACAGCGCGGCGGAAAGGTGTTTACCATCTTCCGCACGTTTAACCCGCCGATAAGCCTTAACAATTGGATGAATCGGCTTGTAAACGTGCCGGATGATCGAGCCTTGACCGTGCGCACAGACTATACCATGATGCCCCCGGAATGGCTCGGCGAGGCGTTCATAGAGGAAGCTGAACACCTGAAAGCCGTTAACCTTGACGCATACCGACATGAATACATGGGCGAGCCGATAGGCGCAGGCGGCGAGGTATTCCCCAATGTCACAGTACGGACGATCACGGATGAAGAGATCGCCGGAATGGGATACTTCTATGACGGTGTTGATTTTGGCTTTACGATAGACCCCGCTTGTTATATCCGCGTGAGCTATAACCGAAAGACGGAAGAGCTTTATTTGCTGGATGAGATATACAAGCGGCGCTTGCGTAATTCAGAGCTTGCGGAGCTGATGCGGGGAAAGTATAAAGCATGGTCTAAGGTTATGCCGTTTACTGATGGCGCAATGGTGGCTTATTGCGACAGCGCAGAGCCGAAGAGCATAGTTGATCTACGCGCAAACGGCATAGATGCGAGAGAGACATACAAGCGCCCGGACGCCGTGCGATACCGTATAAATTGGCTCCAACACCGGAAGATCATCATTGACCCGGCACGCACTCCGAACGCCTATAGAGAGTTTACGGAGTACGAATACATGACGGACAAGGACGGCAATATTACCGGCGAGCTTCCCGACGCGAACAACCACACCATAGACGCCGTAGCGTACAGCCTTACGCCGGTTATATGGAATTACGCGGGGGAAGCCGGAATAGACAACAGGCCGACACCGGCGAGACCGCTTGAATGATTGGGGGGTGAAACAATGTGCTATGTAACGATCAAATGCCATAACTGCGGGGCGGCGTCAACGCTCTATGACGGTATGGCGGCAAGGTGTCCCCATTGCGGGGCAACCATCCCGGAGAAAGCCGCCGGGAAGCTCGAAAACCTTTTAGGGTGTGCGCGGGAGATCGACAAGGATTTACGCAGCGCCGCCGAACAGGGCGCGGAGCTTTTCACGGTGGAAGTAAGAAACTTTCATGTACCGGCGCACAAATCGAAATGGTGAAAGGACATTGACCCATGAGCAAGCCCCGCTTTCGCTGGTGGGGTTACATGAAATCCGCAATTAGAGCATACCCGGAGCTTTGCGACAAGCTCCAAACAATGAAGAATCAGAGCATAACCCCGAATTACAGTTTTTCAGCCGGAGGCGGCGGAGCGTCCAGAACGGCAGAGGCGGCAGCGCTGCGCGAGCTGACGGGCATTGAGGCCGTAGAGTATGACGCGGTACGGCGAGCGATAGAGAACACCGGAAAGCTCAAAAACGGAGCGGAACGGCAAGCCCTTATTGACATGGTTTTCTTTAAGCAAAGCCACTCATTAGAGGGCGCGGCTATGGCGCTTTTCGTATCGTACCAGACGGCCAAACGCTGGCACAATGATTTTATTCTGGAAGCCGGTAAATGCTACGGCTTGTTAGACGGTAATTTCGGAGGTATGCGCAATGAATGAATTTATGGAAGCCCTATGCAAAGACGATCTTTCCAAACTCCGGTATTACGAACGGCGCATAGCCGAGATACCGGACGAGATCGCAGAGGAACAGGCACGGTTAACGTCTATCAAAAGCTCAACAACCGGCTCGACACCGGTACAGGGCGGCGGGAACAAGCGCGAGGAATGGCTTGTATCAGCTCTCGACCGGATAGACCGGTTAAAGGCTGATTTACGTTATTTTGAGGGCAAAGTACGGCTTGCATACCGGGCGCTTGATAGGCTCGGCCCGGAAGATCAGCGGATCCTTGTTGTGCTATATGTCGATAAGATCAAGCGCGGCGCGGATGTTCTTATGGATGAGCTTGATATAGATACCCGTACTGTATGGCGCAAACGTGCGGGCGCATTGCAGGACTACTGTACCGCACGGTATACGAACATTGGAAAATAGGAGAGTGAAAAAACATGGTTACATTTCCGGCATTTTGGGGCGGCGTTATTGCAACGCTCGCTTGTGAATTTGCGGTGCTGCTTGCGTATGCTGTACTACAAAGACAGAAATAAACCCGCAAGGTGGAAAGGCGGAGAAAAATATGTCTGATTCTGTTTTTATCGGGCAGAGCGCGGCGGGCTTTACATCCACGCCGGAAATGCCCAAATATACCAAAGTCCGTATTAACGTGGATGATGAAACGTGCTATGAGGCCGGAACGGGTGATAATGTCTTAGAGCTTGAATGTCCGTGGGGTTCTCAACAGATGGCGAACGACATCTTAGAGAGCATCGGGGAGTTTGTCTATCGACCGTATGACACGGAATGGGCGAAGCTTGATCCTGCGGCAGAGTTAGGCGACGGCGTTACCATCAACGGCGTTTTCTCCGGCATCTACGTCAATGAAACGAATTTCTCAACGCTGATGGCGGCGCGTATCTCCGCTCCGCAGGAGAACGCTGTTGACCATGAGTACCCCTACAAATCCCCTACCGACCGGAAGACCACCCGGCAGTTTGCTGAGACGCGGGCAAGCCTTAGAGTTAATGCCGCGAGCATTCAAGCTGAGGTCACGGCCAGAGAAACGAGCGAAGCGGAAATGCGGGCGGCTTTGGAACTGCACGCGCAGGAGATCGCCGCGAGAGTGACGCAGACTGGCGGCGATTCCGCCTCTTTTGGTTGGTCGCTGACGGCGGACGGGTTTGTGCTGGAAAGCTCCGGGCAGGAAGTGTTCAGGGCTACGAAAGATGGTGTAGACATCACCGGCAAGATAACGGCAACGTCCGGGTTTATCGGAAGCAAAGACAGCGGGTTTACTATCACACAGAACGCCATATATAACAAGCTGTCGGAGCTGTACGGGACGGTGGACGGTGTGTACATCGGCGCGGACGGTATAGCCCTCGGTGGCGGTAAATTCCGAGTAAACAGCCATGGGCAGCTGTACGCAACGGACGGCACGTTTACCGGGAATGTGTTTGCCAATCGCATTCAAACCGGCACGCTAAATGGAGAGTATGCGGGATACATATCCGGCGATCAGATAGGCGGAGGCACAATAACCTCGGCCAACACAAATAGCTGGATAAATACCGGCCTTGCCAATGCATACGACTTCGCGGAATTTATAGCCGGAAACTTAGGAGCATCATACGCAACGATAAATAATCTAAAAGTGCCGTTAACGATTAAATATAAAGATTATTCCGTTGTATGGAAATATGTAAAACTCGGAGACGGTACATACGCATGGGTTTTAACGAGAGGATAATAAAATGATACTTGCAAATGACAGAGCGTTTAATTGTTCTTTTTTCGGAATAAGTACCGCCGGGAATATGCATATAGTTATTACAGGTTCAACGGTCGTTGAGATTGCCGACTTCTTTTCAAGGAAAACGAACTTAGAAAAAATCTGTTATGAAAGCAACGGGGAATCTTACGAGTATACAGGTTTTATAAAACTTGTAAGCATTTCCGCTCAGAATGACGGAATCCGCGTAACGCTTCGTCGGCTTTTTGCCGGGGAGGAATAAGAGAAGAAGCGGGGCATATTGCCCCGCTTCTACGTATCAAAAGTTGGTATTAAAAATCCCCGGTATCAAACGATACCGGGGGACGCTGGAAAGGATGAAACCCGCACAAATAATATACCGCACTTTCCGGGAAAATGCAATAGATAAAAAACCCCTCCGGCATCCTAAGACACCGGAGGGTAAAAGAAGGAGGCCACCCGCCGTACTCGATCTATCGACTACTACACGCCCATATTATACCGCACGCCGGGCGATAATGCAAGACTTGTTTATACACTTTTTTCTCTCTGTATAAATAAATTATCTGCGGGCGTTTGATAGCATTTGCAAGCATCTGTATACAATTGCTTGCAGATTGCCGCATATTTCCGGGGGAAAGGGAAACCGGCGCAGAGCCGAAGCCCTACGCCGGTATTTATGCTCAATCTTCTGTTAACCCCATACGGAAGCATGGGAAACGGTTTCCCCGCTGTCGTATTCCTTGCGAGCTGCGGAGATCGCCGCTATATCGTCGGGCGTAGCAACATCATCCGAAACAAAGCGCCGGACGATCTCAAGCAAAAGCGCCTGTTCTGCCTCTGGCAGATAGTCTATCATGTGGTTTAACTGATCTCTTACCGGTGACATTCTTTACACCCCCTTGTAAACTTCACCACGCGGAGCAATCTTTTCTATCAACAGCACACCGGACGCAGGGAAAGAAAACAGGATGCGCCAATCTCCGACACGCAGCCGGTATGAGCCTGGATACCCTTGTAACGGCTTTATATCGCCCTCCGGTATCTTCTCTATTGCCGTTCGTATACGCTGCTTTGTCGGCCTGTCCATCCCGGCTATAGCTTTTACGGCCCGCTTGGAGTATTGAATATCCATTTGTATTCCCCCATCCGTGTAAGCCTATTATATGCGGAAAGTAAGCTGATTTCAATAACTTTTTATGAACGGGGCGCAGAGCTGCGATTTGTACCCATTCGCTGCGATTGGCAGCGACTGGCAGCGACTGGCAGCCGTTGGGGGGCGTTCGGGGGCGTTCGTGGGCGTCCGGGGGCGAAAGCCAAAAAAGCCAAAGGTTTTTTAAGAAAGCCAAATAACCCACGGCTTTACGATAACGTATCATTAACGAACGATAACGTTTGCAGGAATCCCCAAAATGTAAGCATAAAGTGGAAAAATGTTTGCATTTATTCCTTTTATGCTTGCAGATTCGGAGGAAATGCAGACGGAATTATTATAGGAGAGTGATAGAAAAAGCGTGGTGCAGAAATGTACCACGCTTTTTTCTTTTGCCACAAATGGCAAAGAGCGGGGTTTATTCCCCGCTCTTTTTTTCGCGCATGAGTTTTTCGTCTATTGCGTCGTTGACAAAACCGTTTAGGCTTTCGCCTTTTGGCTTTATGACTTCCTCGATCTCGGCTTTCTTCCCTCTCGGTAGCCGGATAAGGACTTTATCATAATTTTTTGCCTCGTATTTCGCCGTAGCCGCTTTTTGCGCTTTGGATACTGTCATTGTTTCGCCTCCTTTATTAGTCATTTTAACACATGAATATAACGCTAACAATATACAAAATAGATATAAACATAACGCTATCTTTATACGTTTTGCCGATTGCAATATAACGATAGCGTGATATAATGAGACCGTAAGCTAAATAAACAGGCCGACAGGCAGAAAGGAAATTGAAATGAAATGGCAAAACACGTTTTTTAAAAGCGCCGAACAGAGCCTAATTTGCAAGAAGAATCTTGAACATGCGGGCGTTAAAACTGGGGACATTTTCCGCGCAGGCGACTATTGGTGCCTCCCGTGGCAACCGAGAAGTGAAAATGAGCGGCGAATTGCTTATGGAATTATTGCACAGAGCATTGATTGAACGGAAGGGAGAATGACAATGCTTTACACAGTTCACACATCATTTGAAGCACGCGACAACGAAACCGGCTTCATGCGGCGTTGGTGCAAAACCGAGAAGATCGAAGCCCCGGACAAGCTCACCGCAAAGACCATCGCTTGGCATCACATCGCCGACAGTGGCGAATACAGTTTCGTAACATACGGTAGCCAGAACGCCAGAGCGTCCAGCAGGAAGTAAGCACAGAAGCCGAAGGGCGGCGGCTAAACCGCCCGGAAAGGACAACGGCATGACTTTTAGAGGAAAGCAGTGGCAGCGCAATGGAAATCATTTCTGGCTGGTAGGAACGAACATCGCCATATACCAATGGAACACCGGCGAAAAGGCTAATTTTCTTGTCGAAGAGCGCGGGAAAGGAACACACACCGTACACGGTAAAGGATCGGCAGCGCGTGACGCTGCAATCAAGATGGCGCTTGATCTTGCTGGAGGCGACTTGAGCTTATTGAAGCTTGCAAATTAAATGGCGGCAGATCGGGGAATAAGAAAGAGCGGGCGCAGTTTTGCACCCGCTTATATTTATTTTCCGCAATAATCCGGCGCGGGGTCTGGTGGCTCTATTACCTCGATATTCGGATTTTGTTCGGGGATAGACAGGCCGAGAGCAGACGCAGCGGAAACGATAGCCGCGTATTTTTCCGGTTTCTTCTCTTGCCATCGGTAAAAGGTCGAAATGGATTTAGGGCAAATATCCGGCAGCGCATTTTTTATTCTGTCGTATAATTTGCCGTTTTCTTTCATTATTCTTTCTGTCTCAATTTTTATATATCGGCTTGCGTATGCTTCCTTATCTGCTTTTGTTCTGTCATCGACAAAAGGCCGCCAGCTTGCGGACATCGGATTTACTTCTTTCCATCTGTATTGCATAGTGTTTACACCACGAACAAATGGGAAAAACGATGCGCCGCCATAAGGGGGGATTACTGCGCCCTGCCGCTTTATAAACGCCGGAAGAATGGGGAAATCCCTGTCTTTTCCGGTGATGCTGTATACACGACCTTGATACTTCGCAACCGTTCCGCATTGACCGCCGTTATATGAAAGCTCTATTAAATCCGTTCCAATAAATTCGCATTTCTTCAACGTCTCTCTAAACTGTGCAAGCGTCTTGTCCTCTGGGGACGGTACGTTATCATGGATCCAATTTACCCAACGTTCGGCGAGATTGTACCGTCCATCACGTTCCAGCCAGTCAGATATACGGAAATAGTCCTCGTAATTCCATTCCCGTGTTGAGTGCGCCATAAGATACGTTGCCATGCCCAAACAGGCATAGCAAAGATCATTGTTACCGGCATTTTTATAGCCGGATGCCCTCATCTTCAAAACATATTCAAGATAGCCGGTAACGCCCAGCTCTTCACTTATAGCGTTTTTACTGTATTTGCCATAACTCGGAATTGCGATTGAATAAATAGATTCCTTGTTCGTGAGATCGTATTTCTTGCCGTCTGATATGATCGTATTCGCCCCATAGATAATATCTCGCCGGTCGTAATACTTTCCGTTTATTGGCGGGAAAGTACCTATACAGCGGCCATGAAGAAACAAAACAGTATATTCCATGATTTCCCCTCCATTTTTATTATTTTTCTATTGACTTTTGAGCGTGCATAAAGTATAATTTATGTGTGCTCAAAAGTGAGGTGATGACATGAGCCCACGCACCGGACGGCCAAAGACGGAGAACCCTATAAATATCCGTACTTCTGTTAGGCTGGACGCAGAGACAGACAGAAAACTGAATGACTACTGCGAAAAGCACGGCATAACAAAAGGTGAAGCGATAAGAAAAGGCGTTCATTTGCTTCTGGCCGAGAAATAAAGAAATCCCCCGCGCTGCTCAGTTTGGCGACAGGACAGCACGGGAGACCCGTAACCCGACCTTTTGCAAGGGGGGCGTAAATCATTTTACTATGCCCTCTTTCAAAGGTCAAGAACTATTTGAAAGGGGGCTTATTCTATGCCCGAAAAGCAAGACATGATTCACCTGTCCACGCTTCCGGTATTCGAGTACCGGGGGCAGATCGTGACAAACAGCCGGGACGTTGCCGCTTTGATCGGCAAGCCGCACTTTATGATTATGCGGACAATCCGAACCATGGAGACGCATTTTAGCCAATGCAATTTTGCATCGGCGGATTTCTTCATCAAAGCGACGTACACGGACGAACAAGGCAAGCCCCGCCCGTGCTATTACCTTACGCAGATGGGCTGCGAGATGGTAGCCAACAAGCAGACGGGCGCGGCGGGTACTCTGTTCACGGCGCAGTATGTGAAAGCGTTCCACGCGATGAAAGAATTTATCATGGAGCGCAACAGCCCGATATGGCAGGACACGCGAGCGCTTACAAAGGCGGTACGCAAGCAGGAGACGGACGCGATACGCGAGCTTGTAGAGTACGCCACGGGGCAAGGCTCAAAGCACGCGGTACGGTATTATACGTCGATCTCCCGCATAGCGAACAAGGCGGCGGGGATCACGGACAGAGACCGCGCCCACGTCGAAGAGCTGACGGCGTTAATGCTCATTGAGCGGGTGATAGCGGAAGAGATACGCGCCGGGATAGCGGCGGGAAAGCCGTACAAGGAGATATACACCGCCATACAGCAGCGTCTATTGACGTTCGGAGAGATCACCGGCACGTCTACACTTTGTTTAACGCCACACAACGCGCCACACGGCGCTTTTGCGGTCGGGGAATGCACAGACATTACCGAGACCGCAGAACGCGAATAAAGGGGCGTGAGAGCGTGATACGGATTACAAAAATAGAATCCCTGTTAGGGGATGCGGATATTCATTACATCCGGCAGCGAAACGCGGACACGGTCGCGGGTCTGGAAGCTATAACAGATCGGATGGATGATCGTACATACGCGGAGCTTATGGACGTACTGAACGAAGCAGAGGGCGAGGCATTCCGGGACGGTATCGAGCTGGGGCGCGTGTATCAAGCATCCGGCGTCGGCTCTTATGCGGATTTCAAAAACAAAGTCCGGGAGCTGCTGGAAGAATGCCCGCCGGACGATATAAGCGAGGACTTAGCTAAATTCTTGATGGATGGTGAAGAAGATGGGGTATGAAATCGTTTTTGTTCTGCCGCTGCTGCTTGTGGTGCTGGCATCTATGGTGATGTGCTTTGTTAGCATCCTTGCACAACGGAACGGGGCGGGCGATAAGACCGCGGCGGACTGTGAAAGGGTCGCGTTTGCTATCGGCGGCGCGCTTTTCAACGTCTTATTTCAGTTTATTTTGATTCTGCTGGTAAACCTTGCGAACAAATTTTGATAAAGGAGAAAAGACCATGACTAAGACAGAGAAAGTAAGAGTTGCTGTCGAGATCGACGCGGCAGCGTACACCGATGAGAAGAAAAGCGCGTTCGAGAAGATAGCCCGGCTCTGCTTCCTTATGGACGCGGACAAGCTGCGCCGCTTGTACATAACCGCGTTGAATATGTTGTAATGGGGGTACGCTGAAATGACAGAAGAGCGCAGAGAGCTTATAGAGATGGTAAGCAGCATGAACGAAGAGCAGTTTGCACGGTTTTTCATGATGGCGATACAAGACCCGGAGACGCGGGCGGCGGTCGTTGACATTCTGGAAAAGGCCGGACTACTTGATAATGGGGGGAAAGAAGATGCGCAGAACAAACAAAATTGATGTTGATTTTCAAGCCGTTACCCGTCTTGCAGCAAACGGACTGACGCAGCGCGAAACGGCTGAAGAAATTTTTATCGGTTACGACACGCTCAAAGACCGTACAGAAATCCGCGCGGCTTGGAGAAAAGGGCATGAAATTTACATCGCGTCTCTGAATGCAGACGCAGCGAGTAAAGCGCCGGATGCGGTGAGCCGTTACACCTTCCGCAATGCGGCGTATCAAGAAAAAGCACCAACAGAGACGAAAAGCAAGCAATTCAAGACCATTTCGGAAATAGAGAAAGAAGCGCGGGCAGCGGGTATTACATACGGCCAATTTGTGGCAGGAGGGAAAAAGAGCTATTACAAAACCTGTCAGCATTGCGGGGCTACGCTTGACCCCGGCGAAATCTGCGAATGTGTACGGAGCAGCTTTTCCCAACTTACGGACGAAAACAAGATCAAGATCAACGCTCTGATCTCCCGGAAGCTGGAAGAGCAGGAACGAGAAGAACATAAAACGGCAGGAGGTACGCAGCAATGACAGACGAACAGAAACAGACCAGGAAAGAGCTTGTAGAAATGATATGCGCAATGAATGAACAGCAGTTCGCATGGTTTTGCGAAAAGGTCATGGAAGTGCTTACACCAGACGAGCGCGATTTTTACGAAAAGACCTGCAAGATCGGCGGCTGATGTGCGCCGGACGTGCGCCACGCCAAAAACGGGGCGCACGTTTTAGCATCCTTTTTCAATGGTTTTCGGTCAATACGGCGGCTTTGTGCATTTATATTTAGTTAATATTGCGGTATTGATATTTACACATACTTTAGTTAAACTATATCAAACCGTGTTCAATCATCGACGCACAAAGCGGCATAAAACAAAGGTTTTCCAATGGTTTCTGCGGTTTAACGCAAACCATAAAAAACAAGCCGTATTACCTACGTTGTGCGCCAAATGTGCGCCGGAAAGGTTGATACATGGTAAAGCTGATAAAGGGACAGCCGTGGTATCTCTGCCCCGTCTGCAATCAAAAGATGTTCCCCGTTCGTGATGGCGCGGTATGCAAGGGCGTTATTATTCCCTGCCGCCGATGCGGAGAAGCGCGGGAAATGATAATCAATTACCGCGAGATCAAAACGGGGGCGTCTACGACAAAAAGCGGATAACACGGCGCAAAAGAAAAAGGAGGCTCACCCAATGGCAAGCATACGGAAGATAAGCGAGACCAGTTACAAGGTCACGGTATCACGCGGCAGGGACGCAGGAAACAAGCAGATACGCCATTATATGACGTGGACGCCGGACAAGCCCATGACGGAGAAGCAGATGGAAAAGGCCGTGCAGAAAGCGGCGTATGAGTTTGAGAAGCAAATAGAACTCGGCTTTAGACCGGATGATAGCCGGACATTTCAAGAATTTGCGGAGTATTTCATAGAGCTGAAAAAGGCGCAGGGAGTATCCGCCCGTACTCTCCGTATTTACGATTGGGTAAAGATGCGGATATATGCCGCTATCGGTTCAATGCGGATCGTAGACATTCGACCGCACCACATAAACAAGTTTTACGCGCAGCTTGCAAAGCCCGGCGCAAAGCTCGAATTGAATTATTGTTACCCGAAAGTCGAAATCCGACCGCTTATCGAAAAGCGCGGCAAGCAAAGCGAATTTATCAAGGAAAGCGGGATATATCACCAACTTGTAAAAGCGGCTTGTAACGGTCAGAGACTTACCGAAGCGTCTGGGCGTCGAATTGCCGCAGCACTCGGCGAGGATTTTTCCGCGCTTTTCCGGTTGGAGAAAGGCGAGCATAGTTTATCTAACGAAACGATAGAAAAGCATCATGTATTCGTTCAAATGGTTCTCGACGAAGCGGAAAAAGATATGCTTATCACGTATAACCCCGCAAGGCGGGCAACCGTTCCGAAAGTAAAAGAGGAAGAAAAGAAACCGAAGTGCTTACAGCCGGAAGAGATTAAAGCCGTCATATCTGCGCTTGACGATGAATGTATCAGATCAAAAGCCATAATATCCACGTTTATGTATACCGGGATGCGGCGCGGCGAGCTTTGCGCCCTGAAATGGGAAAAGATCAACTTTGAAAAGCGGCAAATTCTGATAGATGCCGGAGCTTCCTATACAAAAGCAACCGGGGTTATTTGCGGGCCTACAAAAACGGGAAATACTCGCTATGTTCCGATGGCGGAAAGTCTTGTATCCGTTCTAAAGGCGTATAGGAAGTGGTACATAGAAGAGCGCTTCCGGCTCTGCGGATATTGGCAGGATAACGATTATGTTTTCCCGCGCAACAATGGGGAAATACTTCCGCCGCAGTTTGTAAACGTCTTAATGAATAAATTCTGCAAGGCGCATTCTATCCCGCATATAACGTCCCACCAATTCCGCCATACCGCCGCAAGCCTTATGATCGCCAACGGTACGGACGTGGTAACGGCGGCGGGTATACTCGGGCATAAGAATACATCAATGACCCTTGACGTGTATTCCCATGCAATAGACACGGCGAAAGAAAAGGCCGCAAATACTATGGAATCGGCTATAGAGGCTTGCAAAATCGGCTAAAACGTGATATAATACTAAGCAATCGAATGACAAAACGTGCATGGAAGAAATTCCCGCACGAATGAGCCTATGAGCCTATTACGGTCGCTTGGTAACAGAGCGAACGCGGTAGGCTCATTTTATTTTTTCGGACTTTGAAAGGAGAATACAGCATGGCGAAACTTAGAACGCTTCCGAAAGCATACGACTACTTCAAGGAGAAAGACCCGGATTCCGCGCTTACGAAAAACTATTTCCGAACGCTGGTAAAGACCGGCGCGATTCCGTCGGTACGGCTCGGAAAGAATTTTCTGATTGACGTTGAAACGCTCGACCAGCACATAGCGAAAGCCTTTAGCGGCCTCTGAAAAGGGGAAACGCGCCACACAAGGGGGTACTATGTCCAAATCGAGCCGGAAACGGTACCAGGCGAAGCGCCGGGAATATAAGCAGATCGAGGAACAGATAGACCGGCGCAACGCCTACGGACTACCAGACCCGACGCCGAAAGCGGCGGTTGACAAGATCATACAAAAAGAACGGAGGATAAAACCATGACAACGAATGAAAAGAAACTGCGCGAACAGGTGAAAAGAACGCTCGAAAAGGAGCGTCAAGCGCGAGAAGAGAAGAAGCGCCAAATTGCCGCCATTTACGCGGAGATCGCGGCAGCGGATACGGAGGCCGTCGGCCTTGCTTTCCGGTGCTATGCGGAAGCAAAGAGCGGGAATACCGCTGCAACGGAGCTTGCAGAAAAAGCCTTTTCCTCTCCGGCAGCGCTGGCCATTTATGACAAGCTCGGCGACATTGCAGAATTGGAGTATGAGTGCTGATGGCAAGCAAAAGAATGTTTTCCCTTGCCGTGATAGACACGGACGATTTTCTTGATCTTCCGGTATCCGCTCAATGCCTGTATTTCCATCTCGGTATGCACGGGGACGATGACGGTTTTGTCAGCCGTCCCAAAGGTATAGCCCGCTCTGTTGGATGCGGTGAATCCGATATTGACGAATTGGAAAAGGCCGGGTTTATCATTCGGTTTTCTTCCGGCGTGATAGTCGTTAGGGATTGGAAAATCAATAACACGCTGAAAAATGACCGTTACCACCCTACGGAATGGCAAGCGGAATATCAGTCCTTGCAGACCGATGAAAAAGGCCGGTATGAGCAAGCTATTTAATCTCTGGTTCCATTCTGGTTCCATTCTGGTTCCATTCTGGTTCCATTCTGGTTCCATTCTGGTTCCAACTTTGTTCCTG
>OHRF01000559.1_pt1 | contig 16090 bp, 27 predicted proteins | sample 1578291 | NCBI WGS metagenome assembly OHRF01 (sample SAMEA3879576, study PRJEB24766) | human gut metagenome | biome: human-associated habitat; feature: feces | place: USA | collected 1985/1987 | reverse complement strand
AGCAGCGGGTTGGTCACGCCCTTCAGGATCACATGCTCACTCTTGCAAATGTGCGGGTTGCGTTCAATCAGCCGTTCGCCAAGCGTTGTCCCTGTTCTGTCAAAGCTGTAAAACTCGTCCGCCTCCAGCGCCCCCTTTAAGGGTAGCCCGGCAATGTGTTCCATCAGCATGATCAGGTCAGGCACTAAGAACTTAAAGCTACCACGCAGCCACAACTTGCCGCACTTCATGTCGTCCTTATATTTTCCAAGCAGATTGGTTATGTACTTTCGCACCCCCTCCTCTTTCAGCATCTCCGGGTTCTTCAAAATCGCCGCGCAATAATTATTCAGCGGTTTGTGCCGGTCAGCCAGCATGCCCAAAAAGCAGTAGGTGTATACCGGGTCACCGTTCTCAATCTTTTCAACCCAATCAATGCTGTAATCTGCCAGATGCTCAAACTCGTCTACCGGCAAATCCAGGTCCTGCAAAATCTGGTAGTTGCCGCGGGTGTATAGCGGTTCTGTGTCAATATCAAACTGCCACTTTGCAATGCCAATGCAGTGCTTGTTCTTCTTGAACTGGTACCAGTATTCCTCCCAGTCCGCAATCGTGCCGGTCTTCTTAAAATACTTGTACCCCTTGTACATGCTCTCACACGCAATAATCTTGGGTTCAGCCCCTGGGCTGACATCGTGTTCCACGCCCCAAATGTCTTTGATGAATCGTACCCCGCGTTCTGCAAAAAACGTTTCATAATCCATCTGGTTCAGTACACCCTTAAAGTACGGCATCCGCCACACAACACTGGTCACAGGTGTTTCGCTGCCCAATCGCCGCTGTATCTCCTGCATAATCTTGGGGTGTGCAATCCCGCAGCCGTCAAAGGCATTTATCTCAATGTCGCGGGTAGTTTCTGCAATGTCTTTCTGCACCCACTCGCGGTCAGCCCCGGTCTTGCGGTCTTTGAACTGGATCTTGCGGTCATATACATATTTAATGTTCTGGTTTGGTATGGTCACAAAGCAGTCCGGCACTACCACAATGGTCGGATACCAGTTCTCAATGCAGTGGCAGCTGGAATACATCAGGCCGCGATAAGCGTAAAATTTCTGGTTTGTTCTTCTGCGTTCGCTAGGCGCAAAAGTTTCAGCTTGCAATTATATATCAAAGCCTCATTTCTCTATGTTTCCATAGATGCACTGACTATATCTTCATCCCGGTAGGATGCTCCCCATTCTCGGCGCTTTGCCTTACCCGCATTCGCGGTAGTCGATGAACGTTCCCCTGTTCGGAGCTTCGCTGCTGATTACCTAATCTTAGTAGTTTTCTAGCTCTCACACTTGCGCTTGTTTCATCACTGTGTTGTAGCCTACTAAGCTCTAAAGGCGTTCCAGCAATTAAAGGAGTTTGCTAACAACAATTACTTGTTATAGGAGCAATTTTAACAACTACTCAATACTGTTTCCTGGATCTGTATTCCCATCGTGATTCTCACGTCAAGGTCGTGGGCCAACCGCCTGTCCACAAAGCTCAAGATACCCTGCCGCACCATACTGGCGCTGCGTTCACTCAGCACAAACTCTTGCTTTCCAATCTTAAACCCGTGCTGGATCAACCGCTTCATGGCCGCTTTCTTGTTCTGGCCACCCACGCAATCCACAAATACAACAAACCGGTTGTACTCGTTGCTCTCGTATGTAAGCAGCCTGATCTGCCGGAACAGCATGTTATCACCCTGCTTTACATAAAAGCGCTCTTCCTCCTCCTGGCTGATCTGGATGTTATAGTCATGGTTGATAATGTAGGTCAGGTTCAACTTTCGCACAATATATAGTGGTGGTGCGAACATTACTCGTCCTCCTTGTTATTCGGGTCATCCTCTTTGTCTTCGGCTTTTTCCAGGTTGTAAATCTTTTCAATGCTAACCCGCCCGCTGTCAAACGCCTCACGGGAAAGTGCCGCCCACAGCAGCGCGTACAAAACCGGCAGCGCCACAAAAATTCCAACCGTGGCCATAGTGCCCAACATCTGCAACGCCAGCCGGATCACCACAATGCAGCTTCCAACTAGCACCATGGCCTTAAATCCCTGCCACAGGTCATGCAGAAAATTTGTCAGTATCAACAAAGTTTCAGCTTCTTTCTTGTTCAAAGTTTTATACCTCCAAAAAAATATTTTTATTGTTGGTTAAATCGCTGAATTAAAAAAGATACTAGAGATTAAATGTGGCTTGCTTTCATCTGGCACAACAATATTGGGGCCGTCATTATTCAATACTTTAATCTCCGGCGTTGTCATCTCTTCTGTCATCTCAGCACCTTCACCTTTTCCCTTTGACGGCTTACAGCTACCAACGGGATACCACCGGGAATGCTCTTTTCCTGGTTTTTTACGGTACCTGTCTTGTGCATTCCAGATGGCCTTAGCAGGGCCTTCTTCATCGCACAGCAGATTCAAAGCAACCATCATATCGGGTTTGCCTTTCACACCAATTCCTTCAGGAATCACTCCGTAACAAGGCGTAACCAACCCTAAACTATAAAGATCTTTAACTGCGTTTGTTAGCGTTCCAGTATGATAACGTAGTTCTGTGGCCACACCGCTTAAAACTCCCACCCACACAGGGAGTGTGCCTGAGCTTTCGTTGATGTAAGTTTTCTGCCACAATGTACGGCGGTAGTTAAAGTAAAGATACACCCTAAACAAGGTTTCCGCCCCACGCCCATCCGGGCATTCAGCCAGAACTAGCTTGCGCAAAACGTGGTACTCTTTACATCCAAGAAGAGCAAAACTAAACGTTCCATTTCCCGTCATAAACACATCTTTCATATCCGGGCAGAAACGGTATCGAAACAGCTCTGAAGGCTTACTAGGATCAAAATCCTCTGTATGCACTACTCCACCCTCTTCAAGATACTGTATCGCCTTAATCACTCGGTTGTGTTGTTCTCTTCTCTTCTTGCCAACCCCAAACGTGCCTGTTGTGTTTGTAATCTCAGCGATTGTAGCAATGGTCCAGATGTCTTCTTCATCCTCGTAAACTGGCACTGCCCGCATATAAAGCGCCAAATAAACGGGTAGGATTTCTTTTACATCTTTCAAAAAAATCAGATCAGCGGGCACCTGGATGTAAAAATCATTGATCCGATCCTCCTTAATAAACATTCTTACTTATCGCTCCTAATCATTAAAATCGCCCTAAAAATTGCGTGTCATTGCTTGCGTTAAAAAGCTCTGAGACCCTGTTTTTGAAGGGTTTATTCAGAAAACGGCCTAAAAATTGCGTGTCATTGATAGCACTAAGGTTCAAAACCACCCCCTAAAACTGCGTGAAAATAGGATGTAATTATAAATCTCTCGTTAATGTTATAAGCGGCTCGTTTCCCCGGCGTTTGTTCTTGTGTGGGCGCATGAGGTCGTTCTCTTGGTTGTTACTGCGTTCCGCTTTCGTAGTTGCGTAAAGGTTGTTATGGTGCAAAGGGTTTGGTTCAATCGCGTCCTTGGTTCTTTTCGTTCCTGGTTTTATACAATCGCCCAGGCCGTAACGTGTCACTTCAAAAATAGTCCCAGGTCATAGCGCTGTTCGTTTAGGTCAAGCCATTGGTGTATTCCTCTGGTTTTTTGACCCGCTGCAAACAACCGCTTTCTTGTCCAGTCCTGGCTGATCCGGCGCTGATAAAGCCACGCTCTTTCTTTTGCGTTAAATAGTTCTTCCAGGCTCATCTCCCAGCGCTTTTAACGCATCCTGCTGGTTTATGTATTGCGCATGTCGTATCTCCTTGTGTCGTGGCTCATAGCGCGTCCCTGCGCGTCTCAGGCCATGTTATACCGTGCGGTGTCGCAGTTTATGAATAGATCGCTGGTTCCGGCATTACTGGTTCCTTAAAACAACCAAGCCCAAAATCTCCCGGCCAATATTCGCCCTGCAACCATTTGTTCTGGTCCTGAATAATCTCGTCCAGGTTGTCAGGATCTTTCACCAGGTTCATTGGCATCAGCAGCGGCAGGTACCCGCCTTCGTCATCCATGATAATAAACAGGTTGGCTAGATCGTCCGCCGTTGCGCTTTGTAACTTTTCAAGTCTTGTCATATGCTTTATCTACCTCCTTAGCCCGCCGTACAGGCGTTTCCAGCTCGTATCTTAACTGGGCTGAATAATTTGTTTCTGCCATCAAAGGCTGATCATAGGGGCTTGCAGGGCCATGTCCACCAATGGGGTTAATTTTATCCATCGTTGTCCACACATCCCGCGCCAGCATCAGCTCAATCGTATCCATGACTTCATCCAGCGTTTTCTCGCCGCACAGGTGCGCACAAAGCAGCTTGCCAAGCTCCCAATGACTTTTATTCGGCATGTCCTTTATCACAGGACCCCTCCTTTGTTGTCTCGCAGTCATGCAGCGTGCAGTAGTATAAATCTGGGCGTATAATGGAATGTACCACCTCGTCACAATCCTCACACCGCACATATTTTGTCATAGTGGGTGCCGCATCAATGGCTTCCAAAACCCGCTGTACACCATCCAGGTAAGCCTGCCATTCGGCCTCTGAATACTTCGGGTCGCGCTCAATGCAGTACGCCTCAAACTCCTCCGCATCAATCAGTCGTGCCATAAAAATTTTTTCACCTCATTTTTCGTTTTTATTGTTCATGAAGATTTTACATATGAACTTTTCGTAATATCTCTTGGCGATGTGTTGTGATGTTGTTGTTATCTTCCACGCGCCAAAAATCAATAGCGTACATACAATCCCCAACATCAACAGCAAAAGCGGTCCATATATGTAAATCATCAGTATAGCGTCCACTGTAGATTCCCACGCCTCGTTCATATGCTGCCTCCAGTACCCAGGTCCCGCATCATCTCGTCGGTCAGGTAGTACACCGTGCTGGTATACCGATCTTCGAACGATTCATTGTCGTATGTGGTGCGGTCGTAAAAGTCGGCCTTGTAGCTGTAATCTTCATCAGAATATTTTATGGTGACGTAATCTACATCCTCGGTTTCTTCTTTTACGGCCCCATCATCCTGTATCACGCCACAGTGCAGGTATGTGTCAGCGCCGCAAATGCCGCCATATCGGTTTGTATACGGCCGCGTTTCAAGGAATGCGTAGGAGATCTTGTGCGTGGTATATACAGTAGCTGTGTCTACAGCCTTTGGCGCTTTAGCTTCTAAGTAAAGGGCAAAGTGTACGGCGGCTCCAACAGCCAATACCGCAGTGGCTGCAGCGCAAGCGTAAGTTATGGCACTGGCAATTTTTAACTTTGACATAAAGTTTCTCCTTATTAGTTGCAGTCTAGGATCTCGAAACTGTCAAGTAGAGCACCGAACGAATTCTCCCAGTCCTTATAGTCTTCCTGTGTGACTTCTTTTACCGGGTTAAGCACAATCCAGTCGTGCAGCTGCCGCATCTCGTCAAGCAATAATTGCAGGTTACTGGCAGTCTCTTTCTTGCGGATTTCAAATTCTTCATTGGTCATTAGTGTATTCCTCCTAGATCTGGGAAGTATTTGCGGCGCTTTTCATAGTTAATACAGGTAATTTCGGCTTTATCACGCAACCCGCTTATATCGCAACGAACAAAAAACTTGCCATAGTTTTTGCAGTGTTTGCAGTATAAACATAAGCTGGACGTGTAGTCTTCAGGCCATTCTGTAAATAGCGTGCAATGGGCAGGTTGTTCTATCGGCTTCTCTTCTAGTTCGCAGACAATCCGGCTATCAGTCATAATCATCCGACAGTAACAGCAATTCTTGCATGTAGTTTTTTCTGCCTGTTCTTTAGCTGTCTCAGCTTTGCGTTCCTGCTGTACTCTCAGCCAGCCATAGGCGCACACACTAGCCAAAGCGCAAATCTTTATACCCGTATAAATTGTTTCAACCAGCATCGGCCATGTCCTCAGTATCGTCCGACATACCAATCAGTCCTTCGGCTTCCATCAGCAGCCGGAACGTCTCGCGTCCCTTGGGTGTGATCAGGGTCTGGGTTCCGGCATGCCCGTTGCCACGGTTCACAAACTCCTTGATATCAAATACCTGCAAATTTCCCATAAAAAATCTCCTTGTAAAAATATGGGTATCACTGTCCTTGACCCCATTATTCAAAATCAAGTTTGCCTACTGGTTTTCAGCTGCCCCGCCATAATTCAATCGTCATGCCGCGTCTCTTTTATTCCGGCAACGGCCAGTATTTATTCATATCGCAGTAACCGCTCATGGCGTTCATGTCGTGCAGCATCTCGCTTACTACCTCGTTCCGGTCAAGGCCATTGCGGTCTGCATAATCTACCATGTCTTCAAACATTACGGCGATTGTATGGGTGTAATCCTTAATGCGTTCCGTCTGTGGCTGTACGGAATATCTAAAGCATGTCTGTTCCATTGTTAAAAATCTCCAAAGTTATTATTCAAGAATGAGGATTGGTAGTAGCTGTAGCGCTCGGCTCCATATGGTCGCCAAAATAAAATTTATGTACGCCCTTGGCCCCTACCCAGTGGTCAAAACTTTCATCAAAGCTGTCACTATGTACTGCAGCCGGCACCTGAATAATACAGGGCACTTTCTGCGCCACCATATCGTCTTTGCACCAGCCGCTGTTGCAGGTCCCGCAGCAAGGTTCCAGTACCAGATCGTCAAACGGGAACATCATATCGCAGTAGCCTTTGATATATTCGTCATAGACTCGTTCTGCGTTATGTTCATACGGCGTATCGTTCTAGTCATCGCCCCACCATTCCGCCATGTCATCATCACCCAGGTAGAACCGTACCAGGTTGCCCTTGCGTTCAAAGTCGATAATTTTCATGCCTGAGTTTCCTCCTTGGCGGCTTCATGTTCAACCTCAAACATCTTGGTCATATCTGTCGGGAATTCATGTCTGCTGTACATAGCCGCCGTCCGCCGCACCAACTCGCACGGATCAGGATTATTTGCCCCAAACTCCGCGTTCAGCTCGTCTTGCGTCACCGGCCACTTAAAGCCAAAGTCTTTGCGCTTGATTTTGCACAGCGGCGCTCCTTCATGCCAGAACACGATGCCCTCCATGGCGGCCAACTCCAACCCGCGCCGGATTCCCTCAAAGCTTAGGTTTGGGATATCAATACTGATCGTGCCATGCCGCACCAGCACGTCCTTGTCCAGCCCGTAGGGATTCTTCTGGAAGTGCGGACCAATCGCCTCATAAGTTGCATTCGGCAGGTCATCCCAGCTGTTGTTTCGCGCCTCCACAAACCATTTGTCCGCGGGGTTATCTGCCGCCACTTTCACCCAGTGGGGCCAGTGGCCAGTTACCGGGTCTGGCTCGTCACACGGGATCGCGCCCTCTGGTACTGCTCTGTCCGGCTTGGCGTCAAAGCGCTTGTAGAATTCGCCGTTAATAATCGCGCAGCAGGCACCGTCAAGCTTCAATGTGGCAATGCTCTCATCCGTCAGCGCCGCCTCACAGCCCGGCGTAATCTCGTCACGGATTCCGGTAATCTTGTGGCCACTGAACTCGCGCTTATATAAGGTAGGGATTTTCTTCATTGGTAAAGACCTCCAAAATTTCGTTAATTATTTAAGTGTCAATCTTAATGTTGCGCATAACGACATCGGCAACAGGGTTGCCCGTCAATGCGCACAGGCAGGCGTAACGGCCAATCCATTCATCGAAGTCTACATTCTCGTTAAAGGTGATTTGCACATAGTTGGTAGAACAGCCATGACTTTTCGCCCATGTGTCCGGAGTGCCATTGTCGCATTCCAAGCAAACGCGCTGGTGGTCTGGATCTGATTCAATAAACCAAACCATGCTGACACCCTGCTCACATAGCGTGGCCATCATTTTCCGGGCGCTCAGTTTTGCGCTGCATGTCTCTGCCGTGCTCCAGCGGCTCGTCCGGCTGGCTTGGTACTCTGCGCACGCATCATCCACGGTCTTATGTGCTGCCTTTGGGTCGCTCACATCAATCGTCACACTGCGTAGCGTGGTTGGCTCTGGTGTAACAGCCGGTGCCCCACATTCCTCCGGCGTAATTAACGTGCAGCAGTTTGGGTCAAGTTTCAGCTCCCTGACCGCCAGCATACCGCTCGGCTGCAGCCACCGCCCATAGGGGATCTGATTGTCCACTACTTTGGTAATTATGAATGTATCGCCCTCGCAGGCCAAATATTGGTGTATGCCCGCCCGGTGTGTTTTGGTGATTCGTACTTTGTCGCCCGGTTTTACCAAACAATATCTAGCGGAGCTATTGATGGTGCCTGTGTTGTGATTTTCCATGAATTATTTGCCTCCTTCATTTGCGAAAACTTGTATTTAGTAAAAGTAAAAAAGTGGGTGCTTGCCAGGCACCCAAATTTAATGGGCATCGCTATATAGTAGCCAGCGGCGGCACCCCCAACACTGTATCTACTGCCATTGCCGTTGCATCAATCTGCTCCTGACTCAAGCCAATGTAGCGCATTGTAATGCTCTGGCTGCTGTGGTGGAACTTGTTTTGCAGCGTTTCCATCACCTGGCCAGCCGGCAGTCCGGCCTCTGTCATGGCGTGGTTTGCAGCATAGCCATAGGTTTTGCGCAGGCTGTGGGTACTAATATGCTCTTTAATGCCGCACTCTTTGGCCGCTTGGTTCAAGATCCGCCACACCTGGGTTTCGTCCAGCGGCTGCGGCACTCCCTTGGGGCTGCGCATACTCTGGAACAATGGCCAGCCTGGCTTCAGCACATTCATGGTTCGGCTCCGCATCTCTTCAATCAGGGTGGTAATCGCGCCTGCTGCCAGCGGGGTAATCAGGTCATTGGTGCGCTTGCCGGTCTTTTCATTGATGATAATTACGCGGTGGCGCGGGCAGTTGTGCTCACAATCCCACACATCATCAACGGTAAGGCGTAAAAGATCGCCCACACGCAGGCCCAGTGTCACACCACATATAAATAAGGTATAGTTCCGTTGCCTGTTATACGGGCGTCCCTGGGTGTGCAGGTAGGTGGCTATGGCGTTAAAGTCCTCGCGGCTGCGGATCGGCTCTGCCGGCGTTGGTTTTGCCACACCATTGGTTTTTACCAGGCTCAGTTTGGGTTGTGCATAGCGGGCGGCACGGGCTTTCTTACTGCGGCTCCGCTGGCGCGGCTGTGGTGTTTCGCGTACCAGCTTATAACCCATGGCGGATGCCAGCTGTTCCATCAGGGCGTTGTGGCCGTCAGCATCGGCGCTTGCCTGCATCATTGCCATCAGTAAGCTTGCAGCACCTTGTAGGTCCAGCCCACCTTTGGCCTCTGTGGCTTCCTGCATCGTAACAGTGCGCGGAATAAAGTGAGCTACGCTGTTTCTTTTTTTCATAGTGGGCTTCCCTCCTGTGTGGTGTGTCCTGCGGAGCTTTATCTTATGGTTCTATTATAGCACTGCTAATTACAAGAAGTCAACAGTGGCAAAAAATAAATTTCAGGAGAAAGCGTAACACAGGCTCCGCCTGTAGGGGCGGGAGTTAGCTGCGCCTGGGGCATTTCAGGCTCCGCCTGTATGGGGCGAAAGAATACCCCCTGTCTGACGACAGCGGGACCCGATCTACCCCCTCTACCTGGCAACAATGGGATTAACCTCCCCTCCCCCTGTCTGGCAACAATGGGACTCGATTTTTACTCGTAGAACCGGATAGAACCAGCTATACAGTATAAATAGGTAGGAAAACGGCCAACATGCGATCAGAGCGCCCCGTGATAGCCCTATGGTGCTCGTTATTGGCCGGATCTGGTCTCAAAATGGATGGATCTGCCCCTGGTGAAGGCCCAAAGAGGGCATTTTCGGGGATCAAAAAGCTCCGCCAGAGTCGTTCTGAGGCGTTTTCGAGCGAAAATAATGCGTTTTTTAGCGTTTTGGCGCTGTTTTTGCGCGTTTTAGTGGCCAAATTGTGCGTTTTTATGGCGTTTTTGAGTAAAAAAATAAGGCCCCAAAGGAGCCTAGAAAGCGGATTGTTATGCGGTTTTCTCCGAGAAAGGGAACGATTAAGGAAACAGGGATCTAGAGGGAGGAAAGTGGAGGAAAGGAGGGGCTTGGAGAAAGGAGAAGAGGAGGTGTGGAGGTGGAAGGGGAAGAAGTGGCGTAGGTACGCTGGTTTGTGTTTTGAGAGTCGGGAGTGAGAGGGGATAACTGACCCGTTTTCCACGCTCACACGTTATTTTTTCTTTTTAACCTGCCCCCCTATGCAAACTATTGAACGTGGTTTGCAAGTAGCGAATTTTTAGCGGTATATCGCTATTTTATGGCCTTCTAACCTGCCGATTTTTGGCGCTTTTCTTGCTTTACAGAGGGTATACCAGGCGCTGTTTTATAGTCCCGTTTATAGTACTATATACCGTGCCGTGCCGTCGGGTCAGCTGACCTATACTATATAGCATATAATATTTATACCCCGCTATATCTTTGATTTTTGCCGCCTTCTATTTGTAGCGCCGCACCGCACTTTATTTATATACTTTTGTTTCATATATTTATAATTTTATTGCAAGTATCTTGCTTCGGGGCAAAGAGCTACTTATTATATATGTGTAGGCCGCACGTGCGGCCTATATACCACATACCCCGAAGCACACAAAAAACAGCACACAAAAAATGGAGGCACAAAAAATGTTGAACGAAAAAAAGAGTGACAAAAATCAAAATGTAATTTTACACTTTGAGTTTTCCGCGCCGGCGCAAAAGTGGAAACTTGCAGATAGTATCACTCCAATATACCGCGCGGCTATTGGAGCCGCCGCCGCCGCCGCAAAAGTCGCCTATGATAAACAGTATAGCGATACCCTTCGGGACCTATATCAAGCTATTAACAGATATGCCACTAGTGGAATATGGCCCGATAACAGTACGGCCGCCGCTGATTTAATCCAGACTATTGCCTTGCACTATGTTAACCTTGCAGCCGCCGCAAAACAGCCGCTTGATAATTGGGTACAAGGCGGGGATAGTAACTTTACTGTTATACGTATATATAAAAAGAGAAGCTCAAAAGAGCTTGTACTATTGCAAGGCCCCCGCGCTGTTTTGTCGTACGGTATTAACGCGGCAAACAAATGGATTAACAGCCAACGCGCGGCGCGTATAACCGGCCGTGTTACCTATATAGATAGTACCGGCAAAACATGCACCAAAACAGTACCACTTGAAAGTGTAGAAAAGTTAACCGAAGGCAATAATGACGCAATACAGGGTAAAGGTACCGGATTAACAGAGCCGCGTTATAGTAACCCCGATACAATTCAATCGCGCGCGCTGTTTTGGGAAGATATCGGTTATATTCTGCGTGATATTAAACGGGGTCAGGATATATGCTATTATACCGCCGCTGGATATACGCAGCAAGAAATCTCAAAATTATTAGATTGGAGTCAATCAAAAGTTTCAAAAACCCTTGCAACATGCCGTAAAGCTCTGTTAAATAATGGCTTTACACCTTCCACCTTCTAATACTCCATAATACCCCGCTATACCCCGTTATACTATCCCGAAGCTGGATAGTATAACGGGGTATTTTTTTGTTATGTTTTAATTGCGGATTATTATTTTAGAATTTTCTAAAAATTTTTTGAAAAGTTGGAATAATACCCCTGTTTTTTTTACGTTATAGGTGTAAGCACTTACACAGCGCGGCGCGATACACAGCGCGGCGCGGTACACAGCGCTTACACCTTCCCACGCGGTCTAGTTCTGACCTAAAAATAAACAGTACATTTTGCTAAAAATGCGGGGCCTGTTATCCTAGTGAAAATGGCAGGGCGAACAAAAAACCGATTGGCTATTCGCAAGTTCGGCTTGAACGAAGCATAAATCGGGCTGGAGTCGAAAACTAGGTAAAGTTTGGGAAAGCTATGCCCTGGAAACTGTTACTTCAGACCTCCCCATGCGTTTGATGAACCTGATTCTGCAAACGGATTCTAAAGCGACTGGCATTTACACTGGCAATATCTCCGATGTTATCAGTGTGCCTTTTTGTCCTATCTCCGATGGGGCATTGACTGCTTAAAACCGTTGGCACCGCAAAACCCCGCCGTGCAAATGAAGCGGATTCAATCACACAAGGAGTATAAACTTGACTCGGAAATCGAATTCCGCCCCGCAAGGGGTTATTCATAAAACCGAAACAGACCGCCTTTTCGCAAGAAAGGGCGGTTTTGTCGTGTAAGGACTGGCTCTTATACCTGATGAGGGAAAGCATCCCCCACGGAATTGCCAAAATGAAAGGAATTTGACTATGAAAACCGAACTGAAAACCACCGATATGGCCGAACTGAAAACCATGATTGCCACCGCTGAAAACGAAATTAAGCTGAAAACCGTGGCATATAAGGACCTTCTGGCCGCCGATGACGCAACCCAAAAGGATCTCGCAACCGCTGAAACGGCATTGACCAACGTGATTGACGAGTACAACGAACTGAAGAAGAACGAAATTTACCTGACCTGCTATCAGGCAGAATCCCCCATGCTGGCCGCCTGCAAGTACGGCGAAATGACCAAAAAGGTGCTGAAGAAAAAGCAGAATGAAAACGGCACCGTAACCATCAGTGTCGATGACCGCAAGGCCCGCAATGCAATCGACCTGGTTGACTTTGAGCATTGCAACCCCGAAAAGGGTACTTTGGCCGTCAATGGCCAGTGGCCCTTCTATCTTGAATCCTGGCTGAAAAGCCTGGCTCTGAACCTTGGCACCGAAATTGAACTCGATGCCAAAGCACAAGAAGAACTCGCCGCAAAATATAAGGATGCTGACGGCGAATTCGCAAACCTGTCCCGCAAATCGTGCAGCATGAAGAGCATGGTTCGTGACTTGCAAGCTATCGTTGATTGCATCGTGTTCATTGATTACGTTCCCAAAGAGGAACCGACCGATGAATCCGATTCCAAAAAGCCGGTCAAACCGGCCAAAAAGCTGAACGCTTTGAAGGTCACTTCCAAGGATATCAACTACATCAAAAACCGCATGACCAAGGCGGGCAAAACCGCTTTGGCAATCCGAATGGCAAGCCCGAAGGAAATGCGAATCATTGTTGGCAACGTCATGTACCACCTGACCACTGGCAAGCCGTACACGATTGAAGCGTAAAGCGTAACCCAACCGCTGGCAGACCGGTTAAAGTCTGCCCTTGTTAATGCAGCCCAAAAGGGAAATGAATTGAAAAAATGAATTTTCTTCTGGATGGTCACAAGCCCATAAAAATGCAGAGTGGCAAGCCGCCCGTTGTTGATTCTTTTGCGAATAGGTAGTAAAATGAAATTACATAGGTTTGCCGTTTCGCAAGCCCAATTCCCTCGCAAAATTCAAAACGCAAAGGAGTTTTACAATGGACCCAACTTTTGAATTCGATTTTGAAAACGTTGACATTGGCCCTGACGCTGACCCGCACGATTCTGTTATTTACGCAATCGGGAAGGCGGTTGAAAAGGAACTTAAACGCCCCAAAACCCTGATTGTAAATCCCGTTCAGCTACAAAAAATGAATCAGCTGCAAAAAGCTATCACAAAATACATCGAGTATGCCAAAACCTATCCGCTGAATGATAAGGTAACTTTCAAGCTAATCCCCTATGTAAACCAACATGACGTTGAACTTGTTTTGGTACTTGATGAATTTTTGCATTTCAAAGATCTGATGCTGCTTGCATTTAATTTGGATATTGATGTTAGAATCGAAACTTCAAATGAAGATCGCGTCAGAGTCGGCTTTACGATTGAAAACCTTTACGTTGAACCGTAACCGTAACTAATTTCAAAATCGAATCACAAACCGGAACCGCTTTTCACAGAGCGGTTCCTTTTTTATTGCTTGTTTTCATCTCTAAGATGAATTTCATATTCCCCACTAATCAACCGCCGTATCATCTGCGGAAACGTGCAATCAAGTTTTGCAAGTATAGCAGAAAGCGCTTCATCATCCTCTTTTACTAAAACAATTTTCCTTTCATTGCGATTTCCCGCAAGTTTTGCGCGCTTTACACGATCTCTATTAAGCTGTCTGATATGTTCCAGCTGTTCCTCGGCTGTCTTAAATTGCTTTTCCATTCTAAAACCTCTTTTACAACTTGATTTTTATTACATTATACCAGAATAAAACTATTTTTACAAATCCAAACCATAAAACGAAAGGAAGCCCCCATCATGAAAAAGCTAACAAAACTTCTCGCCCGCTTCATCCTGTTCAGCGCCGCCGAGTGTGCCATTCTCTTTGGCCTTCCCGCCCTGGCCACTCCCCTTCATTCTGTTGGCCGTTTCCCTGCCCGTTTTGATCCAGTGGCTAACCCCAAAGCGGCAAAGCACCGCACCACCACCCACCGCAAAGCGGCCTGACCCCATCATCCCATCATGAATAAGTTCTTTGCGCTCTGACTTCACCGCCAGGGCGTTTTTTATTGCATCATAAATTGAATCGGCTTTGCCAATGAAAGGAAGTCCCCCAAATGAAACCTCGCCGCATTTTCTCCGCACTCCTCCTCTCCCTCGGCCTTATCCTCTTAACCTTCGCCGCCACCTGCCGCCTGGTCATGACCAACATCCAAATTGATTATGACCCGTCCAGCCCCGCAACCGTAACCCTTACCGTCTTTGGCCAGTCGGATGAATACACCCTGGCCATTGATGCCGATTGAATCTCCTGCCAAAAAACAGTATGAAATGAAAGGAAGTACCCAAAATGTTGAATTCTCTTTATGCCCTCGTCCTCACCGATTCCCTTCACCTGCCCACCATCATCGGCTATTTCAATACCCGTCCCGCCGCCTGTCAAGCCCGCCAGAGTGCCCACGCCTGGCTGAAAGGTGAATCCCAGTCGGTCGAAAGCCTCAAATGCTTTTCCAATGCCGCAATGAATATCCTTGACCAGTGCTGCACCGCAATCGAAAAGAACCCCGCGCACTATGTAGACCTGCGCGTTAAGCCTGTCGATGACCTCTCCGACCCCGAAACAACCCCGTTCCGCGTCTATTATGAAACCGCAGCCGGCGACCGTCACTTCACCGTTATGGAAACTGTCACAGATCTCACCGCCACCCGTATCGTTTCCCACACCGTTCCCAACTGTACAGTTATCGTAACGGCCTTCCCGGATGAGCATGTTGAAACCGTTGGCTACACGGAAGTCAAGCCGGAAATGCTGGATGCCCTCGCCCTTCATCAGCCCAAGCCCACCGCCGATTCTCTCGCTGAATTCGCCAAGCTGGCCGAATCCGGCACCATCACCCGCAGCCAGTTTGAAACCTTTGTCTATCACGCCGTCAACTCTCCCCTGCCCAATGAAAACTTCACGGACCTCAACGCGCTTGCCGATACCCTCCGCAAGGCCCTGGATGAAGGCACCCAGATTATTCTCTGATGGAAAGGAATCCCGCAATGAAACTGCAATACCACAAAATCCGTGGCGTGGATAAGTCCGTCTGCACCGCAGAGCAGAAAATCGCCTATAACATGGCCTCCCGCATCTATGGCGATATCCGTTTTGCCAAAGCCGACCGCAAAGCTTACATTGAAAATGAACACATCTGCCCCATGATTCGCAAGCGCCGCTACCCCATTCATAACAATACAGTCTGCTCAAGAAAGGTCGAACCAAAATGAAAGCCAAAACCCGCCACCCATTCAACCTCCAGTCCGAACTTTCCCGCCTGGAACTCAACGGTGCCTGCTCTTATGATGGCAAGCCCCTCATCCTCCTGGAACAAGCCTACTGCTCCTATGATTGTTACCACGGTATCGCCCAGTACGTTGCCACAGCCATCTGCCCCAACGAAATCGCCAAGGATTTTACCGCCCCGTGCTATGTCGTCACCTGGCCCATCATCCGCCCTTCTGCCGAAAACGAAGAAGATGCCTGCGATTGGTCCGCCCCTAACGGCCTCACTCCCCACGGCGAATATGATCTGGAACGCCGCTATTATTACTGATGTCCAACTTTTTGCACTGGCGTGTTACAACGTTTGGTTGTATAATCCAATCATAAACCAAACCGCAAAACAAAATTATTTCTCCGTTTTCACCAAACTTTTCAAGTCAAAATCCGCATAAATTCTACCATCGTAACAAATATCATGAACAAATTGTAAATACAAAACGAATCCGCAAGCCACAAAGCTGCGCAACA
>OHRF01000551.1_pt1 | contig 16345 bp, 20 predicted proteins | sample 1578291 | NCBI WGS metagenome assembly OHRF01 (sample SAMEA3879576, study PRJEB24766) | human gut metagenome | biome: human-associated habitat; feature: feces | place: USA | collected 1985/1987 | reverse complement strand
ATGAAATCGTATCGGGCCACCGCCGCCAGAAGGCCAGCGAACTTGCGGGCTTCGTGGATATGCCTTGTATCGTCCGTGACCTGACAGACGAACAGGCCATCACGCAGATGGTGGAGGACAATACCAACCAGCGTGAAAATATCCTGCCGAGTGAACGGGCCAAGGCCCTGAAAATGCAGTTGGAGGCCATCAAGCACCAAGGAGCCAAGGAGGCCACTTCGGGCCAACTTGACCCAAAGGACGCTGGGCGGCGCTCTAATGAGATCGTAGCCGAGCGTAACAAAATGACTGTCAAACAGGTACAGCGGTATATCAAGCTCAATGACCTTGTTCCTGATTTGCAGAAAATGATGGACGCCGGGCAAATCAAATTTACCCCGGCGGTGGAGCTGGCTTATATCAAGCCCAAAAATCAGAGGTATATCGCCGTTGCCATTGAAGGCCAGCAGTCGGCCCCTTCGCTCTCACAGGCCCAGCGCATGAGGGAGCTTGACCAGAAGGGCGTTCTGAATGGCGATGTGATCGACGGAATTATGATGGAGGATAAAAAGGAGGTAGACAAAGTGATTTTAACTGGTGCAGAACTGGGCAAATACTTCGGGAAGGAAACCACTCCGAGGGAAATGAAAGACCAGATTATCAAGTTGTTGGATGACTGGAAGGGTCAGCAGAAGGAAGTGGCCAAGCCGGAGAAAAAGGCCGCCCAGCAGGAAAAGTAACGCTTCTTCGGGTCAACTTGGCCCGAGGCAGTATGCGGGGCTCTGCCCCGCACCCCGAAGCTCAAAGGATATTAAATATTCCCCGTCGCCGTTTTTCAGGTAGCATATCCGGGAAAATCAGTCAAGGGCCAAAGCCGCCATGGGCGGTGCCAAAGGCACCCTTGACGGATTTCTCCCGGTTATGCTTTCAGGCGGCAAGCGACGGGGATATATATTCCTTTGAGCCGTTCCCCTTCCCACGGGAAGGGGCGGAGGGGTTGGGCTCCTCTGTCTGGCTCTTTTTTAATATGTAGAAACGGAGGTACAAAACCATGAAAAGACCTTTAGCGTATATTACCGCCGCATGGTGCGGTGACCCTGATACCGATATGGAGCTGGCCGCCCGCTATTGCCGCATGGCATACGAAGCGGGCTTTTCTCCTATTTGCCCTATTCTTTATCTGCCGCTGTTTATCAACGACGCTATCCCGGAGGAACACAAAAACGGGATTGATATGCGCCGGGATATGCTGCGCCGCTCTCATGTGCTTGTGGTCTGCGGTGACGAGGTGGACGAGGATGTGAAAAACGATATTGCCGTTGCCAAGCGGCTGAACATCACGGCCACTACCCTTGACGGTATCCTGACAGTCAACCAGCAGGGCCGCCACGATGTTTGAAGCCTATGTGACCAATCTGGGGCTCTACCCGGAGCGAGGGGCCGGGGCTGGGGAATATCTAAAATTTCCTACGACTGTTGAGGAAGTGCAGGCCCTCTTTTCCCGGATTGGTATAGACGGAAAACAGTATGAGGAGTATTTCATTACCGACTATGACAGCGATATTCTGGGGCTGACTGACCATCTCGGGGAATATGAAAGCCTTGACGAGCTCAATTACTTAGCACATCTTCTGGAAGAAATGACCCCGGACGAGCTGGAAAAGCTGGAGGCGGTCATGGATGCTGGGGAGTACACAAACAGCGTCAGGGACTTAATCAACCTGACACAGAACCTTGACTGCTTCGATTTTTACTCCGATGTCAACAGCGAAGAAGAACTGGGCCGTATGTATATTCAGGATTTTGAGGCTATGCAGGTGCCTGAACACCTGATTGACTACATCGACTATGAAGCATACGGGCGGGATATTCGTATCAATGACGGCGGCCACTTCGCTCCCGGTGGCTATGTGGCGGATAATCGGAGTAACTTTGTGGAGCACTATACCGGGCTGGACGATATTCCAGACGAGTACCGTATTTCCAAAGTCCACGCCCGGGACGAAAAGGAGGAAACCCATTCTATTCTGGCGGCAATCAAACAGTTTAAGGAGGCCCCACCTACTCCTTACAAGGAGAAGGCGGGGCCTTTCCATGAGGAACGGTAGACCTCGGGCCAAGTTGGCCCGAGGTTCCACTATCCGGGCGGCTCCCCGGGGCCCTCCCGATTTCCCTAAATTCCCCGGAGGAAAGGAGGCAGTATGCAGGAATATGTAGAAGAACGGACAATCGCTATATCCGTGAAAGCGGCCAAGCTCTCGGGTAAGGTGCTGGCTGCGGCCTGCAAAAAGGTATTTGCGGAAATTGCAAAACAACAAGAAGCCGCCAAACGGCCCAAGGGTCGGCAGAGCGTACGGAAACTGATGAACCACCATGGCGGTAAAAGCGCCATGAAATATGTGGGGGCTCCCAAGGATTTTGACCGTATCGCCAAGGAGTTCCATGTGGACTACGCTTTCCACAAGACAGGCCCCGGCCACTATCTGCTGTTTTTCAAGGCAGATCAGGCCGACGCCATTCAAGCGGCTTTCGGCAAATATACGGAAAAGGTCATGGGCCGCAGTCAGGACAGGCCATCTATCCTCGGTCAGCTTCGACAATTCGTAGAGCAGATTGCGGCAAGGCCAAAGCAGAAAGAACAGGTCAGAGAGGCGGTGAAGGAGGAACGATAAGTAAGAAAATCAAGAAATATGTACTTCCATATTTCCCTTATCTCATAACATTTTGGTTTTTCTCCAAGTGCGGCACAGCCTACCGCATGGCGGCGGGAGCCAACTTCGGAGAAAAGCTGTTCGGTATGGTCAAGACCATCGGCCCGGTATTTCAGAGCTATGCACCGGGGCTGGGCCTCCTTGACCTTGCCGTAGGTGTAGCTGGGGCCGTGATACTGTATTTCGTGGTACAGTCCAAAATCAAAAAGGCCCGGAAATTTCGCCGGGATATGGAATATGGATCGGCCCGCTGGAGTGCATAATCTTAACTGTAAACAACACCTTTATAGACTCAGGAGGGATATGCACATGAGCAATTACAATAAAATCACAGCCCTTTACTCCCGCCTTTCCGTAGGCGACGAGGACAGGGACGGCGGCGAGAGCAACAGCATACAGAACCAAGAGTTACTATGTAGAGGGTGGTTTCTCCCACCTAATACATATGACTGCGGCTCATTTGTGGTGAATGGAACAGCAGTTGTAGGAAAGGAGCCAAAAAAGCCTTATAACCGCTGCAAATCAACACAAAAAGGAGCTGAACTTTATGAAATCTCTATTTGAGGAAATGGGCGGCACTTACCGTCAGGAGGGTGATTATCTTATCCCGAACCTTGCGCTGCCGGACGAACCAGAATACCAGATCGGCAAGTACGGGCGTATGCGCCGCAGCTATCTGAAAGAACATCGTCCGGTTCTCTATGCAAGCCTGCTCACAAGCGGAACGCTGCATCGGCACCTTGCCGAGATCGACCAAGCCTGCAACGAGCGTATGGCAATCATCGTTTCCGATATGGCAAGGCAGGAAGATGTGACCGAAGCGCTCAAAGCCGCCGACCAAATGGAATGGGTGCGCCGCATGAACAGCATCCGCAGCCGCGCGGAGGAAATCGTTTTGACCGAGCTTGTATATGAATGACAAATGCCCGTTATTGACTGCATAGCCAATAACGGGCATTATCTTTATTCTTTTGGTGCTATAAACTTGTATTTGCCCTTTCCAAAGCCGCTGACAGGCTCGATCAAATCCGCATTTTTCAGTTTTGTAATGAGATTCCCTGCGGCAGTAACAGAATCCTTTGTGATAGCAGCGATGTCGGAGCGACCAAAGACACCATCGATGCCCATATTTGCAAATACCGCTTTCGCCTTTGCAATCGTACCTTGGCTTGCGTTCAGCCGGTCAATCGCAACCTCAATCGCAACATTTTCGTCCTCAATCGTAACCTTGTTTGCGGTTGCCGCAGTTCCGTAATTCAGATTATAGAGTGTAACTTGAAAAGAGCTGGCATCCGAATAGAATTTAGGCTCCAGCTCGTCGCGGTAATTGTGAGCGGCGCGGTAGGTTTCCGTGATTTTCTTAAAGCCGCTGCCCTGACGCTCCATATAGCCCAGCCGTCCGAAAATATCTGCAAGAACAGGATTGCGGCGCGTGGAGGAAATGCTGGTCAGATCCCGTTCCTGTATCCGTGTGCCGTCTGCCATACCTCCGGGAGAATAAATGGTAAGACGGTCATCGTAAATGTCGATGTGAACCTCGCTGCCCAAAATCAGATAATCCCGATGGATCAGCGCATTGACAAGCGCCTCAAAAACGCTCCGCTCGCAGTAGTCGGGCATCTCAACACGGGAATCGGCGGTTTTCTTCCAGCGTGTTTTCATATTCCGCTTAACAAAACTGACACCCTCATTGAGCAGAATGATCAAGCTGCCAGAGTATTCCGCGCTGTCAAGTGCATCTACCATACCGCCGCTTTTATCAAGGCCGTTCCAGCGTGTGCAGAACAGGCGGGAATGTCGGATGGGAGAATCATCCGCAAGCAAAGCGCCTGCATTGGTCAGCTTGCCGTGTTCGTCCCGCATATCGAAGGAATCGAACAGCTTTTCTTCCATGCTGTTGCCCGTCCAAGCCTTATACCGTTCGCGCAGCTTGGAAAAAGCGTAATCCTTGAAATCATACTCGGAAACCAGTTCGTCATAGGTGCGGTGCATCCCTTTGAGAATCAGCTGATTCAGCACATAGGACGGGGCAATCACGCTTTCATTGCCAATGCGGATATACGCCTCCATAACGCCGTCTGCTTTGTAGTAATACGGTGTGGAGCGCCCTGCGAACACAGACAGCACAAGAATGTCCTTGCCGTCCTCCCGCTCCGGTGCGAGGACAAAACTCGGATAAGGCGTGATACGCTCTTTAATCAACCGGCTGATTGCCTCTGCATCGGTCTGCGCGTCAGCTAAGCCGACAACATTTCTGTCATTATCAATACCAAAAAACAGCGTGCCTCCAATGCCATTTGCAAAGGCACTGACGCTTTTGAGCCAGCTTTTCGGCTTCTTTACCTCCAGCGCGACCTTGAAATCACATTCGGTCGCTTCTGCGATCCAGCGGTCAATCATTATTCTCACCGTCCTTTCCCTTATTCTTCCCTCTGCTCTTATAGACATTATACTGATTCTTGCACCGGGCGCTGCAAAATGCGGAATTGGCCCGACTGCCGAGGAACACCTTCTGGCAGTGCTTGCACAGCCGCAAGGGTTTTGCGTCGTCCACCAGCATAAAGCTGAACATCATCTGCACGCCCAGCAGCAGGGAATGAAAGTCCCAATAGATGGTGGGCTTGTCCAGCAGTTCAATATGATAGGTAGGCGCAATGCCGCCGAAGGCAGCCATGGCCTTGCGGTAGAGATTTCTTGTATCCTCGTCAATGCTGTCGTAGTCATTGTAGTACAAAATAGAGGTAGTCAGCGTGAACGCCCAATCCTTGAACTGCTGCGCCACCCAGTCATAGGCTTCAGCATACTCTCGCTGGAAGCTCATGGTTTTCGCCATGGGTTCACTCGCAAAGGTCATGGTCAGCGCCACCATTGTTCGGTCACCGGACACGCTCCAGCTGGACTCAATGCCCTTCTTGACCAGATCCAGCTGGTCAAAGGGATAGAATAGCGCCAGATAGTCCTCGGTTTCCATGGATTCTGCCTTGATGAAATGGTTTTTCGGCAGATACACCTTCTCATAATCCATGAAGGACGGCGTGGTGGGCAGCGCTGTCATCAGGCCCAGCAGACCGTAATGCGTCACAAATTCCAGAATGGCCTTCTGCACCTCGTCCTCCGGGCTGCGGTTCATCATCAGCATTCCCACATTCAGCGCATCCAGCACGATTCCCGGCGCTTCCTTCAAGGGATTATAGATGTCGGGCTTGGCATTCTTCCCCGGCGTGATGTACCGCTTGCCGTCTGCGGCGGTTTTCAGTTCATAGCGGTCATACCGCACCCAATGGGAACGGGACTGCTCAAAGAGATTCTTCATGGCGCTGTTCCTCTCAACTCGTAATCCAACTATATATTAACCATATTACTATTGTATCAACCGTCCTTGGCATCGTCAAGGGCGGCTTTCTTTTTTCTCGGCTTCGTTTTATTCTCCCTGCGGATCACGGCATCCTTGCCCATGGTTTGCAGCAGCGCTTCATATTCCTCTACGAACTCGCGCTCCCGCAGGGTAAGACCATGATCGTTTTCCAGCTTTTCGCTCAGATGCTCATACATCCGCCTTTGCAGCTTTTTCTGAATGGTCATACGCAACTTTCGGATATTCCGGTCGGACTGCCCACGGATGGCAGCAAGCCTTGTGGTGCTGTATTGCTTGACGAACAGGTAGTACAGCACCTCCTTCTGCTCATCACTGAGGGTGAAAAAGAGCTTGGAGAGAAAACGGTTTGCTGTCAGCTCGTGCAGCTCGTAGGGACAGGAGAAGATGATGTCGAGAAAATTTCCCTGACAGAGCTGACGGAACCTCGGCAGATTCATCCAGAGGGGAGCAATCTTCGGATCAGGCACAGCCTGAAACTCCAACGGAACATCCCCGCGCAGGTTTTCGTGGTCACGCTCTCGGCGTTCCCGATTTCTGTCCAGCTTGTTCCACTCGTCTACCACAGTCAGAAAATCCGATTCTGTCCGGGCTGCTTCCTCTAAACGCTTCAACGCCTCTGCACGAATCTCCCGCTTGAGTCGTTTTTCACTGGTGGGCGCGGCTTCTTCCTCCTCGTCCTCCAGCTCGGCATGATAGTCTCTGGGATGCTCGTCCTGCTCCAGCTCGCTTTCCAGCTCCAGCGTGCGTTCCTCTGCAAGCGCTTCTTCCAGCGTCTCATCCACCGGCGCAGTGTCAGACGAATCCTCCCAATCGGCAAAGCTATCCTCATCCATTTCAAGGTCGGCTTCCTCTATTTGCTCATCGGTATCTTCTTCCTCATCGGAAAAATCATCATCCCACAGCAGTTCATCCTCCCATGGTTCCACGACAGCTTCACCTCCCCGAAAAAATATTTTTCTTTTTTTCAAAAACAGTTCCGATTTACACTCTGTATTTCTCCTATTAGTAGAGAAAGTAATCTTAGCACAAGTTACACGGGTTACTTTCCGAGCCATCAGCAAAAAAGGAGGATATGGAGCATGGAAAAGCAACAAAAAGCCACGGTTGGCTTACAGCCAACGGAACCAAACACATTATATCAAAAACCAACCAATCGCGCAAGGAAGATGCCTATGGAGCAGAACAAACGAGAACAGTTTATCATCCGCCGAATCGGCGGCACCACCTACAAGGTCAGAGTCGTGTTCAACGAAAGCGGCGGCGAGACCATGGAGGATAAAATTTTGCGGATTGTACGCAATGATATGGTTACAAACGACGGAACCTATGGTATAATGGAGGCACCACAAATGAGCCGACAGTCTGAAAGGAGCGCATCATGAGCGTGAAACAGACTGAAAGCAAAATTACCGCTCTCTATGAGCGGCTGTCCCGCGACGATGACAACGCCGGGGATAGCAATTCCATCGTGAATCAGAAAAAATACCTCGAAAGCTATGCCCAGCAGAGAGGCTACACCAACTGCCGCCACTATACCGATGATGGATGGAGCGGCGGCAATTTCGAGCGTCCGGCATGGAAACAGCTGGTGGCGGACATTGAAGCAGGCAAGGTGGCCCATGTCATTGTCAAGGATATGAGCCGGGCGGGGCGTGACTATCTGCAAACCGGCTTTTACACAGAGGTATTCTTCCGGCAGCATGGCGTCCACTTTGTTGCCATTGCCAACGGCGTGGACAGTGATGACCAGAACAGCAACGAGTTTGCGCCCTTCCTCAACATCATGAACGAATGGTATCTTCGTGACCTGAGCCGCAAGCAGAAAACCGCCATTCGGGTCAAGGGGGAATCCGGCAAGCCAACCACCAACTGTGCCATCTACGGCTATAAGAAAGACCCGGAGAACAAATACCACTGGCTGATCGACGAGGAAGCGGCTGCCGTGGTGCGGCGTATCTTCCAGCTGACCATTGAGGGCAAAGGCCCCTACGACATCGCCCGCATCCTGTTCGATGACAAGATCGACACGCCTGCGGTCTACTTTGGCAAACAGAACAAGGGTGTCTGGAAAAGCAAGGAGGAGTTCCCCAACCCGTATAACTGGAGCGGCTATGTCGTGGGACAGATCCTCTCCAAGCCGGAGTATATGGGGCATACGGTGAATTTCCGTTCCCACAAGCAGTCCTATAAGGATAAAAACGCCGTGATGAATCCCAAGGAAGATTGGCTGATCTTCGAGAACACCCATGAAGCCATCGTGGATGCAGAAACATGGGAGCTGGCACAGAAGCTGCGGAAAACACCACGGCGGCATGATACGCTGGGCGAGGCCAATCCGCTGACGGGGCTTGTATTCTGCGCGGACTGCGGTGCAAAGATGATGAACCATCGCTCAAGAGGCGGCACGGAGAATAATCCTTATCCGTCGGACTTTTACGATTGTTCCACCTATACGCTGGCACATCAGAAGCGCACCCATGCTTGCAGCGGACACTATATCCGCAGCAAGGTGCTGCGGGAGCTGATTCTGGAAACCATCCGGGCTGCCAGCACCTTTGCCATCTCCGACCGAGACGCTTTTCTGGAGAAGGTACGCTCCGCCTCCCAGCTGCGCCAGGCGGAAGCCGCCAAGGAAACCAAGCGGAAGCTGAACAAGGAGAAAAAGCGGATTTCTGAGCTGGATACCATCATCAAGAAGCTCTATGAATCCTTTGCCGTCGGGCGCATTACCGGTGAACGCTTTGACAGTCTGCTGGCAGATTACGAAGCCGAGCAGAAAGCGCTGCAAGCCTCTGTCGCAGAAGCAGAAGAAAAGCTGTCCGCTTTTGCGGAGGACGCCGCCCGTGTGGAGCAGTTTCTGGAGCTGGCAAGGAAGTACACCGATTTTTCCGAGCTGACCACGCCCATGATCAACGAGTTCGTGGAGAAAATCATCGTACACGCCCCGGAAAAAATCGACGGCGACCGGGTACAGGAGGTGGAGATCCACCTTCGCTTTATCGGGCAGTTTGAGCTTCCCGCACCGGAGCTGACCGAGGAAGAAATCAAGCGGCAGGAGCAGCTCAAGCGACATCGCATTAAAAGCCGGGAACGGTATCAGAAAATCAAGGCTGGTGAACACGCTGTCGGTCAGCCTTTCATGCTGACCTGCAAGTGCTGCGGGCAGGAATTTGCATCCAAACGGACGAACACCCTGTTCTGCGGTCCCAACTGCCGGGCAAAATTCTACCGGCAGGAGGCGGCAGAGAGCCGCAGCCGGGCGTGTACCTGCGAAAACTGCGGCAAGGAGTTTATCACAACAAGGTCAGATGTGAAATATTGCAGTGACGATTGTCGGTATGCAGCACAGATCAAGCGGCAGGGCGCACGGAAGAAAGCCTTGCGAGAAGCTAAGAACGAGGAAGAAGCGAAAACAGCATAAGATAAGACGCAAACGGCGGCTTGCCCCAGATCGGGCAGGCCGCCGTTTTTGCGCAGAAATGGAGGTATCATGCGTATTTTTGAAATCGTAAAAGAAAATGTCAATCTGCGGGAGGCGGCAGAGCTGTACGGGATCGATGTGAATAGATATGGCAAAGCCCTCTGCCCCTTTCACAACGACCGGCACCCCAGCCTGTATGTGGCGGACGATCACTATTATTGCTTCGCCTGTGGGGAGCACGGAGACGTAATCGACTTTGTAGGCAGGCTGTTTCAGCTTTCGCCCTATGATGCGGCGCGGAAGCTGATGGCAGATTTTCATCTCAGCCCGGACAAGCCGCCCAGCGCAGCAGCACTCCACGCAAAGCGCATCCGAACAGAAGCACAGCAGCTCATGGAAAACGAGCGGCTGTGCTTTTCTGTTCTGTCGGATTACGCCCGTGTGCTGCGGGATTGGAAGGTGCGGTATGCGCCGCAATCTCCTGACGCGCCTGTTCACGCACGGTTCATGGAAGCCTGTCACAAACTCGACGAAACGGAATACTATCTGGATATTCTGTGCGTCGGGGATTCCCACGAACGCGCCGAAGTCGTGCAGCAGCAGATGGCAGACGGCAAACTGGACAGGCTGCGACGGAGATTAGAGAAAATTCACAAGGAGGAATTGGAAGATGGATATGACACCGCAGACGTGGCCTGACTGGTACGACGGCAGACACATCAATGAAGTGCTGTTCTGCCAGCAGTTTTTGGACAAGCACCCCATGAAATGTGTGCGTGGGCGGCTGTTCACGGTGGATGGGCTGATTGAGGACGAGGGACAAATCGGCAATCTCATTCTGGAGGAAATCTCCGGAGTTCTGACCTCCGGGCTGTCCAAAGTTGTGACAAATCTGCTGGCCAGCATCAAGCTGCAAGCGTATTCGCCGCCGCTGCCCATTGAGACGGACCGCATCCATGTTGCCAACGGAACGTATTTCATGGACGGCAGCTTTACCGCCGACAAGAGCTACTGCAACAACCGGCTGACGGTCGCCTACAACCCTGACGCGCCCACTCCGAAAAAGTGGCTGCAATTCCTGTCCGAGCTGCTGCAACCGGAAGACATTCCCACCTTGCAGGAGTTCCTTGGTTACTGCCTGCTGCCGACTACCAAGGGGCAAAAAATGCTCATGCTCATCGGCAAGGGCGGCGAGGGCAAAAGCCGCATTGGGCTGGTCATGCGCTCACTGCTGGGCGACAGCATGAATACCACCAGCATCCAGAAGGTGGAGAGCAACCGGTTCAGCCGTGCGGATTTGGAAAACAAGCTCCTGATGGTGGACGACGATATGGACATGAGTGCCCTGCCCAAGACCAATTATATCAAATCCATCGTCACATCTGAGTGCAAAATGGACATGGAGCGCAAGGGCGTCCAGAGTTACCAAAGCCAGCTCTATGTCCGGTTCCTCTGCTTCGGCAACGGTGCGCTCACCGCCCTGCACGACAAGTCCGACGGTTTCTTTCGCCGCCAGATCGTGCTGACCACCAAAGACCGGCCCGCAGGCAGAGCAGACGATCCGTTTCTGGTGGACAAGCTGCTGCGGGAAAAGGATGGTATCTTCCTATGGTGTCTGGAGGGGCTGCACCGGCTGATTGGGAACAACTATCAGTTCAGCATTTCGGGCAAGGCCAGAGAGAACATGGAGACGGTCAAGCGCAGCAGCAACAATGTGATCGAGTTTCTGCAATCTGAGGGCTATATCCGCTTTCGGGCAGACAGCGAAGCCAGCTCCAAGGCGATCTATGAAGCCTATACAAGATGGTGCGACGATAACGCACAGAAGCCCATGTCTGCCAACCGGGTCAGTTCCGAGCTTGCACAAAATGAGCGGCTTTACAATGTAGAGGCCACCAACAATGTCCATGTCGGCGGTAAGCGGGTGCGGGGCTTTGTGGGCATTGAGGTGGTCAATCCGCTGCCATACTAAAAATGAGGAGCGGACTTCAAAATTGCCGTACACGCCGTACACTCTGTACGGCTGTTTTTGATTCCATCCTAAAAAACCGCTTTTGCTTGTGCGCACCGTGAAGCATTTCACGGCAGCGTGTAAAATCTGTCGCCAAATCGGCGGCCGGTACGCAAAACCGGCGTACAGAAGCGTACAGAAGGCGGGCTTGCCGTACCAAACCGTACACCGACGGCTCTATTTTGCTATTCCAAAATCAATGCTTGTGAAATCCGTGAAGATTTTCGCCGTAGGTCGAACGCGCTGCACCATCCGGTGATTTACCGAAGCGTGAAGCTGCTGCACCGGACGGCGGCATATTCTGCCGTTCCGTATGCTTTCGCACAGAACGATGAAGCCGGTAGGGCGCTGTTGTGAACAGGGCATCACGGACGGAAATCTGAGCGGATTTGCGGCATGGCAGATTTTTCACTGCAAAGCGCACACAGTTCACTTACTCAAAAACCAATATCACGAAAATATGGAGGTAAAAAGTTGATGAAATCCAATCTGAGAAATGAGATCAAGTCGTACATCGTCCGTCAGGGCATGACCATGCAGGAGGTGGTCGATCTGCTGCGGGACGAACACGGCTGGTCTGACAGCGTTTCCAACCTGTCCAATAAGCTCCAGCGGGAATCCCTGCGCTATGTCGAAGCCGTCCAGCTTGCCGATGCGCTGGGGTACGAAATCGTTTGGCAACGGAGAAAGTGAGGAGGGATTTTTATGACAGAGGCAGAGAAGAAACTGTTGCAGGCGCAGCACCGATTGGAGGAAGCGCAGGCACGGGATCGGGTCAAGGAACGAAAGATGCGAACGCGCAGGCTCATTCAGGAGGGTGCGATTCTGGAAAAGGTGCTGCCAGAGGTTCAAACTATTGAGCTGTCTGAGCTGGAGGGGTATCTTTCACGGAAACTAGGAAAACAAATCTAAATTTCAGATAGGAGGTCTCCGGGAAATCGGGGGCCTCCTTCTTTTTTCTCCCGTAAGGGCGCACTTACTCACCACCCTGAAGGGCAGTGGTATTTCCTGCGGAAATCGTGCGCTCTGCGAGGCGGATGCGGCTGCTGCGGCAGCCTCCAGACAATGCCACAGCTCCTGCGGATGCTGCTGTCATCGTCTGCGCGATTGGGCAAATACCGTCGCTTCAACCGACGCTATTTTCCAACCGCCTGCGCAAACCTGCCACCGGCAGCTTTGTTTGCGGCTATGCCCGAAGCTCATCTTCGGGGCATTTTCTCTTTTGCGAAAGAGAAACAGAAAAAGGAAGAACGAGGTGAAGAAGATATGGCGATTTATCATTTGGAAGCGAAGGTGGTCAGCCGTGGCGCAGGGCGCTCCGCCGTGGCCGCTTCCGCTTATCTGAGCTGTTCCCGTCTGTATAACGATTACGACGGGATTCAGCATGACTACACAAGAAAACAGGGACTTGTCTGGCAGGAAGTGTTTCTGCCGGAATATGCCCCACAGGAATGGCAAGACAGAGAAAAACTGTGGAACGCCGTGGAGGAAGTAGAGACAGCAAAAGACAGCAGGCTTGCCCGTGAGTTTGTTGTGGCTCTGCCCATAGAGCTAAACCGGGAACAGCAGATCGAGCTGCTGCAAGACTTTATCCGGGAGCAATTTGTGTCCGATGGAATGTGCGCCGACGCTGCCATCCACGACACCGACGGTCACAATCCCCACGCCCACATTCTCCTGACGGTGCGCCCGCTGGATGAGCAGGGACGCTGGCAGTACAAGACCGAAAAAGAATATCTCTGTGTCAAAGACGGCGAGGAACGGGGCTTTACCGCCGCCGAGTTCAAGCAGGCACAGGCCGACGGATGGGAGAAGCAGTACCAGTATAAAGTAGGCAAAAAGAAGGTGTATATGACCCCGTCCGCAGCGCAGGCACAGGGTTATGAAAGGATATCTAAGTATCCCAAAAGCACCAAATATGGCAGGCAGAATCCCATCACGGAACGATGGAACAGCGACGAGCAGCTTGTCCTCTGGCGTCAGGCATGGGCGGATGTGACCAATCTTCATTTGGAGCGCACTGGGCACGAAGAACGCATCGACCACCGCAGCCATGCTGAGCGTGGCCTGCTGGAGCGGCCTACGGTCCATGAGGGTGTGGTTGCCAGAGCTATGGAGAAAAAGGGTATCATCTCTGACCGGTGCGAACTGAACCGGCAGATCAAGGCGGACAATGCCCTGCTCCGGGAACTGAGAGGACAGGTCAAAAAGCTGGCGCAGGCAGTCAAAAATACCATCCCGGCACTTGCCGATGCCATGGAGAATCTGCGTAAAAATCTACTGCTGTTCTGCTATCAGCTGGGGTATCTCCGCAAGGGTAAGGAACGCCTGAACACTTCGCTGAATACGCTGCGCCCAGCCCTCGCACAGTACAATCAGGTTGCAAAGGACATTCGAGATAAGACGAAAGAGCGCCGCAGCCTGCTTTCCGAGAAAAAGGCGCTCTCTGCTGTCCATGTGTTCCGGCACCGGGAACTGGCGGCTAAGATAGCGGCTCTGACGGAGGATTTGGAAGAACTGCGTTCGGAAAAGAATCTGCTTCTGGCGTCGTTGGCATATACCGAGGAAGATGCTGCCGAACAATTCCCTAAAGACATTGCCGCCATGGAGCAGAGCCTGAAACGGCTGGAAGAACGGGAACAGAAATATTCTGCCGAACTGGACGCTGCCCTGAACGAGTATGCCGGGCTTCGGGAGCAGGCACAGGGCTTCGATCCGGTGCAACTGTATGAAGCAAGGCAGGCCATCCGCCCCGGCAAGGAGCAGGAAGCGGAGAACCGAGCACAGCAGGTTTACGGCGAGAAGTTCAGCCCGCTTTTGATGTTTGACAGCAAAAAGGCGGTTTCCCGTATGCTTCATGAGGATATGGAGCGACAGGCGGTACGGAGAATGATGCGACGGGCGCAGGAAGGACAGCAAATTCCCCAAAAGAAAAAAGATAAGGGACAGGAACGGTAATGCCGTTCCTGTCCCACCTACCTATTTCATCTTTAATTTGGAAACATAGCAGCCATTTCTTCCGGGGTTTCTTTCATTCCTCTTTGAAACCACACTTCAATCCACCCATATAGGGTGTAAGCGACATAGGCAGAGGCATAGGCGGCCTGTGCGGGTTGTTCCGGCTTTGGAGCATATATTTCAAGGAGCACATTCTTCAACAAATAGATGAGCCCACGCTCGCTCAGCAGGCCGTAGAAATCCCGGTATTTTTCCAAGTGGAGAAAGAGCTCCCTTACCATTTGCGATATCGTTTTAGGCGGGTTGCTCTCATAGGTGTCGATCCACTCCGAGAACAGCTTATGGATATAGACGTTCAAAACATCTTCTTTCACTTCAAAATTACGGTAAAAGGTTGCTCGTCCAACCTGAGCGTGGCTGCACAGCTCGCTGATGGAAATATCATTCAGCGGTTTATCTTTTAATAACTCCAAAAGAGATTCGGTAATATGGGTAATCACATAAAGGTTTCTTCCCTCGTTGCTCATAGGTGATACATTTTTACTGGTTTGTCTCATTTTTCTGCTTCTCCTTGCAAATTAACAGCCTGAATGATACAATAGTAACGCCGATACAAATGTATATTCAATATGGTATCACATAAAAATCGGAAAGTCAAGAAAAGGAAGAAATGAAATCATGACATTACTGCAAAAAAGGCTGATCATCCTGCTGGTTGTCATAATTGTTGCTGCCGTTTTGGGACGATTGGTTGTGCGTGCTTTTCTCAATCTATTGGTGGGTGGCACGCTGTTTGGAGGAAATTTCCTATGAGCAAAAGTAAATCAAAGAAAAAAGGGAGAGTTATGTGGGGATTCATCTATGTTGTGGTATTCCTTACCGCTTTTCTCGCCTCGGTGGTAATGAAAATGACCGCTGACCCGTTTCACGGGAAGTATACAGTAAAATGGGATGAAAGCGTAGGAACAGTCTATGCGGATTTGTCCTATGGGGAGGGCGCAGCGAATAAATTTGATCTCTACGTTCCTGCGGATAGCAGCCGGGACAGCTATGGTCTGGCGGTCTATCTCCATGCAGGCGGTTTTACCACCGGGGACAAGCAGGATGATCAGGCCATGCTGCAATGGCTCTGCTCCAAGGGCTATGTAGCGGCAGGTATCAACTACACTCTGAGGGATGAAGCGCATCCCGAAGCAAGCGTATACAGCCAGTCCGTGGAGATTAGGGACAGTATTCCCCATGTGATTGCCGAGGCAGAAAAGCTGGGATATAAGGCAATCACCCGTGCCGGTGAAGATGGTGTTTGAAGCGGTTGGGCCTGCCAGCTTCCACCATGAAGATTGGAAAAACTACGGCTTGGATCAAAATACCGAAGCTGCAGCAAATTTGTTCAGTGTGATGTCGGGAAACGCTATCACGGAAGAAATGATTACATCCGGCAGTTATGACGAACAAGTCAAGGACATTTCCGCTGATATGTGGGTGAATGAAAACACGGTTCCCACCGTCTGTGCGTATGGCGCACAGGATAAGGTGTGCCCGTTTGACAGTGTCAAGCATTTGGTGAACGCTCTGGAAGCGAATGATGTGCCGCACGAATACTTTGAACTGACCCATTCCGGGCACGCTTTGCAAAACGACAACAAGCTGTATGCGGCATACATGGATGCAGTCGAAGATTATCTCGCCCGATATATACCTGTGAAGTAAATAATGATTTTTTACAGACGCTCTTGGATGCCCTAAGGCACCGGGTTGGGCGTATGGTTTGAAAGAAAATACGAGTTTGGAGGAAAACAAGTCCGTGAAAAAAGTTATGATGACAGTATTCAAAATTGTTCTTATATTAATTGCGGTGGTCGTTGTTGGGGTCGTTGCATTGATTTTAT
>OHRF01000544.1_pt1 | contig 16532 bp, 12 predicted proteins | sample 1578291 | NCBI WGS metagenome assembly OHRF01 (sample SAMEA3879576, study PRJEB24766) | human gut metagenome | biome: human-associated habitat; feature: feces | place: USA | collected 1985/1987 | reverse complement strand
CTGCATAGGCAAGCCCCTCCACATCCAGCGAGTAGCGGCCAAACATACAGCCCACCGCATAGCTGAGCAGGCTCTTGATGTCCCGCTGCAAGTCCGCCTTGCGCACGGTCACATCCTTGTCCTCCACTTCTGGGGTCAGCTCGTCCTGTAAGCCGTAAATGTCGATAAAAATGCGATTCAGCTCTTCCTCGTTGGCTTTCAGCTGGTTGAATCGGTCATCGCATTCTGTCTGCCACTGGTTAAAGGCTTTGGTAATCGTGGAAACATTCCGGAACAATGGGTGCTTCTTAAAGTCCCATGAGTTTTCAAAAGAATCCCAATCAGTTTTAGATGATTTGACATTTTCTTCAACAAGTTGATTTATCTGCTCATTTTTCTTGATTAACACTGGTGTTTTTCCCAAGGGGCCCTCATGATAGTCAAGTGTCGGTGAGACCATTTGAAGAAAACATTGAATAACCGGAGAATTATACAACCCCAATATATAATCTAATAAATCATCACTGGTAAAGCACATTGATCCCTTCGTTTCAAAAATAAATCCATTTGGAACATATCTCATTCCAAAAGGCCCAGAAGCAATCGTTGACCATGTCATTCCTTTATGGAAATATAAATCTCGATTGATAACTCTTCCGTTTGATTTCACTTTAACACCAGGAGTTGTGTCAATATAATCGCAGATAGTTTTACCTGAGTTCTCATAATTAACAACATAATCAAAGTTCCCATACCATCTTCTAAATGCTCCGCCTTTAGTAACGGGGAACCATTTTTTCTTTGTTTCTAATGCTTCCTCCTGTGAAGTACACCCCAATCCCATTTTCTTAAAAGACACTTCCGACCACAATCTTAAGAACAGATCATTGTTGGTAGTTGCCATTCCTTGGCGTGGTCGCGCAACATCGTATAGAATCTGGTTACTAAATGCTTTTAGCATTGCATCACTTGTCCAATAAGCTATCGCCCCTCCAGGAATTTTCCCAAAATCATCCTGATTTGCGGTATAGCGATTTTCCCCTGCAAGGAACATTTCCTCTTTTCCCTGCTGAGAGGTCGGTTCAATCAATCGGCAATAAGTGCCTTTATAGTCATCAATATGATTTACACACCGCACAAAGGCAGTAGTCTGGACAACTTCACCGCCAATTTCTTCAAAAGCTCTCGCGCCCAGATGTGCCATGTTGACGGTTTCCGTCAGCATCATCTTTTCACGCAACTTTTCAAAGCTGGACAGGAACATCCAGCTATGCTGGGTGATCATTGCCTGATAGCCGTTGTCGGCAGTCATGGCACGGCAACGCTCAATAAAGACGGCAAACAGGTCTGCCTTGCTGTCGGGGTAGTTCTTTTTGACAAAGTTATTAACATTGGCGCTCAGGTTGCTGGTTCCGGCATAGGGCGGATTCGTACAGGTAACCCAATACTTCCGTGCCATCGTCTCGCCAATATCAATGAGCCGATTCAACTGCTCGGCGGTATCTTCCACGCCCACGCTGTCCATGCTGATCTGACCGTCGGTATCCTCCGCTGCCACAAACCTACGCAGCAAATTCCAGTTGTAGCTCTCCACATTCAGGATAGAGCCGTACTCCTTGGCATCTGTCAGGGTGTCCAGCAAACCTTCCAGCTGCATCTTAGCGGCATTCTTCTCAATATCGTCCATCCCTGCGCCAAAATATTTCAGGTGCGCACGGTTGATGCTGTTGCTCTCCTGAATGGCATAGACATGACAGGTGTTTTCTCCGTTTAAGATACGACGGTTGTACTGCCGTGCTTTCATCATCACTGCAAAGTACGCCAGCTGATAGGCACGGTCATCAATATCCAGACCGTAGATGTTGTGTTCCAGAATGCTCTTTGCAGCATCGCGCTGACTGTAACCGGCATTCTCGTAAATCTGCATCAGCACATCAAAAGCATATACCAGGATATGACCGGAACCCATGCAGGGGTCGATGAGCTTTATATCCTCCGGGTTCAGGGCAGCGTACTCTTTACGAATTTCCGCCAGTTTTGCCTGCACTGACCGCTCCTGCTGTGCTTCTTCCAGATAGTATTTCCAGTTTTCTTTCAGGTCGCATTCCGGGTGTCCTTCCACCCACAGACGGCCAAGGCTGTTCTCCACCATGTAGCGGACGATCCAGTCCGGGGTGAACAGCTGGGTTACAGCAGGGATTTCCTCTTTGGTGATCTTACCGTTCTTGGCAAATGCAGCGGCCTTCGGCTCGGTATTGTAATACTGGTACAGCCAGCCGATAATCTCCACCTGACCACCGCGCTCGATGTTGAAGTCATCCTCCGGGATATCGTGAATCAGATGATAGACCACGCCATCCTGGTCAATAACGGACAAGCTGAGCAGCAGCTCAGTGTAGTTCTTTGTCTTTTCAAACAGAGCAGGCAGAATCTCGTTCAGGGCGTTGCACTGCTTCAGGAACAGGATACGGAACACCTCGTCCAGCTTATTGTCCTGCTTCAGCTGGAAAATCTGTGTCTCTTCCTCCGTAGTGAAGGGCAGCTCTGCGTCAAACGGTGTTGTGACCAGATCCGGCTCCAGCTTACCGCTCTCGGAAGAAAGAACCCGGATATGGGAAGGCAGATAGTCATTGACCTCCATGAAACGGATAGCAATCAAGCGGTTGAACCATGTATAGGCAACCTCCTCGATCACATACTGATATGCGGTTTTGTAGTCGGTATCCTTTTCCTTCTGCTGGATGACCTCTATCAGCTTGTCACGCTGGCGCACGGCCTCACCGGAAATCGAATACGGTTCTGCGGTGCCGATATCGAAGAACTGAGTGCCGCCGAAGCTCTGCGGCAACGGCTTTGCAATGCCCTCCGACCTAATACCGATCAGGCGGGCATCATAGCTGACATCTGCAATCAGCTTATTCCGCGCCCAGATCGCAAAATTCTTTATGGCTGTCTTGTTCATGGAGCCAATCCTCCTGTCATTTATAGTTCAATGTTGACGATTGTATCTTCGTCCATCTCTTTCAGCAGGTTTTCGCGCAATGCAGCAAGGTATTTATCAACATCATCCTTGCTCTCCAGCCGCCACGATGCAGTCTTGGCAACCGTTTTGATGGAGACATTCTTCGTAGTGCGCACCTTATATACCGGCTGCGGTTCCGCGACCTTTTCTGCCGGTTTCATGGTCTCGCCGCGTTTTTTCGCCTCTTCTTCCTGACGCTTGCGCTCTGCCTCTGCCTTTGCCGCTGCTTCCTTCGCAAGGCGAATGTCCTCTGCGTTCATCTCGTTGAGCAGGCGCAGCTTCAGTGCCTCCGCCTTATCTGCATAACTGCGCAAAGTAGAGACATTGTTGCAGTGCTCTGCACCGTCCATAATCTCCTTAAACAGCTCCAGATAGCGGTTGAACTTCGTATCCTTATAGGGCTTGGTGTTCAGCACTTCAAAGACACGGTTCCGATCCTGATTGATGGAATCCTTGACCGGCTCTGCCTGCTCTTCCAGAATGCGCATATAACAGTTCATAAACTTCTCGCGCAGCTCCGGCAGCTTCGGAATTTCCTTGTAGGGCTTCGCCATCCGGACGATGGTACGCATCTTAGCCACCACGTCTTCCAGTTCTGCATCCACGATGTAGGTCTTACTGTCTTCGTAGATATTCAGCATATCCAGCGCACGAGTGAAGATGGTCAGCTGCTCACTGCCAAAGAAATCACGGATAGGCTCATAGTCCTCGCCAAAATCCATCAGATCATCCTGCTCGTCAAATACGGTCTTAAAGAATTCCAGCGGTGCCTGAATCTGCACCAGTGCGGAAAGCCGCTTCTTACCCTTTTCCAGAAGTTCTTTTCCCGGATAGGCATAATTCTCATATTTCGGCTCCAGCCGCTCAATCTCGGTGATCCGATTCTCGCAGTAATGCTGGAAGTTCTTCATGATGGTATCTTCGTCATCGGCAGGCGGTGCCACCTTGAACAGCTCTTTCATCACGGTGCGGACGGCCTTTTTCTGGTTTTCCGGCACACGGACGCGCACTTCCGTCAGCAGCTTATCCACGAACTGCTTCTTCGTGATATAGCCGATGATTTCTTCTTCGGAACGGTTGTTCAGATTGACACTCTCACCGTTGACCGTAAAGGACAGATCTCCACGCTTAAAGAGACGTGCCACCAGCCAATGGATGTCATCTTCCACAAAGCCATAGGGTGCTTTCATAAAGCGATCCTTGATGGTTTTCATAGAAGTCTTCATGTGCATCCGGGAATTGCCCGCCACGAATTGCAGCACATCATCCAGCGCGTGGACATTGGATTCTCCGGTATCTCCCAGTGCCAGCGACAGCTGGTTGCTGGTCTTGAACATCTTCCGGATATCTGCTTCGCCCATCGCTGCGTCGATGTAAGACAGTTTGTGGTAAACCGTCTGCACCAGTCTACCGATAGCCTCGTTGATGCGGCTGGTTACTTCCTTGCCGGAGGTGTGCAGCACATCGCCATTGACATAGATGGTAGCCTCTTTCAGAGCTTCCGTCAGATAAAGCTTAGCATTACCGTTGCGTTCCCGCATCTCCACGCGCTTTGCTTCCTTAATGGTCTCATACTTGGCAAGCTGCACAGAAGTATTCTTGCGCAGGAACCGCTCAATTTTCAAGTATGCCCGCATTTCCGTCAGGAACGCATCATCATTCGGCAGAACCACAAGGACTTCCTTGCCCTGGCCAGAGAGCAGGCGCAGCGTACCATCATCGGTGCCGCCTTCATACCACGGTGTCAGCACGCGGAGGCCGATATCGTAATTCTGGTTTGCCTTATAGGGGCGGTCATCCACTGTCTGATTGAAGGAGAACGCATACCGCCCACCAAAGCTGGGGTACTGATACTTCTTGCTGGAGAAAATGTCCTCATAGATCATCTCCGCAATCTTCGTGATGACCTCCGGCATCTCCACATTTTCTTTTTCGATTTCGTTGTTAATTTCCTGTTCCTCATCGGTCAGGAATACATAGATGGAGCCATTCTTCTGAATCAGCATCTGGCGCATCAGCACTTTCAGTGCATCTTCCACCTGTGCTTTCAGAGAGATACGATCATCGTCAATGCTGGTAATCATCAGGCTCACGATGTTGTCCACGTTGGCTTCGATCTCCAGAACATATTTAATCAGGAAAAGGGTCTTCAACACATTGATGGCAAAGACATCTTTTTCCTTCTTTTCCGGGTTGATGTAGCTGTTGTCATAAGCGCGGATGATCACGCTGCTGTGGCTGTGATCGAGGAAGTTCTCCAATGCATCATAGAACCGATAGAACGGCACGATTGCCCCCATCTCATCGTCCATCAGCTGCATGGCAGACTCTTTGAACAGAGCCAGCATGGAACGTTCACCTTCGGACAGGTGCTTGCCGGATGCACCGTGGGTACGGATGCTGGTCAGCACGCTGGCAAGCAAATTAAACTGGTACGGAACAAAAGGATAAACCTCTGCAAAATCTTCTGCGTTGGCGTACAGTTTTTTCTCCACACCATCGTTGAATACAATCAGATTTTTGATAATGGTTGCTTTCTGGTCATAGAGCAGACGCAGGCTCTGGGCTGCGGTCTCAGTCTTATCCAGAATACGCTTTTTGATAACAGCGTCTACATTGGCAGAGGACAACGAAAGACGGGTATCGAAACGTCCCTGAATCTTGGAGAAGTCGTTACCCTTCACCTTGGTAATGGAGTCGATATCCTGCTGGCTCGTTACGATTACCCAAGCCTTACCCATGCATTCCTTGCCCAGTTCTTCCGTCACTGTCTGAAGGTTCAACATCAGCTTGGAATCATCGCCAATGTACTGACCGATCTCATCTACAAGGAAAACAACATGGTGGTTGTTACCTTTTTTATCAATATAGGACTTTACACGCTTGGCGAAATCCTCAATGCTGATCTGGTAACTCTCGGTTGCTTTCTCGCACCAGTTACGGGCAGCTGATTCGCTCATGAAATCCATGTCAGAAAGGACATCGACAACAGAATCCTGAATGAAATCGAAGTCCTGACGAGAGCTTTCCCACGGGTCTCCATACTCTTCTTCAAACTTTTCTTTAAACTCTTCAAAACGACCTTCCTCGGAAAGCCTGCGCTCCAGGTCAGCAAGGTGCGGCATGGAACCGCAGAAGCCCTGCATTTCATTGAATACCTTTAGAAACACATTCACAATGGCATCTTTGTTTTCCTTGCCATTGGAATCGCTTTTGGAATCAATGTTGAAAAGAATTACGTCCGATGGGGTGTTTGCTGCCAGCTGCATATCTGCCAGCACCATCTGATTGGTAATCTTCTGATCTTCGATAAAGTAGTCGATGGCATGTTTGTCTCCGACCTGTTTATTCTGAAGCAGATAGGACAGAATTTTCAGGAAATGAGATTTACCGCTTCCAAAGAAGCCGGAAATCCAGACACCCATTTTCGGTGTGGTTCCCTGAATACCTTTTTTATATGCTGCAAAGAAATCCGCAAAATGACGCTGAAGCTCACGGGTCACAACATACTCTTCCAGCTCCTGCGCTACATTTGTCTCTTCACCCTGACCGACAATGATAACGCCCTGTATCTCACGGTCAATTTTCTTTCGGAACATGTCCTTGATCTGCATAACAGTTTCCTCCATCCATTACTTTACCAGTCGGAATGCCCGGTAATAGTTATCGTCTTTAATCTCATTGAACAGAATCAGCTCCTGCTCATTATAGGTTCCCGGAAAAAACATCACGACCGGGCAGCGCACAAACGCCTGGTGCAAGTTGTTAAGCACCTTGTGGGAGCGCAAAATCGGATAGCACTTGCCGATACCGGTTAGGAACACGACTGCATTCTCCGGCGTATGTTCTTTGATATATTGCACGATCAGGCTGTCATCGTCATTCACCTTCATGGAGTTGGTCACTGCCTTGACGATACGCTCGATTCCTCGCTTTTTTTCAAAGTCATAGCACTTTTCCATGAAGTTCTTCTTTTCCAAAAAGTCAATGATGATATCATACAGGTCAAAGACCACAAGCTCAAAATCATCATCGCCCCGGTCGTTCTTATTTTTCAGATACTCTACACGCTCCCGAACTTCCAGTTCCTTTTCCGGTGGATAATCAAACACCCAATAGTTGACCTCATTTGCGCGGCCTGTTCCTTTTCGGAAAGACGGCTTATGGATTGCAAGCTCCATCTCATCCAGTCTTTGGCTTAAATCCATTTCATCTTACCCCCGTCAGTGTTTTTACCATGATGCCAAGATCATGGTCATAAAGCCAATGTTCAAATGCAATATCAAGAATTGGCTTCAGTATTTTTCTTGTGCTGTTTGCCCGGTTGCTTTCTAAAAGTCCTGCTTCATAAAGCTGCGTTTTATAGCAGGAGCCGAGGCGGTGCAGCGTATAGTCTTGAAAAGAAGCCACTTTCTCACTCTGTTCCTGCTTATTTTTGAAGAATATCCGGATATCCGCATCAGTCAGCTCATCGGAACCAAGAATCATTTTTTCCCGCACTACTTCATACACAAAATCAAAGAACAGCGTGTCATGCAAAAGAGCCGCAGTCAGCACAAATAATTTTTGTGTAGCAAGCAATGACGGAGAGGGTGAGGATGCTAACAATCAAGCTATTTTCTAATTATATCCCAAAACCGGAAATGCCGCTCTGGGCTGAAAAGCTCGGAGCGGCATTTCTGGTTTCCGGCTTGCATTTCGGGCAGTGTTTTACTACAATAAAGGCACGAATGATTGGGAAAAGGAGCGGTTTTATGTCCAGCAGAGCCTTGCAGATCGTGACCCAGTTGAGCAATGCCCCCGAACAGACGATGACTTCGCAGGAACTGGCGGAGCGGATCGGTGTCAGTGCGCACACCATCAAGAATGAGATGCCGCAGGTGGCGCAGATCCTGAATGAGAATGGTGCCCGGCTGGTTTCCCGGCGGCATAAGGGCTACTATGTGGAAGTTCTGGACCCGGAAGCGTACGATACTTTTTCGGCTGTGACCAGCATCCGGCAGATGCCGGGCAGTATGCTGAACGCCGACCGGGAAAGCCGGGTGCGGTATCTGTCCCGGCGCATCATCTCCACGGAAACCGGCATTAAGAAAGAACAGCTGGCCGATCAGCTTTTTCTCTCGGCTTCGGCATTGCGGGAGCCACTGAGCATGGCGACCCGCCTGTGCGAGAGCTTTGGCCTGCGGATCGTCTCACGCCCCGGCACCGGAATGCGGGTGGAAGGAGAAGAGTACAAGCGCAGGCTGGCACTGACCGAGGTCTCCGGTGTGCATTTCCACAAGGAAACGCTGGATTGCAGTGACCCGGACAGTGCATCCTGGCTCAGCTGCGGATACGAAGAGCGGCAGGATATCCGGCATACATTTCTGAAGATCCTGCGGGAAAGCCCGATCTCCCTGCGGGACAGTGCGACCCAGCGTGTGGCGGTCTACCTGATCATTGCACGGAACCGGGTGCAGAACGGCCATGAGATCCAGCTGCCGGACCCATGGCTGGAAAGCATCTCCGGAACGATGTTCTATCCGCTGGCACAGTCCATTTACCACACACTGGAGGAACAATACGGGTGCTATGCCATGCCCCGGGATGAGGTGGCGTTTCTGGGCATTCTGCTGTTCAGTATGCTGGATGTGAACCTGAAGCGGGACCCGTTCAGCCTGCATCCCGGCTTTGCAGGGCAGGCGGGACGCTTGCGGGACCGGGTGCTGGTCTACCTGAAGCAGGAGACCGGACTGGATTTTGCACCCTTGCCATTGGCAAGGGATCTGCTGCAGCAGATCCTATTCAATCTGATCGCACAACATTTCTATGGAATGGATGGTGCAGTGCAGTATGACTATGTTTATGAACTGCAATTTCTGGATTGCCCGCTCTGTGCGGAACTGAGCCGCCGGGTGATCGAATTTATCCAGACGGTTTATCCGTTCCGGGCAAACCGGTTCCTGCGGGCAATGCTGAGCTGCTATTTCTTTAGTCTGCTGCACGAGATCCGGTATCCCATCCGGCCGCTCCGTCTGTGCTCCACCCATTTTCTGGGAACCGAGTATGCCCGGATCCAGACAGAGGGCCTGAAAGAGCGCTACCCCGAACTGATTGAAGAGATCACGCCAATGAACCTGTACGAGCTGCGCCGCATCGACCCGGCAGAATGCGACGGAGTGTTGCTGGGAAATGGCGCAGAACAGGAAGATGGAATAAAGCCCGGCTACCGGTATGATTACCCGGTGGAACTGTTGCTGTTGATCCGGAACGAACGGGACTTTGACCGTGTTTACAACACCCTGCTGGTGGAAGCATACCAGTATCGGCAGCAGCTTCCGCCGCCGGAGAATTATCGTGTAATCCGAAACTTCCAGTATTACACGCCGGAGCAGTTCTTCCAGTATCTGGCGGGGGTACATGGCAGGGACGAAGCTGAACGGCAGGCGCTTCTGAATCGGTGGATCATCCGGGAAAAATGCTGGACGTACCAGTGCGGCGAAGTCGTGGTGGTCTTTCAGGAGGAACAGGGCGCAGAAGGAGAAAAGATCCGACTGGAATTTTACCCGCTGGAAAAACGGGCACTCTGGGGAGAACGGAAGATCCGGGCACTGCTGTATGTCGGCGGCGGACTTCACGACTGGCAGAAGATGAAAGCGCTGAATACACTGCTGTACTCTTTTGTGCGGTATCCGGAAGAACTGGAAGCCTTTGCGGAAGACCCGCCCCGGATGGCGGCGGAATGGCTTCGGCGCTCGTTGCAGACTATGTAAAATCACCAAATCATGGCGCACAGTTTTGAACAGGGTGTTCAACTGTGCTCCATTTTGAACTTATAAAATGAAATCAAAACGACTTGAACTTATTCTATAAATCAAAAAGCGTTGAACTCTGTGCAAAATAGAGATAAAATGTGAACATCGAAGGAAAATAATTAGCTTGTAGTCGAAAAGAGGATGCCTGTTATGCTGAAAATCTTTCTCTCGTCCCATGGCTCAATGGCCAGCGGAATGCAAAGCTCGCTGAAGATCCTGATGGGAGAGTGCGAGAATTTGACCGTATTTGATGCCTATCTGGATGAGAGCTGCGTGCAGGATCATCTGGATGCGTTCTATGAGACTGTCGGTCCGGAGGACGAAGTGCTGCTGTGCAGCGACCTTTACGGCGGCAGCGTGAATCAAGCCATGTTCACCTACCTGGACCGCCCAAACACCCGGCTGGTGAGCGGTGTGAACATGAGCTTCATGATGAATGTTCTGAGCGAGGATACCCTCAGCGACGAACGGCTGGATGAGATCATTGAAGAAAGCCGCGAGTATCTGCGCCGTGTGGAACCGGAAGTTCCTGCGGACACGGCACCGGCAGGCAGCGACGACTTCTTCTGATAAAAAGAAAGGATGGAAAACTTATGATCAAATGGGTACGTTTGGATGAGCGCATGATTCATGGCCAGGTCGCCACCAAGTGGAGCCGCACGCTAGGCGTTGACCGCATCGTGGTGGCAGATGATACGGCGGCTGCCAGCGATATCATGCAGAAATCCCTGATGATGGCTGCACCGGCCACCTGCAAGACGGCGATCGTGACGGTGGATAAGGCAGTCTCGCTCTGCAACGATCCCCGTGCAGCCGGTCTGAAGATTCTGCTGATCGTCAGCACGCCGGAAAATCTGCTGCGTGTGGCCAAGGAAGTCAAGGATATCCCGCAGATCAATGTGGGCAATTATGGCCGCGTTGCTCCCAAGCACGGAACGGAAGCCCGCAAGACCTATACCAAGAATCTGTATGCCTACGAGGACGAAGTCGAGGTTCTGCGGCAGGTCATGGCAACCGGGATCCCCTGCAATGTGCAGACCATCCCCGATGATGTTCCGCAGGAACTTTCCAAGGTACTGGGCTGAGCGTGGTGCTCTGCCTGAAAATAAAAAAAAGTACAAGGAGGAAAAATCGCTATGTCAATTACCGCTGCAATCATCTGTGCAGTCGTGTATGCGGTCATCAACTGGCTTGACCCGTACACCCTGTCCTGGCAGTGCCTGAACCGCCCCATCGTGGTGGCACCGCTGGTCGGCCTGCTTCTGGGCGACTTCCAGACCGGCATCATCATGGGTGCTTCGCTGGAAGCAATCTTCATGGGCATCTCCGCTGTGGGCGGCTCGATCCCGTCCGACTGCCTGTCCGGCTCCATCATCGCTGTGGCGTATGCCATTGTGGTGGGCGGCGACGGTGCCATGGAAACCGGTCTGGCTCTGTCCCTGACCATCGGTACCGTGATGACCACCATCAATACCATGCTGATGCCTCTGTGGGCCGGCCTGGCTCCCTACTGGGAGAGACTGGCTTCTGAGTGCAAGCCCAACAAGTTCCGTGCCATTTCCATGGTCGTCAACTTCATCGCCTGCCTGCCCGGTGCGGCAATCATCTTCCTGGGCGTTGCCTTTGGCATCGAGGGTCTGCAGGCTGCCTGCCCCGCATGGGTCATGACAGGTCTGGCCGCTGCCGGTACCATGATGACCGCCGTCGGTTTCGGCATCCTGCTGTCCATGATCTGGTCCACCGATATCGCCGTGTTCTTCTTTGTCGGCTTTATCTGCGCCAAGAGCCTGGGCCTGAGCAGCCTTGGCATCGCTGTGATCGGCGCTGCCATCGCCCTGACCCTGTTCTTCATTGACAAGCGCATCATTGATGCAAAGAACGCTGTGGCCGCTGCCCCCGCTGCGGGTGCTGCTACCCCTGCCAACAGTGAGGAGGATTTCTTCTGATGGAAAAGAAAGTTGTCAGCGCAGAGGAAAATAAGATCCTCAAAAAGATGTTCTGGAACAGCCATCTGGTCTTTGCGAACTTCAACATGACCAAGATGGAAGCCAATGGTTTCACCATGACCATGGCCCCCGCCGTGGAGAGTATTTATGGCGACGATATCGAAGGCAAGAAGGCCGCTTATGCCCGCCATCAGTCCTTCTTCAATACCCACGCAGTCGCATTCAACTTTATCGCAGGTCTGTGCTACGCATTGGAAAAGGATTGCCACGACGGTAAAGTTCCCGGCGAGACCATTGATGCCATCAAGGCTTCTCTGATGGGCCCCACCGCCGGTATGTTCGACTCCATCTTCTTCAACTGCCTGCGTGTCATCGGTGCCGGTATCGCAATCGGTCTGTGCTCGCAGGGCAACATCCTCGGCACCTTCATCTTCATCCTGCTGTACGGTATTTCGCAGTCCCTGCTCAAATGGTTCCTGCTGAAACTGGGCTATACACTGGGCACCAGCTTCATCGACACCGTCTTTAACAGCGGCCTGATGAGCGTTGCGACCCGCTGTGCATCCATCCTCGGCCTGATGATGGTCGGTGCCATGACGGCAACCACCGTGGGCTTCCCCCTGAACTGGACGCTGAACATCGGCGAGACCTCCATCGTGGTCTCCGAGCTGTTTAATGCCATCTATCCGGGCATTCTGAGCTTGGCTCTGGTGCTGTTCATGATGTGGCGAATCAAGAAGGGCAACCGCCCCACACAGCTGATCATCGGTCTGCTGATCTTTGGTCTGCTGGGCGCATTCCTTGGAATCTTCTAAAAAAATCAGATCGCCTGATCCTGCAAGGGGTCCGCAGTCCGGCAGGAGTAAAACGCTTCCTGCCGGACTTTTTTGTAGAAGGAGAACGGATATGACATTGCAAGACCTGATGATGTTGTATGGTGTCACCCTGGGCAAACGGCGCACTGCAAAGCAGAAATATCTTTTTGCCCAGCAGCTCAACGAGAGCCTACCGCCGCTGGGCTGGCCGGTGCGGGTTCAACAGAGGGAAGGACGGCTTTCCAAGATCGAAAACCTGATTGCCGGGGATCTGGCAAATGCAAAGGTCGTCATTGCGGTCCCCTTTGATACGCCGGCAAAGGCGCTGCGGCCCCAGAAATACTATCCGTTCCATCCGGACAAAAATGTTCAGCAGCGGGGGAGAGACCTTGCACTGCAATGCGTGCTGGAACTGCTCTGTTTCGGAGCGGCCTGCCTGATGTTCTGGTCCGGACGGGGAACCGGTGCCATGCTGCCCCGGACGCTGGCGGCACTGCTGCTGGCGGGGGTAGGTGTCTGGCTGCTGCTGCCCCATGCAAGCCCCTGCAACTTCAGCCGCTGTTCCGGTGCGGTCGCCACTGCCGTAAAGCTGGCGGAGGACCTGAGCGGTGAGGAGAACATCGCTTTTGCCTTCTGTGACCATGCAGTGGATAACTATGACGGCTTCCGGCTTCTGGCGCAGGAGATGCCAACTGCGGCAACTGTTCTGCTGCTGGACAATTTGACCAGCGGCCCGGCAGTGGCGCTGGCGCACGGCGAGTACCGGAAAGAGGCGGCGGAACAGCTGTGCAGTTTGCTGCCGGAGGATAAGGTCTATGACCGGAACTACCCGGAGGAACAGCGGCAGCGGAATCTGCTGGCGCTCTTTCCCAGAGGGATGATGCTCAGCTGTGGACGAGTGGAAAAAGGCGAATTTGTTGTGGAGAATACCTGCTGTGCACAGGACCATGTACTGGATCTGCCCCGGATGGAGCGGATGGAACGGGCGTTGGCCGATTTTGCAAAACAGGAAGCAAATAAGAAGGAGAACTGAATTATGAAACTGCATTCCAACCGCATTTATACGCCGAAAGGCCCCAAGGCAGGTGTGCTGACTGTGGAAGGCGGCAAGATCACTGCCTTTGCAGAAAATACGACCGACCCCGAAGCCATTGAATACGGCGACCAGCGGATCATCCCCGGCATTTTTGATACTCATAACCACGGCACCTGCGGTTATGATATCATGAATAAGAATGCCCCCCATGAAAAGCAGATCGCATCCGTGAAAGGTTATCTGAAGGGGCTGACAAGTCAGGGCACCGTGAACATCTTCCCGACGGTGTGCGACCCGGATTCCATCCGTGCGGTGGCAGAGGTGGCAAAAGAGGGTGATCAGGACGGTGCAACCATTCTGGGTATCCACAGCGAAGGCCCCTGGCTGAACCGCACCGGTGAAAAAGGCATCCGTACCGGCTGGCCGGAGGTAAGTATGGAGACGGCACATGCCATGGTGGAAGCCGGCGGCGGGTGGCTGCGTCTTGTGGCACTGGCACCGGAGATCCCCGGGATGGACCCCATCATCGAGTATTTCCTCTCGCAGGGCATCACAGTGGCAGCCGCCCACAGTGACAACAACTATAAGCAGGCCATGGCCGCCTATGCCAAGGGCATCAGTGTGGCGACCCATACCGGCAACGTCATGACCGATATGCATCACCGGGACATCGGCGGTCTGGGAGCAGCCCTGACCAATGAAAACGTTACCTGTGAGGTGATCTGCGACGGCCTGCACATCTGCGATGAGATGCTGGGCATCTACTTCAAGGTCAAGAGCACCGACAAATTCATGATGGTCAGTGACTGTACGGCTCTGTCCGGTGCACCGGTGGGCAAGTATGAGGGCATCTTTGAGGGGATGGCCCTGAATGTGACCCCGGAGGGCTTTGTTCTGACCGATACCGGCCGCCTGTGCGGTTCCAGCCAGCCGGTGCTGTTCGACATCGGAAATCTGGTGAACAATGTTGGCATCCCGCTGGAGACCTGCCTGAAGATGGCCTGCCTCAATCCCTGCATCAAGTATGGTTTTGCCGACCGCAAGGGTACCATTGAAGTGGGCAAGGACGCAGATCTGGTGGTCATCAGCGACGATTATCAGGCACAGGTCACCTACGCCGAGGGCCGGAAAGTCTATGACCGCAGCACCGAGGGCAAGATCTTCAATGCGGATTATCTGAACCGATAAGGACGAAGGAAACAGCTATGAGCAAGAAGTTGATCGTAGTAGCCGATGATTTCGGCTTCAGTGAGGCATACAACTATGGTGTCATCAAAGCCTATAAGGAGGGCGTGGTCTGCACCCTCTCGCTGATGAGCAACATGGCCGCCGTCCCCCATGCGGTGAAACTCTGGCAGAGCGAGTGCCCGGAGGTGCCGCTGGTCCAGCACACCAATTTTGTGCAGTACCGCCCCGTCAGCGCCCCGGAAAAAGTGCCCACGCTGGTAAACGAAGAGGGCATGTTCTACCGCAGCTATCTGTGGAAGAGCGAGAATCCCAATGATGCCAAATGCAAGGGCGAAGTTTACCCCAGCTATGAGGACCTGTATACCGAGACCATGGCCCAGCTGGACCGGCACAAAGAACTTGTGGGACATTATCCCCGGCATTTTGAGGGCCACAGCGCCATGACAAGGCCCATGGAGCAGGCGTTCCGGGATATCGGAAAGAAGCTGGGCATCCATAACATGGGCGATACGCTGGCCGAAGAACTGCCGATGAAACCGGCCTGCGAGCTGTTCAGTCTGGGCAACAGCAACGCAATGGAGATTCTGAACCGGGGCAGCCGCCCGGAGGACTGGCTGGAAGACCGCTTCGGCATCCTGAGCTCTCCCTACGAGTACAATATCCTACATTTCCATCCGGGTTATCTGGATCAGTACCTTCTGGACAATACTTCCCTGACCCTGCCCCGCTGCCGTGATCTGGCGACCCTGTGTGACCCGCAGGTTCGTCGCTGGCTGGATGAGCATGAGGTGGAACTGACCAACTTTGATGCCCTGTACGAATAACTGCGCCATTTCCAAGTGATACTTTATCATCCTCCATAGGAACGCCGCTGCACAGAATTGCGACCTGTGCGGCGGCGTTTTCTTAGTAATGGCCTAACCCTCTCAGCCAAAGTCTTTAACTGAGAGGGTCACCCCCCCGTCAAATCGCACTAAAAAATAGACTGCATTTGTTACAAATGACAAACTCATGGAAACCCCCTTGATTTTTATATAAGGGGGGTATAATAAAATGCAAAAGAGCACCCCCACAAAACAGAAGAATCGGCAAACCAGCTGGAAGGCTGCGACGCAAAGCTAAAGGGCCCAGACCGGGCAGCCAGCTGCACTTCCCCATAAGTACACCACAGCGTCACACCAGCCTTTCGGGGCAGGTGCGGCTCCTTTTTACATTTGCGGCGGGTGCAGGGAAAAGCGTTTGGGATACTTCATAAGGGAGGAAAAAGTTTATGAAACCAAAACGTGTAGTAAGTTTGCTGGTGGCGGGCTGTATGGCCGTCTCCATGGTGCCTGCTTCGGCGGTCACGGCGTTTGCGGAAACGGTGGGGAATACGTCTGCCTTGGCTGTGCTGGCACAAAATGCAGCAACAAGCGGCCCTTGCGGTGCAGAAGATCAGACGGAAAGTGTTTCTTGGGAAGTGGAACAAAACAATACGGCTGCGGAGAATCCTACATATACACTGAGCATCGAAGGTTCAGGTGCAATGGCGGATTACAATGCAATCACAGATGATGGAACAGTTGAAGATGACGGAACGGCTAAGAATTATACAATCAAAATGATACCCGTCCGCGGGCTGAGTACAGAGAAAAAATTACAAAGGTTGTAGTTGAAGAAGGTTTTACGTTGATTGGTGATAGTGCATTTCCGCAGACGGTTCTGATACTCTGATATTCCTGCTCATGGCCACACCTCCAATGGATCACGATA
>OHRF01000485.1_pt1 | contig 18524 bp, 19 predicted proteins | sample 1578291 | NCBI WGS metagenome assembly OHRF01 (sample SAMEA3879576, study PRJEB24766) | human gut metagenome | biome: human-associated habitat; feature: feces | place: USA | collected 1985/1987 | reverse complement strand
ATGGTCAGGTAGACCTTGCGGCCGCGGGCATGGGCATAGATCACACCCTCGGCCAGCTGCTCCGGCGTAAAATTGGCAGGAGCCGACCGCATACCGAACTCCGGCAGGCCGCAATAAACAGCGTCTGCTCCATAGTTGATGGCATAACGCAGGCGCTCCAAGTCGCCTGCCGGGGCCAGCAGTTCCGGGATCTGTAACATAAAATCGTCCTCTCTTTTTAACACCCTCTCTGTCATCGCTGACGCGATGCCGCCTCATCGGATCGGTTTCTGCAAACCTGACTCCGGAGCCGCAATTGGCACTCCCCTTGGGAGAGCTTTCAGCATAGCGGAATGAGAGGGACTTACTTCTTCAAACTCTGATTGACTTCAGCCGCTTTCTGGCAGTTGGCCTGATGTTCAGCATAGGTCTTGGCGTAATAGTAGTGACCGGAAAGGTCCGTAACAAAGAAATAGCAGTCCCTGACTTCCTCATCACACTGAGGTGCCAGAGCAGCCTGGATCGCGGCAAGGCCCGGGTTCGAGATGGGCCCGGCGGGCAGGCCGGTGCAGGTGTAGGTATCGTAGGCATTCCGGATGTTCTCGGGGATATCCTCCCAGCCGCCATAATACGGAGCCACCCAGTTCCAGAGGTAGTTGTTGTCCTCATCGCTCTGGACATAGCTGGAGGTGTTGCTCTGGAGCTTGGGGTAGGGCGATCCCTCGGCCAGACGGTTGCGGAACACCTGCGCCACATTGGAATCCTGATCGTTGCCCGCTTCCTCTTGCACAAAAGAGGCCAGTGTAATGACCTCGGGCAGGGTCAGCTCCTGCTTTTCCAGTTCCCTGTACATCTCAGCTGTGAACTGTTTATCGAAGTGTGCATAGAACGTTGCAACATAATGATGCACGGTATCGTCCGTCAAAAACTCATAGGTGTCCGGAAAGAGGTAGCCCTCACACTTCATAAAGCGGTCGGGGGCATCGTCCGGGACATACTGCCAGAAGGTGTACTCACTGAAATCTCCGGTGTTGGCTTCTTCCAAAAACTCCTCGGCAGTACACAGACCGGCTTCCTCCATTTTCCGGGCAATGGCAATGGCAGTGGTTCCCTCCGGGAAGGTCAGACGCACCGAATCCGCCTTGGCATACGTGGACAGCTCTGCGATCAGGCCATCATAGGAATATCCGCCGGTTTGCAGCGTAAAATCACCGTACTGCAGTTTTCCGGTGGCACCCTTGTGCCCCACATACCAGCGGAACAGATAGGCCGAACGGATCACTCCAGCCTCCTTCAGCTCCTTTGCGATGGCAGCAACGCCGCTGCCCTGGGGGATGCTGACGGTCACCTCTGCACCCGGCTTTCCTCCATTGCCGTTGATCTCGTTATACGCAAACACGCCTGCCGCACCGGTTGTCAGTACCAGCAGCAACAGCACGGCCAACAGGATCTTCAGCGCACTGCCTTTTTTCTTTTTCTGGTGTTTCTCTGCCATATCCACGTTCCTTTCAGTCCATCATCAGGCGCATGTAGCTCTCCGAAACATCAAAAGGTTCTCCTTCAAAGCGGATAAGGCCATACTCCTGCCGGGTTCCCTCGCCCAGGAACAGATTCTGGGCAGCTCCCACCGTGATGACAGCCTTTTCCACAATGACCTCTTTCTCCCGGGCGGCTTCCATCAGCACCTCGGCAGCACGGTCATTTTCCGCCATCATCTCCACAAAGTAAAGGGTATCCTCCCTGCGGAAATAGATGCCGTAGCCCTGCTCACTGGATACGATGGTCGCACCACGGGAATACAGGTCCCGCAGAACTTCCCCCATCTGCTCCGGCGGCAGCTGAACGGTGTCGGGCCAGTATTTTGCCCGCAACTCGCAGAGTTTTTTCGCCGTCACGGAATCGAATTCCGCCTGGCTCCACAGGTTGCGCTCCACCTCCCGGGGCAGGCAGCGCAGGGCAAAGGCTTTCTGGAAGCCTTTATCCTGCAGCAGCGTTGATTGTTCCGGGCTGGCGGGCACTGCCACCACAAAGCCTGCGCCCCGCAGTTTCTGCTGGGCACACAGGGTATCCACCAGGCCCGCAAGGAGCAGGCTGCCCTGCCCGCACAGACCGAACAGATAGCTGCCCGGGCGGCCCTGCAGGGTCACCGGCACAGCCAGTGCCACAGCCTCAATGTGGTCGTTTTCCTCCGCGACGTAGACATTCTGCACCCCGGCAAAGCGCTCCACAGCGCCACGGACAAACTCCTCCGTGTCGCCGCGCTGGGCCTGCCACAGGGCCAGCACCTCCGCCCAATCGGACGGCTGCATCAAACGGTACATGATATAGGATGCCTCCTTTTGTTTCAAATAACAGCGAGAGCAAGAGTTCTGACCTCTTCCTGAATATCCTCAATGCTCCGCATCTTCTCCCCTGCCGTGCAGTGGACGGTATCCCAGCCGAGGTGAGCGGCACAGTATTCTGCCGCCCGGCGGCTGCGGGCCAGATATTCGGTGTCCTTTTCATGGACATCCTTCCTGGTCTCGTCGCCATGGTAGCGGGCGGTCATCAGCCGCTGGCTCACTGCCGGGTCAACCTGCAGATAGATCACCTTGTCGGGCGCGGGCAGGCCCAGCAGGTGGTATTCATAGTCAAAGAGCCACTGCAGGAATGTGTCCCACTGCTCCGGCGGAAGCTTCGAGCACTGATGTACGGCATTGGAGGTGGTGTAGCGGTCAGCGATCAGAATGCCGCCTTCCTCGTAGAACTCGCCCCAGTCTGACTTATACCCCGCGTAGCGGTCCACCGCATAAAAACTGGATGCCGCGTAGGCGTTGACATCGTCAGGCTTGTCACCAAACTGCCCGGCCAGATACATCTTGACCAGCGCACTGGAATCACTGTCATAATCCGGGAAGGTGATCTCTCTTACCAGATGACCCGTCACCATCAGGTGCTTTGCCAGCAGCTTGGCCTGCGTGCCCTTGCCGCTGCCGTCCAGCCCTTCCAGAACGATCAGCTTGCCTTTGCTCATACACCAGCCTCCTGCTTGATGGCCTCATACTTTGCGCGGACTTCGGCAGTTCTGCCGCAGCACATCTTGCCCTCCGGGCAGGGGCCGCTGACGCAGGCCGGGCCGGCCTTGGCAAAGATATGGGGTGCCACCGGGTAGACCAGCCGGAACATTTCCTCGGCCAGCTGACGGATCTCCCACTGGGCACGGGAGCAGCAGCGCAGATGGAAGAAATTCTGCAGGCTGCGGGCGTTCATGGTCACGACCATCTTCGTCTCGCAGGCGTTGGGCAGCACAAAACGGGCATCCTCATTGGCCTGTTTGGAGGCCTTGGCGCGGGCCTGCTTTTCGGGCATTCCCTCTGTCATCAGGCGGGCAGTGTGGCCGTCCTCCAGCTTTTTTGCAAGGTCCAGGTAGCGCTTCGCATCCTCATCCATGCTCTCAAGAAAGGCTGCCTTTGCCTCAGGGATGGCCTCGATCTCCGGCGGGATGACATAGTGGAAGTCGTCCAGCCGGACATACCGCTGGCTCTGGACACTGAAGGATGCGATGCGGTGCCGGGTGATCTGGGCAAGCAAGGTGCGGCTGACCCCCTCGATGCCAAAAGTAAAGCTGGCGTGCTCGATGGGGCTGGCATGGCCAAGGTCGCTGAGCATGGTCAGGAATTTTGCAGTTTTTTCCTCGTCCAGCCCGTCCAGAAGGTCGGTGATGTGGGCGTCGGAATAGCAGAGCTTTGCGGCAGCCGCCACCACCTTTTCCGGTTCCGGGGTGTGGGCGATCAAACGAACAGTCATCATAGGGTCATTCTTCCTCCGTAATCTTGGTCAGGGGCGCAAAATTGGCCATCGTTTTCTTGATGCCAACTTTTTCAAAGTTGATCTCTACGATCTGATCCCCGGCAGCGGGCTTTACCTTCAGCACCGTGCCGCGGCCGAACACTTTGTGCTCCACGATGTCGCCCGGCTCATAGTGCTTTGAACCGGAAGCCGCCGGTTTCACGGCAGAATTTACCGTAAAGGCTGTTTGCTTTACAGTATTTTTTGTCGCATTTCCGCCGGAATATGCGGAGCCAAATCCGCTGCTTCTTGTGGTCGGCTGGGTGGAGCTGTTGCCATAGTGACTGCCGAAACCGGAGGAAGCGGCTCTTCTTCCGCCGTAAGAGGAGCCGAAACCACGGCTTTCACCGGCGTTATATTCCCGATTCAGGTAGCCGCTGCGGTTGCCCGAACTGTAACCCGAGCCATAACCGCCGCCGTAGCTGCTGCGGCTGTAACCGGAGGGGCCGGAGTAACCGGATGCTCCACCGGGCACGGTATCACTGTACTCAGAGCCCCAGCCGCCCATACGGGAACGCTGTTCCAATACAGGGCTGCGGGTCTCCTCGATATATTCCGGCTCGATCTCCCGCAGAAAGCGGCTGGGCTCGTTGCGCTGGGTGCGGCCGTACAACATCCGGGTGACGCTGTTGGAGATGTACAGTTCCTTTTTGGCACGGGTGATGCCAACATAAGCCAGACGGCGCTCCTCCTCCAGATCTGCTTCGGAATACTTGCTCATCTCGCTGGGGAAAACGCCCTCCTCCATGCCGATGAGGAACACATAGGGGAACTCCAAGCCCTTGGCAGAGTGGATGGTCATCAGCACCACCTGATCGTTACTCTCGTTATAGCTGTCGATATCGCTGATGAGGGCGATATCCTCCAGATAGCCCTCCAGCGTGGCTTCCTCGCCGTGCTGGTCACAGTAGTTTTTGACGTTGTTCACCAGCTGACCCAAGTTCTGCAGACGGTCGGCGGCATCCTCGTGCCCCTTGGCGGCGTCTGCTTCCAGCATGGCCTTGTAGCCGGTCAGTTCAATGACGTCGGAGGCAAACTCGTCCAGTGTGCGGGTTGCAAGAGAATCCTGCAAACGCTGGTAGATCTGCCAAAACTTGAGCAGCGGCATGACCGCGCGGGAAAGTTTCGCGTATTGGTCTGCATGGCTGATGATATCCAGCATACTGACCCCCTGCTGCCCGGCAAGGTCTGCAATGACATCCACGGTAGTAGCACCGATCTTGCGGGCGGGCTCGTTGATGATGCGGCGCAGCCGCACATCGTCCCGGGGGTTGGCTACAATAGACATATAGGAGTGAATGTCCTTGACCTCCTTGCGGTCGTTGAAGCGCTGCCCGCCCACGATCTTATGCGGGATGCCCGCGCGGGTGAAGTAGCTTTCGATGGGAGCCGACTGGGCGTTCATACGGTAGAGAATGGCGTGGTCTGCCAGATGCCCGCCCTCCTTCAGGTGCTGACCGATGACATCCGCGATATGGCTGGCTTCGTCCTGCTCATTCTCGGCGGTATACACCTGCACCTTATCGCCCTCACCGTTGTCCGTCCAAAGGGTCTTGCCCTTGCGCTCGGTGTTGTGCTGGATGACGCAGTTGGCTGCGTTGAGGATATTGGAGGTGGAGCGGTAGTTCTGCTCCAGTCGGATGGTCTTGGTGCCGGGATAGAGTTTTTCAAAGTTGAGAATGTTCTCAATGGTAGCGCCGCGGAAGCGGTAGATGCTCTGGTCGTCATCGCCCACCACGCAGATGTTGCGCTCCGGCCCGGTGAGCAGGCTGACCAGACGGAACTGCGCCACGCTGGTATCCTGATACTCGTCTACCAGCAGGTAGCGGTACTTGTTCTGGTAGAACTCCCGCACGTCCGGGTGTTCAGCCAGCAGCTGCACGGTCTGGTAGATCAAGTCGTCAAAATCGAACGCACCGGCCTCTTTCAGCTTTTTCTCGTAAGCTGCGTAGATGCGGGCGGTCTGGGTGCTCTTCACGTCTCTGGCGTGGTCTGCAAGTGCCTGCTCCGGGCTGACCAGCTGATCCTTCCAGCGGCTCATCTGGTTGATGGCGGCCTTGATGGGCAGGAATTTATCATCGATGCTCAGCTCTTTATATACGGTTTTCATTACACGCTGGGCATCGTCTGTATCATAGATGGTAAAGCTGCGGGGGTAGCCGATTTCTTCGGCCCAGCGGCGCAGAATGCGCACACAGGCCGAGTGGAAGGTGGAGGCGAACACTTCGTCCCCTTCCTCGCCGCCCAGCATCCGGCGCAGACGCTCTTTCAGCTCCCCTGCTGCCTTGTTGGTAAAGGTAATGGCCATCACGTTCCAGCTGCGCACCGCGTTGCGGCGCAGCATCCCGTCCAGCCAGCTGGGGGCGTCTGTACCGGTCATAATGGCGGTGCGCAGGGCTTTGACGTCCTCCTCGGTCACCGGGCGGGGCGTTTCCTTGGAGCCGTGCGCCGAGCCGAACCGGATAAGGTTGGCGATGCGGTTGACCAGCACGGTGGTCTTGCCGCTGCCGGCACCGGCAAGGATGAGCAGCGGGCCATCCGTGGTAAACACAGCCTGCCGCTGCATATCGTTCAGGCGGCCGAATTGCTTTTCAATGTAAGTATCACGCAGGGTGCAGAATTCCTGCCCGAGAGATGCTGCCATGGTTTCACCTGTTTCCTTCGCTGTTATTCATACCGTATAGTATAACACATTTCAAAATAGTTGTACACCAAAACTGCATAGAGTTACAGCTGCTTTTCCAGCAGATAGCGGTCGTAGCCGCCGTACATCTCCCGGCGGCAGCGGATGACAAAGCCGGAAGCCTGTGCGTTGCACAGGCTGTAACTGTTGTCCGGGCTAACGGTAGCCCCCAGATGGGTGATCTGTGGCGGCAGCAGCGGCAGAGCCGCTTCCAGCATGGCGCGCTGCAAGCCGTTGCCCCGCCAGTCCGGGTGCACTACTGCGCTGTCTGCGTTGGCCCAGTGCTGCCACTGACTTTGCGGCACGCCCAGAAAGGCAGCGTAGTTTTCATCGCTTTGCCCGCACAGGCGCAGGATGAGGTAGGCCCCCAGCCGCCCCTGCTGCCACGCACCGATACACACCCCGGTGCGCAGATAATCCGCGATATTTTCCAGCGTATCCGGCACGAACTGCTCCGGGTGCGGCATGGCGGCGCGCACTTCGTTTTGCAGCGCGAACACCGCCGGAGCTTCGACAGGGGTGCAGCGCCGCAGGGTGACAGCCTGCCGGGCGGGCCGGCCGCCTACTTTTTGCAGAAAATAGTCCATCTGTACTATGCCCTCCAAAATAAAATCGTACTTTTCAGCAGATTCCAGTATAAATGACGCTTTTCTAAATGTCAAATTATGCTATAATAAAAGAGAAGGGGCTGTGGAGGAATCCTCCCGGCCCGTTCGTATGAAGTTCGGGGCGGCGCTGCCGCCCGGAAACGGAGGAACCATCCATGAAAGATCCCGCACTGGCATCGTCCAGCCGCTTGGGCGGCGCTGTGATCAGTGACCGCGTTGTTGCAAGCCTGCTGGAGGAGCTGACCAACGGGCGCTATGCCCAAGCCGACCGCCTGCCCGCCGAGGTAGACCTTGCCACCGAGTTGGGGGTAAGCCGCACCGTGATCCGTGACGCGCTGAGCGAGATGGAGCGCGCCGGTTATGTGGAACGGGTGCGCGGTATTGGCACGGTAGTGAACCGCGCTGTGCTGGGGCTGCGCAGCCGCTTGGACCAGAAGCTGGAGTACTACCCGCTGATCCGCAGTTTTGGCAGCTACCCCCATGCCGACGGCATTCAGGTGATGCTTCTTCGTGCAGGCGAGGAGATGGCCCACGCGCTGGCGCTGGAAGTCGGCGATGAGGTGATCTGCATCAAAAAGCGCATCCTTGCCGACACCACCCCGGTGATCTACTCCATCGACTACCTGCCCCGCAGCCTGTTCGGCAACCGGGACTACACCCGCATCGACCTGACCGGCGACATCTTTGAGATCTTGGAGCAGGAGTGCCACCAGCAGATCTCCTCCAACGTGGCGCACCTGAAGGCCAGCTGCGGCGACGAGGCCATCCGCGCAGCCATGCGTCTTGCCCCGGGCGAGGCCATGCTGCTGCTGGACGAGGTATGTTTCAATCGTTTGTGCAGGCCGGTGATGCGCTCGCTGAGCTACTACACAAACTTTTTTGATTTTTCCATTTTACGCAAACTGCTTTAAACGGAGGTATCTTATCTATGCGTCACCTGATCGATCCTTTGGATCTCACCCAGCAGGAAATCACACAGCTGCTTGATCTTGCCGACCGTATCTGCGCCGACCCTGCTGCCTATCAGGAGGTAGCCAACCATAAAAAGCTGGCCACCTTGTTCTACGAGCCCTCCACCCGCACCCGCCTGTCCTTTGAGGCGGCTATGCTGAACTTGGGCGGCCATGTACTGGGCTTCCCCAGCGAGAACGTGTCCAGCGCCACCAAGGGCGAGAGCGTGGCCGACACCATCCGGGTGGTGTCCTGCTATGCCGATATCGTTGCCATGCGCCACCCCAAGGAGGGCGCACCGCTGCGTGCCTCCCGCTACTCCCGCATTCCGGTGATCAACGCCGGTGACGGCGGCCACCAGCACCCCACCCAGACCCTGACCGACCTGATGACCATCCGCCGCCGCATGGGCAGGCTGGATAACCTGACCATTGGTCTGTGCGGCGATCTGAAGTTTGGCCGCACCGTCCACTCCCTGCTCAAGACCATGGCGCGCTGCAAGAATGTGCGCTTTGTGCTGATCAGCCCGGAGGAACTGCGGGTGCCGGATTATATCATCAACGACGTGCTGGAGGCCAACGGCATCCCCTACAAGGAGACCCGCAGTCTGGAGGAATCCATGCCGGAGCTGGATATCCTGTATATGACCCGCGTGCAGAAGGAGCGCTTCTTCAACGAGGAGGACTATATCCGCCTGAAGAACAGCTATGTGCTGACCCGCGAAAAGATGGCGCAGGCCAAGCCCACCATGGCGGTGTTGCACCCCCTGCCCCGTGTGAACGAGATCGCGCTGGACGTGGACGACGACCCGCGCGCCGCTTATTTTGAACAGGTGCAGAACGGCGTTTACGTCCGCATGGCACTGATCATGACCCTGCTGGGGCTTGCAGACCCCAAGGCACCGAAGGAGGAGAACTGATATGTTGAATATTGACGAGATTCAGAACGGTATTGTCATCGACCACATCAAGGCAGGTACTGCCGTTGGTCTGATGGATCTGCTGGGCATTGCGGGCAACCGCACTGCCAGCGTGGCGCTGATCCAGAACGCCCGCAGCAAAAAGACGGCCAGCGGCCGCAAGGACATCATCAAGGTAGAGGGCGATGCCTCCTGGCTGAACCTGGATGTGCTGGCTTATCTGGACCCGAACATCAGCGTGACCATTATTGAAAACGGCAAGGCTGTCCGCAAGGAACAGCCCAAGCCCCCCAAGCGTCTGGTGAACATTGTGCGGTGCAAGAACCCCCGCTGCATCTCCAGCATTGAAGAAGAATGTGACCAGATCTTTGAGCTGAGTTCCAACGGCAAGTACCGCTGCATCTACTGCGAGCAGGAGCTGCAGGTAAAGCCGGAGTAACTGCGCTTTTTACGATTTTAAATGCGCTCCGCTTTGCTCTGCGCATAGTTTAAGGAATTGCATTTTAGTTTTGCAGCTCAGCCAAGCCTGCGGGCTTGGCTGAGCTGCTTTTTCACGGGAGGGACGCAGAGGGAAACCGCAGCTGCCGCGCTGGTTTTCTACCGAAACAGTCGCGCGGCGGGTAAATTCCCTACTAACCAGCAGAGAATTCCCCGAGCAAACCGCTGCACCAAGAAAGCATCCCATCATCGAAAGCTTTTTCATCCGTTGGCTTATAGAGTCAAAGTTTTTCTTTGAGGAAATCGGCAGAGCGCGGCGATGACTGAAAGGGTCGAGTATACAAAAAGGACTGCTATACTGGGCAAAACCCATGTACAGCAGTCCTTTTTTGCACAAAAGAGAGCTGACGGAACTCTTTGCAGCGCACGATACCCCGACCTGCCTACGCCATTCCCATACAGCAAGCAGAGCCGGAATTGCGACGCATCGAGTAACTTTATCGACTGCAACCCCCAAAAGGCCCGCCGCAGAAAGTTCCGTCAGCAGAGGTCTGCGCATCTCTGCGCAACCCAAAAGCAAAGGTAGACAGCCTGCTTACACGCACCGCAGGCCGTTTTCCATCCAGCAACAAAGCTCTTAAAAAGAAGGGTATTTCCCTCCCACCGCAACGTGACCATGTCCGCACGGAAGGCTTCCTTTACTGGCTTTAGTATAGCAGAGTTACGCTTGTGTTGCACAAAGATTGTCATATTCTGACGGTGCAGATGTCATGAATTGTCGGTGGGCACCGCACAGGTAAAGCGGAACCAATTGTCCCGGCAGCTCAGGGTATACTCCGCGCCATGGCGCAGCAGAACATCCCGCACGTTGGAAAGCCCCATGCCGTGGCCGGGCTCCTTGCGGGTGGTGCGGGGCAGCTGCCCATCCGGCGGCAGCTCCACGTCCCGTTGAACCCGGTTGCGCACCGAGAGAAGGTATTCCTCCCCCGTTTTGCGCACCCGCACATAGACCTCCGGCGGATCAGCCTGCGCGGCGGCCTCAATGGCATTGTTGAGCAGGTTGGAGAGCACGATCACAAGATCCGTCTGGCCCATGGGCATATCCCGCAGATCGGGCAGATCAAAATAGACCATGACCCCTTTTCGGCTGGCTTCCTCGTACTTTTTGCTGAGCAGGGCATCCAATAAAGGGTTGTGGGTGTTCATAATGGTGGTATTCGCCGCAATGGTCTTTGTGAGCGTGGAAAGGTAGGCCTTTGCGCCCTCGTAATCGCCCTGCTGAAGCAGCAGAGCCAGTGCATCGGTGTGGTTGGTGAACTCATGGGTCAGCCGCCGCTGAGTCTTGTAGGATTCCAGAAGAGCTTCTGCGCTCTTCTTCTGGCGCACAGCCTCCACCATCAGTGTCTGCTGCTGCAGCATCTGGTCGTTGACCATCTGCACGATCCCCAGATGGATCAGCACTGCTATGGTCAGACCAAAGGTCAGCATCATGTTCATCATGCTGGGCACTTCACTGCCGCCGGATACCATCAGCACGATGTTCAGCACCACAACGATGCCAGGAAAAAAGGACATGACCAACATCTGCAGCGGGGTCAACGCCTGCTCCCTCCGCCAGCGCCGGATAATGTAGGCTGCAAGCAGGCCAGCCCCCACAACAGCAGCAACCAGCAGGAACAGACAGCTGCGGTAGCGCCAGACCTCCCGGACGGGAATGTGCTTACACCAGGCAAAGGTGTAGCTGACTGTATTTTCCGTCAGCAGGCACATAATGCCGTTGACAAGGCAGGCCGAGAGCTTCTGGTTCCAGCTTCCGCCGAAAAAGAGCACCGTGACCAACAGGTAGATGATGTTCAATATCACAGATCCGATATTGAAAAAACCAATGTCATGCCGGATCGAGGCCGCCAGAAATACTGCTGCCAGCAGGGCTGCCCACAGGCAGGGGAAGCGGAATCTCCTGCCGCGGCCCAGAAATACATGGTCCACCATGATAAAGGCCGCCCACTGGCCAATGCAGACCAGATGCCCCATCAGAAGCCAGAGCATTTCCTTAGTCATCCCCAAACTGCCCCTTCCATTCCAGATAGGTGCTGCGGATCTCAGCATAGCCGTTCCGGCTCACGCCCAGCTTGACCCCATTGCGCAGGGTGACCATATAGCTGCTGATCTGCCGGATGTACTTCATATTGACCACCGCGCTCCGCCCCACCCGCAGAAAGCCGTTCTCAAACAGGGCCTGCGGTAGCTCGTTCAGCTTGCCATAGTAAGAGCACAGGGGCTGATGGGCCACATCTCCGTAAACGTTGATCTTGCGCAGGTCGCTTTCGAGGTAGTAGATGCTGTCGTAGGGCAGCTCGGTCTCGGTGCGGTTCTGCCGGATGGTCAGGGTCTTGGGAGTCCGGTGATCCTGCTCGTGCAGAATGGCATCCAGACAGCGGGGCAGCTGGCAGTCCAGGTCGCGCTTGAGGATATAGCGGAACGCATTCACGGTGTAGCCCTCCGGGGCAAATTCCAGATAGGCCGACACATACACCAGGCAGATCTCCGGGCTGCACTGGCGCAGCTGCTTTCCCAGTGAGATGCCGTTCATGGTGTCCAGATCCACATCCAGCAGCGCCACCTGATACAGATCAAGGTCCCGCCGGGCCAGTGTCTCTTCCCCGCTGTGGCAGACGGTGCATTCCACCTGCAGACCCCGCCGCGCAAAGAAATCCCGGACGAGCGTTTCCACGCGGGCAGCAAATACCGCATCATCATCACAGATCAAAATGTGCATTGTGTCCTCCAACAAAAACGCCCTCTCCGTCAGTGCTTCCGCCTCTCCCAAAGGGCGAGGCAATTGCTGCTCTGACTTCAGGCTGTGCAAGTTGCTTACCCATCAGATGCGTTGCCCTCCTTGGGGAGCTGGCGAGCGAATGCGAGACTGAGAGGGTTTATTCCCTTATGCAAAGAACTTGTCGTAGATGCCAAAGGCGAAGATGAACAGCACGATCACGGGCAGACCGTAGGTCAGGTAACCGCGCATCCAATCGTGGATCTTCAGCCCCTTGCCGGTGTTGACTTCCTTCTTATAGTTGTCCCAGCCCCAGCCATAGCGGGAAACGCAGAACAGCAGGTAGACCAGGCTGCCCAGCGGCAGGAACAGGTTGCTGACAAGGAAATCCTCAAAGTCCAGCACCGCACCGCCAAACACGGCAAAGCCATCCCAGGCCCAGAGGTTATACCCCAGCACGCAGGGCATGGACAGCAGGATGATGAGGAACAGGTTGACCAGACTGGACTTTTTACGAGTGCAGCCGGTCAGCTCCATGCCGCAGCAGATGATGTTCTCAAACACCGCCAGCACGGTGGACAGGGCAGCAAATGCCATGAACAGGAAGAACAGGCTGCCCCACAGCCGCCCCAGCGCCATGTTGGCAAAAATGTTGGGCAGGGTGATGAAGATCAGGCTGGGGCCTGCGGTCTGATCCACACCAAAGGTAAAGCAGGCCGGGAAGATGATGAGACCGGCCGTGATGGCCACAAAGGTATCCAGCACCACCACACGGACGCTCTCGCCCAGCAGGGAGTGCTCCTTGCCGATGTAGCTGCCAAAAATAGACATAGCACCGATGCCCAGGCTCAGGGTGAAGAAGGCCTGATTCATCGCACCCACCAGGGTGTTGACGATGCCAACCTCCTTCATACGGCCAAAGTCAGGCACCAAGAAGAAGGAAAGGCCCTCCTTTGCGCCGTCCATGAAAAGGCTGTTCACGGCCAGAATGACCATGATGAGGAGCAGGGCGATCATCATGCCCTTGGTCACACGCTCCAGACCATTCTGCAGGCCCTTGGCGCAGACCAGAATGCCCAGAACGACCACGAACACCATCCAGAAGGTCATAATGCCGGGGCTTGCCAGCATCTCGGTGAACTTGCCCGCCACCTCGTCTGCGTTCAAGCCGGAGAGCTTTCCGGCGGCGGTCATATAGAAATAGTGCAGCATCCAGCCTGCAACGGTGGTGTAGAACATCATCAGCAGGTAACAGCCGATCAGGGTGAAGTAGCCATGGATATGCCACTTCTGACCCGGCTTTTCCAGCACCTGATAGGCACGCACCGGGCTTTTGCGGCTGGCACGGCCCACGGCAAATTCCATGGTCATAATGGGCAGACCCAGAATGACCAGGAACAGCAGGTAAAACAGTACGAAGGCTCCGCCGCCGCCCTGACCTGCCATATAAGGAAATTTCCACACGTTGCCAATGCCGATGGCACAGCCTGCCGACAGCAGGATGAAGCCCAGCCGCGATTTCAGCGTTTCACGTTCCATAATAAATTTGTCCCCTCCAATAATTTCAGCCGCCTGCCTTCTGCACGAAAAACAGGCGAAATCAGTTTATTATATCACAAATTGGAAGAGAATGGAGTGCTTTTTCGTATTTTCCCTTGCAAATTTCTTTCATCTTATATAAAATAGACAAGATGAAATGTGTACAACACGGAAAGGAACAACCGGATGGTCTCAGACGAAACAGCCTACCGGAAGTATCTGGCCGGAGACGAAGCTGCCGCTCAGCTGTTGGTGGAGCGGTATGGCGATGCGCTGACCCTTTACATCAACGGCGTGCTGGGCGATATCCACGAGGCAGAGGATCTGATGATCGAAGCCTTTGCCCATATTTTTGCAAGAGAGCGGCCCATTCAGGATGGCTGCTTCAAGGCTTACCTCTATAAAACCGGGCGCAATCTCGCATTGCGCTGCAAGACCCGGCGGCGTTTTTTTCTGCCGCTGGAGGAACTGCCTTTTGAACTGCCGGACGAGGCACTGGCCGAGACTGGATCGCTCCAGAACGAACAGCATCAGCAGCTGTACGCCGCACTGGGCAAGCTCAAAAAGGAATACCGGGAGACACTTTTTCTGGTCTATTTTGAAGAATTGAGCTACCGGCAGGCCGCACAGGTGCTGGGACGCACCGAGCAGCAGGTAACGAACCTTGTGTACCGGGGCAAGCAGCAGCTGAAACAACTTTTGGAACAGGAGGGATATCAGTATGAAAACTGATGCCGAACGGATGGCGCTGATCCGCCAGCGCACGGCCCAGCTGCAGCGTCAGGCGCGCACACGGCAGATGCTGCTGATCGATGCAGGCTGTATGGCGGCCTGTCTGGCGCTGGTGGTCTGCCTGGGCCTTGCCATGCCCGGCTGGGCAGGCACATCGGTCGCGCTGCATGTTTCCCCCACCGGCACCGCCGGGATGCTGAGTGAGCGCGGAGCCGACGGTTATATCCTGGTGGGCGTACTCTCGTTCCTGCTGGGCTCCTGCGTGACCATCCTGCTCTACCGCCTGCGCCGCAGCAGTGAAAAGAAGCACACGAGGGACGACGATGAGCTTTGAGATCATTGACAACACCTTTCAGGTGATCGTGCTGGCTGCGATGGCGCTCCTCGCCTTTCTCCTCGCCTTCCGGCGCAGCAGCCGCTCCTGCCTGATCCTGGCGTTCGGCTACGCCAGCTTTATGATGGGCACTTTGTACTACCTGCTCCATCTGATCATTCTGGGCCATGGGCCGCAGGTGTTTTATGTGGCTGAATGCTCCTGGATGGCCTCGTATTTCTTTTTTCTCTCGCTGGAGATCCTCTATTGGGAGGGCCTGCGCCCGCCGTTCTCCCCTTTTGCGCTGGCGGCCGGGGTGGTCATTGCCGGAGTTGTCATGCGGGTGCAGGTGTTTGGCCCCTCTCCGCTGATGTCCGGTGCGCTGGCCTACCTCTGTTTTTCGGCCCTGCAAAAGGAAAAACGGCTCCGGCCTTATGAGATCGCACTTTTGTTTGAAATGTCCTTGCAGATCCTTCTGTTCGTTGCCTCCGAGTTCATCCGTGATTACACCCGGTTCAGCCTTTACTATGCTGTGGACATCCTGTTGACCCTCACGCTGGTCAGCTTCCTGCCCCATATCCTGCGGGAGGAGCCCCATGACCTACATTGAAAATATCTTTTTGTGCCTGGCGCTTCCCATGCTGCTCTCCCTGCTGTTCACATCGGGCAGCCCCCGGCGCTTTACCCTGTTCGTGGTGCTGGGCATGGCCACCTGCCTGCTTTCGGCTTATGTCAGCAGCTTTTTCATGGGGCGGCACCAGTGCAGTGCCGTGACCACCGCCATTGAGATCGCGCCTGTCTGCGAGGAGATCCTGAAGCTGCTGCCTCTGCTGCTCTACTTTTTGATCTTTGAGCCGGATTCCCACAAGCTGACTCCTGCGGCCATTGGCATTGCAGTGGGCTTTGCTACCTTTGAAAACGTCTGCTACCTGACCGAAAACGGTGCAGGAAGTTTTGTTTTCCTGCTCATCCGCGGCATGTCCGCCGGGGCCCTGCATCTGGTCTGCGGCATCCTGACCGGTTTGGCACTGGCCTATGTGTTCCGCCGTCCGTGGCTCACCTGCACCGGCACGGTGGGGATTCTGGGGGTCTGCATGGTGCTGCACGGCATCTACAATCTGCTGATCACCGCCGACGGCTTCTGGCAGATGGTCGGGTATTTCTTTCCCTCTGCCATCATCGTCACCCTGTTTGCGGCAAGGCTGCTCCACAGGGGCAGGCACACTGTTTTTCGCTGACCGTTTCCCGCTCTTTTCCGGAGCGGGAAATTTTTTTGAACTTTTTTCAAATTTGGGTGAAAGGAATCGGCGCGAACTGTATTATAGGAGATAGAGAGGACGGAAAGCAGCCGCTCTGATGATCTCTCAAAAGGAGGGACTGTCCATGACCCAGAAGGCGAGTGTTCGTATGGAGGAAATTCGCCGCCGCACACGCAGGCTTCGTCAAAGGCGTGCACATCGAATCAACTGCACTCTCTCCGCAGTTTGTCTGTTTTTGACAGTCGGCATTGCGTCCCTGCTGTATCAGGAGCATGTTCCGGGTCTTTCCATCGTTCTGGCCGGGTACGGCTCGGTGCTGCTGCACAGCGGCGCTGATGCTTATATCGTGGTCAGCGTCGGCTCCTTTGTCACCGGCGTTGTATTCACGTTGCTCGGCATCCGGTACAGGCAGTACAAAGCACTGCACCGCCCCTTCTCCCCGGATGCTGCAGACAAGGCTTCCTCCCAAAGCCTCTCTGACGACCAGTAGCGCCCTCCATGCTCTTCTCCCACACACTTTTCTCCATACCCCGAAAAGGCTCTGCCGTTTCTCCCGGCAGAGCCTTTTCCCTTTTAACCAAAAACAGCACGCCGAAACCGAACGGCGTGCTGTTTTTTCTGGTTCTATGGTTATCTGTCCCACTTGTCGCACAGGGCGTTGATCTGGTCGGCAAACTTGGCAAGGTCCTTGTTTGCCCCGCCCTCGTTGTGCTCGATGACCCGCAGCAGGCGCTTGCCGGCGCTGACCAGCCGCTGGAACACCGTTGCGGCGCGGGACGCGCTCTCACTGGGCTTGTGCTCCAGCCGGACACGGGAGCCTTCCTGCAGGCAGACCGCACCTTCGGCCCCAATGGCCCACTGCTCCCCATTATATGGCGCACAGGCGGTAAAGCCCTGCTCGGTCAGGGTCTGGGCAAAGATGTTCTCCACCTCGTCCTCGCCATGGATGACGAACACCCGCTTGGGCTTGGGGCTGAACGCGTTCACCCAGGCCAGCAGGCCCTCGCGGTCGGCATGGCCCGAAAGACCCGTCAGCTGACAGATCTCTGCCTGCACGTCGATGGTCTCACCGAACAGCTTGACATTGACGGCACCATCGATCAGGGTGCGGCCCAGCGTTCCCACGGCCTGATAGCCCACAAAAAGGATCGTGCACTCCGGCCGCCACAGATTGTGCTTGAGGTGGTGGCGGATGCGGCCTGCCTCGCACATGCCGCTGGCCGAGATGATGACCTTAGGCACCCGGTCGGCGTTGATCATCCGGGACTCATCGCTGGTCACGCTGACCTGCAGCCCCGGGAACTGGATGGGGTCGATGCCCTGGGCCAGCAGCGCCCGGGTATCCTCGTCAAAGCAGTCGGGGTCGGTATCTTTGAAGATGCGGGTCGCCTCAATGGCAAGGGGGCTGTCGATGTAGACCGGGAAATTGCCGTGGCCGGTGACCAGGCCCTCTTTTTTGATCTCACGGATAAAGTAGAGCAGCTCCTGGGTACGGCCCACCGCAAAGCTGGGGATGACCACATTGCCGCCCCGGTCAAAGGTGCGCTGCAGGATCCTGCTCAGCTCCCCCACATAGTCCGGGCGGGGACCGTGGCTGCGGTCGCCATACGTAGACTCCATAAACACATAGTCCGCGTCCCGGATCGTTGTCGGGTCTTTGATGATGGGCTGATGCTGGTTGCCGATATCCCCGGAAAAGACCAGCTTGGTGGTGGTGCCGCTCTCGGTGACCCAGATCTCGATGCTGGAAGAACCCAGCAGATGGCCCACATCGATGAAGCGGATCACAAGGCCCGGGGCCAGTTCGATTTTAGTGTTATACTCCATGCCCCGGAACAGCTGCATGGCCGCCTCGGCATCCTGCACGGTGTACATCGGCTCCACCGGCTCGGCACCGGCACGCTTCGCCTTGCGGTTTTTCCACTCAGCTTCAAACTCCTGAATGTGGGCAGAGTCCCGCAGCATGATGCTGCACAGCTGAGTCGTGGGCTTGGTGGCATAGATCCTGCCCCGGAAGCCGTTGCGCACCAGCAGCGGCAGCTGGCCTGTGTGGTCGATATGCGCATGGGTCACCAGCACGCCGTCAATTTCACCCGGTGCCACAGGGAGGGGCTGGTTTTCGTAGACATTCTTGCCCTGCTCCATACCGCAGTCGATGAGGTAGCGCTGCCCAGCTGCTTCCAGCAGGGTGCAGCTGCCCGTGACCTCGTGGTTGGCTCCCAAAAATGTGAGCTTCATAGATACACCTCCCAGTTCGGTTTTGCACCCTTAGTATAGCACAACTCGCTGCATCCATCTGCCCAAATCGTGTGAAGAGTTATCGGGCAAAGCGCCGAAATTTTGAAAAAGTTTTTATACAATCTTGACAAACCACCCCCAACTGAGATAAACTTTATTCGTATGACGTAACTTCTACAGAGATTCAAAATAGAGAGGTTGTATTTTATGGTTCGTAACGATTTGCGCAATGTCGCTATCATCGCTCACGTTGACCACGGC
>OHRF01000466.1_pt1 | contig 19366 bp, 20 predicted proteins | sample 1578291 | NCBI WGS metagenome assembly OHRF01 (sample SAMEA3879576, study PRJEB24766) | human gut metagenome | biome: human-associated habitat; feature: feces | place: USA | collected 1985/1987 | reverse complement strand
CATGTATTGGATAAGATGGGAAAGCCGCACTTTGAACACTATCAGGCATTTCAAAAGCGGTTCTATGAGATTACCAAGAGCATTGGCAAGGAACAGTATTTAGTCCCTTATCTGATGTCCTCCCATCCGGGCAGCACGTTGCAGGATGCAATTGCACTGGCAGTTTATCTGAAAGAAAATCACATCCATCCGGAGCAGGTACAGGATTTCTATCCAACGCCCGGAACGATTTCCACTTGTATGTATTATACCGAATATGACCCCTATACGATGGAACCTGTCTTTGTTCCGAAAACAGAGCAGGAAAAGGCAATGCAGCGTGCTTTGCTGCAATCGTTCCTGCCGCAGAACCGTCCTTTGGTGCTGGCAGCCCTGCGGAAAGCTGGTAGAATGGATTTGGTTGGAAACGGTGCACACTGCCTGATTCCAGCAGGTTCAGAGCGGAAAGACACCCACGCAAAGAAATCATCAACTCGGCAGCCTGCCATAGCAGCTGCAAGACGAAACGGAGGCACTTCAAAATGGCAGCAACCCAAAAAAGCAAACAACCAGCCGCCAAAAACGGCAAACAGAAAGCCAACCAGCAGAAAGAAAAAATCATTGGGCTGATTGCACTGATTGTCGTTGCCTTTGCAGGCGGTGCAAAAGTGTTCGGCTGTGCACCAGCGGTGGATTCCAATGCGAGTGCAACCGTTTCTTTTCTGGATGTTGGACAGGGGGACAGCGTTCTGATTCAGGCAGCCGGAAAAACCGTCTTGATTGACGGCGGTGAACGAGATCAGGGCAGTGTCGTACTGGACGACCTGAAGAAATATGGTGTTACCACCATTGATTACATGATTGCTTCTCATCCGCATTCTGACCACATCGGCGGATTGGTAGATGTGTTGGAAGATGCAGCGGTTTCTTCTGATTTGACCGTTTCCATGGTGCTGCTGCCGGAAGTGCCGGACAAAGATGTGCCAACCACACGAGTCTATGAAGCATTTTTGGATGGCATTGAAGACAACCACATTGACCCTACCTTTGTATCGGAAAAGCAGACCTTAAATTTAGGCGGCAGTACCACACTGGAACTGATTGCTCCGCCAGCTGGAAAAACCTATTCTTCCCTGAATGATTATTCCATGGCAGCATATCTGAACTGTGGCGGAAAAACATTCCTGTTTACAGGTGACGCAGAGAAGAACGAGGAAGCAGACTGGCTGGAAAACGGCGTGTTTGACGGGATGCACGCAGATGTCTTTAAGGCAGGTCACCACGGCAGCCGAACTTCTTCTAGCGAAGCTCTGCTGGAGCAGATTCAACCAACCTATGCAGTGATTTCCTGCGGAACGGATAATTCCTATGGTCACCCGCATGAAGAAGCACTCGACCGTCTTGGCGTTTACTGCGATAAGATTTACCGGACGGATTTAGATGGAACAATCATCTGTAAGGTAGAGGACGGGGAATTGAAGTGGTCGTTTGATAAGGAGTATGCATCATGATCATCATTGACCGCATGGATGATGGCGTTGCCGTTCTGGAAACCGACACGGGAATGCAGACAGTACCAGCAGACCAGATGCCGGAAGGGGCACGGGATGGCGATGTTCTGCAATGGGTTCATGACCACTATGAAGTAGATGCGATTGCAACCGAAGAACGCCGAAACCGGATTTTGGAACGGATGCGAAAACGAAAAAGAGGAAGGGACTAAATGGAAGCAGATGTACTCATCATTGGCGGAGGGGCTGCCGGAACGGTGGCTGCCCTGCTGTTGGCGAAAGCCGGAAAACACTGTATCATCTTGGAAAAAAATGGGCAAATTGGGAGAAAATTGCGGATTACCGGAAAAGGTCGCTGCAACCTCACCAATGCCTGTGATTTGGATACGCTCATGGCAAATGTGCCGAGAAATCCAAAGTTCTTGTACAGTGCGTTTGCTCGCTGGATGCCGGAAGATGTGATGGCATATTTTGAACAGATGGGTGTTCCGCTGAAAGTGGAACGGGGCAATCGAGTATTTCCGGTGAGTGACCGAGCAGAAGATATTGTGGCAGCGTTGCAGCGTGCCCTGAAACGGGCAGGGATTCCCGTTTATCGGGAAACTGTGCAGCAATTGCTGCTGCAAGACGGTCGCTGTACTGGCGTACAGACTGCCTCTGGTAAGCAGTATGCTGCAAATTGTGTGCTGCTGGCAGCTGGTGGGGCATCCTATCCGGCAACGGGGTCTACGGGGGACGGCTATACGCTGGCAAAGCAGGCAGGGCATACAATTGTGCCACCGCTGCCAGCACTTGTTCCGTTGGAAGTGCAGGAGAAATGGTGCAGTGACTTGATGGGGCTTTCCTTGCGGAATGTTTCCCTGAAACTGTACAACGGGAAAAAATGCTGCTATGATGCATTGGGAGAGATGTTGTTCACACATTTCGGGGTTTCAGGACCGTTGGTGCTGACAGCAAGTTCCCTGCTGCCGGAGCAGATTCCGAAAGATGGCAGCTGTCGGCTGGAACTGAACCTGAAACCCGGCTTGACACCAGAACAGCTGGACAAACGCATTCAGCGAGATTGTACCGCCCACCCCAATCAGGCAATGGGCACGATTTTCCGAGGGCTGCTGCCGTTGAAACTTGTTCCCGTTTTTCTGGAAGCGGTTCACATTCCGCCGGAAACCAAGGCGAATGCTCTGACAAAAGAACAACGTCGGATTTTGGTGCAGGGCTTGCAGGCATTTCCACTGCATATCACTGCAAGGCGTTCGCTGAAAGAAGCGATTATTACACGGGGCGGCGTTTCTGTTCGGGAAGTACAGGCGAAAACCATGGCATCCAAATGCTGTGAGGGCTTGTATTTTGCCGGAGAAGTGCTGGATGTGGATGCATACACCGGGGGATTTAATTTACAGATTGCCTTTTCCACTGCCGCTTGTGCAGCGGATGCCATTGGCAGTTTATGAAAATGATTTCGTGCCGGAGAAACTGCCGGCTTGAAATAGATGGATTTTATTTTTATTGATCGCAGCAGTTCTGCTGCAAGTAAAGGAGAAAAAAGGAGTTCGCTATGAAAACCATGAATGTCGCCATTGACGGCCCTGCCGGAGCGGGTAAGAGTAGTATTGCAAGAGAACTTGCTGCCGAGTTGGGCTTTATCTACGTGGATACAGGGGCACTGTACCGTGCAATTGCCCTGTATACCCAACAGCACAATTTGTGCAACAAACAGGATATTATCCGGCAGCTGCCGAAGATTGATTTGAAAATCAAGTTCATCGGCGGAACACAATGCATTCTGCTCAACGGAGAAGATGTGACAGATGATATTCGGACACCAGAAATTTCCATGCTGGCTTCCAAGGTTTCTGCCATTCCGGAAGTGCGGGATTTTCTCTTTGATTTACAGCAGAAGATTGCAAAAGAACACCATGTCATCATGGATGGCAGAGATATTGGAACGGTGGTACTGCCGGACGCTGACCTGAAAATTTTCCTGACAGCCTCTCCGGAAGAACGTGCCAGCCGACGGTATCTCGAATTACAGGAAAAACCGGACGCTCCCACCTATGAACAGATTCTGCAAGACATCAAGAAACGGGACTATCAGGACACCCATCGGGAAATTGCTCCGCTGCGGCAGGCAGAAGATGCCGTTCTGATTGACACCACCAACATGGGATTCCATGAAGTTTGTGATGCCCTGCTGGAACTGATGGAGGAACGTCTGGACTTAGAATAAGGAGGCGTTCAGTTTGTACAACCACATTGTTGCATTTTTTTATCGGCTTGCTTATTACATCGTGCGGTTTGCATTCTTTTTCTATTATGACATTCGTTTTGAAGGCAGAGAATATGCACCATCGAAGAAAGAATCTGCCATCTTTGCCTCGAACCACCGCAGTTATTTAGATCCGGTGCTCGTAGCAATGGGTGCACCGCATCCATTCAATTATATTGCCAAAGAAGAGCTGTTCAAGCATAAAGTCTTTGCTCGGTTTATCTGGTTTATGGGGGCGTTTCCGGCAACGTGGAAAGCTGACCCCAACTATGATATGCTATCAGAGGCAGTGAAGCGGTTGGACAATAACCGTCACCTGACGATTTTTCCAGAGGGCACTCGCCATACAGATGGAAAAGTTGGCAGTGGGAAAAGCGGCGTTTGCGTGCTGGCAGCCAAAAGCGGAAAGCCTGTCATTCCTGTGGGCTTGATTTTCAATTCCAACAACCTGCACTTTCGCAGTAAAATCTGTGTTCGGCTGGGGAAACCGATTTATGCATCTGATTACGGTTTGACATCGGAATCCACACCGAGAGAAATGCGGCAGATGAAACAGGACATCATGCAGGCAATTCGGGAGCTGGTAGAAGAAAATCCGCCATTCCCGATTAAACACGACCAGCCGCACAAGCAGTCAGCAGTTGACCGCCATCGGGCAGAACGGCTGGAAACCATCCACCATCAGGAAGAAGCCGCTGCAGAGCAGGCAGCAAAGGAGCAGCAGGAATGAAACAGATTACCATTGCAAAATCTGCCGGCTTTTGCTTCGGCGTAGACCGTGCTGTGCGGATGACTTACGAGGCACTGGAGCAATATCCCCACGTTGCAACCTTAGGGCCAATCATCCACAATCAAACGGTTGTGGATGACCTCTGTCAGAAGGGTGCACGGATTGTAGAGGATGTTTCCGAACTGACACCGGAAGAATGCATTGTCATTCGTTCCCACGGGGTCAGCAAGCAAGTGGAAGATGCCATTGCCGCTGCTGGCAATCCTTGCATCAATGCAACTTGTCCCTTTGTATCGAAAATTCATAAGATTGTAGAGAAACATACTCTCGCAGGCGATTATATTTTGATTGCAGGCGACAAAAACCATCCGGAAGTGCAGGCGATTGTCGGACATTGCGGAGAAAATTGCACCGTTTTTGCAGATTCCGCAGCTCTCGACCATTTTTTTAAAACAAATTATGAAAATTTAAAAAAAAAGCTTGCAATTGTTGCCCAAACAACGTATAATATATTAGTATGGGAAAGGTGTATGGCGTTGCTTCCCAGCGACGACCCGAACATTATGGTTTATGATACCATCTGCCATGCAACGCAAGTGCGGCAGTCAGATGCAGATACTTTGTCCCGCAGTTCTGATTTGATGATTATTGTCGGCGGCAAGCACAGTTCCAATACTGTGAAGCTGTTCGATGTCTGCAAGCAGAACTGCCGGTCTTATCATATTGAAACGGCGGATGAGCTTTACACTTTAGACCTATGTAATGCGGAGAAAATCGGCATTACCGCCGGTGCGTCCACGCCGGCACACATCATTAAGGAGGTAGAATCGACAATGAGCGAAATCATGGAACGTCACGATGAAGAGGACATCAATTTTGCGGAGGCACTGGATCAGTCCTTCAAGAAAATACATAAAGGGGAAAAAGTCAAGGGTACTGTGGCTGCGGTAAACAACACGGAAGCAATTGTAGACACTGGCACGAAGTATACAGGCTATGTTCCGCTTTCTGAACTGACCGATGATCCGTCCCTGAAGCCGGCTGATGTTGTCAACGTTGGTGATGAACTGGATCTGATTGTCATCCAGACCAATGACCAGGATGGTACTGCAACCCTGTCTAAGAAGAAGGTTGACGAACAGAAGGGCTTCGAAGAAATCGTAGCTGCAAAGGAAAATGATACCGTACTGGAAGGCACTGTACAGGGCGTTGTAAAGGGCGGCATCATCGTTGCTTACGCTGGCGTACGGGTATTCATTCCGGCATCTCAGAGTGGTCTGCCGAGAGGGGCTGAACTGGATACACTGGTAAAGACCAAGGTTCGGTTTGTAATTCTCGAAGTCAACGAACACAGAAGAAGAGCAGTTGGCTCCATTCGTGCCGTACAGAAGGCTGAAAAGGAAGCTGCAAAGGAAAAGTTCTGGGAAACTGCAGAAGTTGGTGCAACTTACAAGGGCGAAGTAAAGTCCCTGACCAGCTATGGTGCATTTGTAGACCTGGGCGGCATCGACGGTATGGTTCACATTTCTGAACTGTCCTGGAAGCGGATCAAGCATCCGAGCGAAGTTGTTAAGGTTGGCGATGTAATCGAAGTTTACATCAAGGAACTGGATCCGGAAAACAACCGCATTTCTTTGGGCTACAAGAAGACCGAAGACAACCCGTGGGAAAAGTTTAAGGCTACCTACAAAGTTGGCGATATCGTAGATGCAACCATCGTTTCCATCACTCCGTTCGGTGCATTTGCACAGATTATGGATGGTGTAGACGGTCTGATTCACATTTCTCAGCTGGCTGACAAGCGGGTTGAAAATGTAAAGGATATTGTTGCAATCGGCGATGTTGTAAAGGTAAAGATTATCGACATCGACATCGACAACAAGCGGATTAGCATTTCGATGCGTGCTCTGCTCGAAGACGAAGCAGAAGGCGAAGATGCTGAATAAGCATTGACCGTTTGAACAAGCAGTAACAGAAGCCGGTATGGGCAGCAATGCCCGTACCGGCTTTTTGTGAAAATCGGCTGCTCGGAAAATCCAAGTAACTGTGGAAAGAAAAGTGGCTTGTGGAAAACAAAATTAGACCAGAAAGGAGAAATCATTCGTGTATCAACCCAAAATGGAAAAAGATATTCGCTGTCCGCTGGAATATGGGCTTGCGATCTTCGGCGGAAAGTGGAAATCCCGGATTATTTGCGTGCTGGCAGCACAAGCTCCGCTCCGATACAGCATTTTGCGGAAAGAAATGGGGAATATTACGGATGCGGTGCTGTCATCAACGTTGAAAGAACTCATAGCAGACGGCATGGTGCTCCGAACTTCTTACGATGAAATCCCACCAAGAGTGGAATATCAGCTGACGGAAAAGGGAACGTCTGTTGTGCCGATTTTGCAGCAGATTTGTCAATGGGCTGGGGCATATCACAAAGAGGAACAAATACACCCGATGATTCAATGTGAGAAGTGTGATTACCGCTGAACGCAGATTTGCGATTGATACTTTACAAGAAACGGGAAAATGTGCTATAATAACAATCACAGAACCCGAAAGGAGTGTGCACAATGATACTGGAAAATAAGACAGAGGTCACAGTGCCAGCTGTGATGGCAATGCAAAAGGCAATGAATCGGCAAGGGCAGCTTGCCCGTTATCTCATTGCCGGACTTTTTTTGCTGGGTGCAATTTGGCAAATCGGCTATTTAATGATACTTGGAACATGGATACAAAGCTATTTCTATGGGATTTTATTCTGTGCACTGGTTGCCGGATTTTTGCTGATTATGCCCATCTGGAGCAACAAAAAAGTATTGAAGCAAGTTACCCAGCAGCTCTGCAATTCGTCTGCACCGCTCATCAATCACTATTATTTTCAGCCGCAGATGCTGAAAATTCGGGATGAAGGTATTCCAGATGGTAGAGATTTGCAGCTGCCCTATTCGGATATTACTCGATTTTTACAGGATGACACTTATTTTTTCCTGTATGTAAAATCCACGAACAGCACTTATATTTTAAAGCGGAATGCGTTTCAGCCAAATGATGACGTGCAAGTCATGGCGTGCCTGCAAGAAAAACTGGCACACTGCAAAGGCATTCGCTGAACCAACGACAAGGAGAACCAAATAGCATGGAACAAATTCGGAATTTTTGCATTATCGCCCATATTGACCATGGAAAATCCACACTGGCAGACCGGATTCTCGAACAGACTTTTACGGTTGCAAAGCGGGACATGGAAGAACAGATTCTGGACAATATGGACATCGAACGGGAACGGGGCATTACCATCAAAGCCCGTGCTGTCCGCCTGAATTACAAGGCAAAAGACGGGAAAACCTATGTGTTTAACCTGATTGATACGCCGGGACACGTGGACTTTAACTATGAAGTGTCCAGAAGTTTGGCAGCCTGTGAGGGGGCAATTCTGGTTGTCGATGCTTCGCAGGGCATTGAAGCTCAGACCTTGGCAAATACCTATCTGGCAATTGAACATGATTTGGAAGTCGTTCCAGTTGTCAATAAGATTGACCTGCCAGCAGCCGATCCGGAACGGGTTTGTCAGGAGATCGAAAGCGTCATCGGAATTCCGGCAATGGATGCTCCACGGATTTCCGCCAAAGAGGGAATCAACATTGGCGAAGTGATGGAACGCATTGTCACGGATATTCCTGCCCCAAACGGCGACCCGAACGCACCGCTGAAAGCCCTGATTTTCGACAGCTATTATGATGCCTATAAGGGTGTTGTAATTTATATTCGTGTCAAAGAGGGAACGGTCAAAGTCGGCGATACCATTCGCCTGATGGCAACTGGTGCAGAATTTACCATTGTAGAAGCTGGCTATATGGATACAAAGCGGTTGGTCAATGTTGGACAGCTTTCTGCCGGCGAAGTTGGCTATCTGTCCGCCTCCATTAAGAGCATTGGCGATACACAAGTTGGTGACACGGTGACACTGGCAGACAATCCTTGTGCAGAACCGCTGCCGGGTTATCGAAAAGTCAATCCGATGGTGTTCTCTGGTATCTATCCGGCAGATGGTGCAAAGTATGGCGATTTGCGGGAAGCACTGGAGAAGTTGCAGCTGAACGATGCGTCTTTATCCTTTGAACCGGAAACATCCATTGCACTGGGCTTCGGATTCCGCTGCGGATTCTTGGGGCTGCTGCATATGGAAATTATTCAGGAACGGTTGGAACGGGAATATAATTTGGACTTGATTACCACTGCACCATCTGTTATTTATCGGGTTACGATGACAAACGGGGATGTAGAGATGATTGACAATCCGACCAACTATCCAGACCCAGCTTTGATTCAGTTGGCAGAAGAACCGATGGTCAAGGCAGAAATCCTGACACCGCCGGATTATGTGGGCAATGTTATGGAACTGTGCCAGAATCGACGTGGTGTATTTCTGGATATGCAGTATTTGGATGATACTCGTGTATCCTTGAAGTATCATTTGCCGCTGAATGAAATTGTATATGATTTCTTCGATGTGCTGAAATCCCGAACAAAGGGCTATGCATCTTTTGACTATGAAGTGACGGGCTACGCTGCTTCTCAGCTGGTTAAGCTGGACATTCTGCTGAATGGCGATGTGATTGATGCCCTGTCATTTATCATTCATAAGGATAAGGCATATGAACGGGCAAGAAAGATTGTAGAGAAGCTGAAGGAAAACATTCCACGGCAGCTGTTTGAAGTGCCGGTACAGGCAGCCATTGGCGGAAAGATTATCGCAAGAGAAACGATTAAGGCAATGCGGAAGGATGTCTTGGCGAAGTGCTACGGCGGTGACATCACCAGAAAGAAGAAGCTGCTGGAGAAGCAAAAGGAAGGCAAGAAGCGGATGCGGCAGCTGGGTACAGTAGAAGTTCCGCAGGAAGCTTTCATGAGCGTGCTGAAACTGGATGAAGAATAACAGAGAAAGGAACTCTTATGGCGGAAAAACATTCGATTTATGATTGCCCTTATTGTGGCAAAAAGTCTTTTAATCCCCTGACCAAAGCCCTTGCTGGCAACATGAACACCAAAGGCAGAGTCTGCAAAGCCTGCGGTAGACGGGCTGTCAATGGCAAGACTTCTGCCATTGTCCGGATGGTGCTGATGGTGGTTGCAATTATCATTGTATTTGCAACCTATTTCATTGAAAACAGCGATGCCAAGGCATATTTGATTATGGCAGGAACGATTATCGTAGCATGGCTGCTTTCGATGCTGTTTGATGCATTTTTCTGTCCGCTGACCAAAGTGGTGCGGAACGATGCCGAGTGAATCCACGTTGGGGATTTATATCCACGTCCCGTTTTGCGTGCGGAAGTGTCCCTATTGTGATTTCTATTCCGTTCCGCAGACAGCAGAGCGAATCGAACAGTATGGAACAGCACTCTGTCGGTTCTTGCGGCAGATGCAGACCGATTTGCCAGTAGATACGATTTATTTTGGTGGCGGGACGCCGTCCTTGCTGCCCGTTTCTCTGTTGGAGGAGATTTTGCAGACGATTGCCAGAACGGTTTCGCTCCAGCAGCCCGAAATTACATTGGAATGCAATCCGGCAACGGTCAACCGTGAAACATTGCGGCAGCTGCGAGAAATTGGCATCAATCGGCTTTCCATTGGTGTGCAGTCGCTTTCCGATGTGCAGTTGAAACGCTTGGGACGGATGCACGATGCTCAAACTGCAATCGAAACGGTAGAGCAGGCAGCAGCTGCCGGATTTCAGAATCTGTCCTGTGATGTCATGCTGGCATTGCCAAAGCAGACAACGGCAGAATTACAGGATACTTTGACACAATTGACAGCCTTACCAATTCAGCATATTTCGGCTTATCTGTTAAAAGTAGAGCCGGAAACACCCTTTGCATCCATGAACTGGGTGCAGCAGCTGCCGGATGAAGATGCAACCGCAGATTTTTATTTGCAGACGGTGGAAACCTTGCAAACAGCTGGTTTCTTGCAATATGAAATTTCTAACTTTGCAAAGGCAGACTATGAGAGCAGGCATAACTGCAAGTATTGGAACTGTGAACCGTATTTGGGGTTTGGGGCATCTGCTCATTCTTGCTATGGCGGAAAGCGGTTTTATGTGCCCTCTGATTTGCAGACATTCTGTGCAGCAGCAACCCAGCCGATGGTACTGGAAGATGACAACCCCTGCACCAGAGAAGAACAGATTTTGTTAGGGCTGCGGTTGCGGAAAGGAATTCCATGCAGCTGGCTACATACAGAACAGCTGCAAAAGTTACAACGGTTTGCAGCTGGCGGATTGGTGGAATTTCTGAATGACCGTGTGGCATTGACACCGCAAGGGTGTCTGGTGTCCAATGCGATTTTAGCAGAGATTTTATGAAAAAAAGAAGAAAAAAGAAGGAGATTATTTACAATGGAACAAAAAACAACGGTTAGTATTTTTGGAGCATGTGTGTCCAGAGATTTATTTGCAATGCAACGACCGGAAACGTATGAAGTACAGCAATATGTATCATTTGTATCACCACTTTCAGCTGTTATGACACCGCCAATTAATGGAATACAATTGAATCCAGACAAGATAGAACCAGGAAGAGAATCTGCATTTTCTCGGAGAAATTTGGCTCTTGATTGTAATAAGCAGGTGTTTTCTTATTTGGAACAGAAACCATCGGAATGGTTGATGTTGGATTTGGCGGATGCTAGATTTTCAATTGCTCAATATCCTAAGAGTGGTGCATCTTTTTCAATATCCAATACTTTTTTGTGGCATCAAGAAGAATTAAATAAATTGTTTCAGGAGAAATTTGTCAAAAAGCTTTGCACGAGTTTTTCTGATGAAGATTGGAACGATTTTTTACAGTTGTTTTTAGATCGGATTTTGAAAATTTATCGTCCAGAGCAAATTATCTTTCATGAATATTACTGCGTATCAAAATATATTTCAAAGGATGGCGAAATTTGTTCGTATAAGCCGGAGAGATTGATACAACGGAAACAGCAAAATGCACTGCTGAAAAAGTTAAATCAGATGGCAAAAGAGCGGTTGCAGGGTTGTCATGTGATTACGATGCCAGAAGGTGTGCTTGCAAATGCACGGCATAAATGGGGGAATCATCCGCTTCATTATGTGGATTTGTATTATGAATATGCTGCCCGTGCTTTAGATGTCATTACAGCAAAAAAGTCATTGGAACAGGAACAGGCAGAACTGTCCCTGTTGAAAGAACTCTATACCCAGAAGTTTGCAGTGTTGCAGCAATCGTATCAGCTTAAAAAAGCAGAAAAAAAGGCACTTGCTGGAAAAACTGTCATTGTCACGGGTGGTTCTGGTGAAATTGGTTCGGCTTGTTGCCTGCGTTTGGCACAAGATGGAGCAAATGTTGCGGTTTGCGGTAGAAATATGAAGAAGTTGCAGGCAGTGGTAGATGCAATTCGGCTTGCCGGTGGTTGTGCAGAGGCATATGCATTTGATGTTACGAATTTTAAGGAAATTCATAAAAATTTCCATTCTATTTATAATACTTTTGGTTCGATTGATATTCTGGTCAATAATGCAGGGGCTTCAGAGCGAAGTCGTTCTAAATATCTCTATCATCAATCTCCAGATGTTATTTCGGAAATGCTAGAATTGAATTTGAAAGCAGCGATGCTTTGCACACGAAAAGCATTTCAGTTTATGGTGAAGAAAGACGGCAGTCCAGAATCCGGAAAAGTAATCAATATTGCTTCTGTTGTTGGGGTGCAGGGACGGATTCGTCTGTCCAGCTATGCAGCCGCAAAATCTGGGTTGATTGGCTTTACAAAATCTGTTGCACTGGAAATGGGACATCATCATATTACAGTCAACTGTGTTTCGCCGGGTATTATTGTACGGGGAACTGTTACTGGAAAGAATAAAGATGCGATTGAAAAGACCAATTGTATGCATGTCGTTCCGCCAACAGAATCCATATCTTCTGCTGTTGCATTTTTGGCATCTTCAGAAGCAGATATGATTACTGGGCAAAATCTCATTGTCGATGCTGGAAGAAGTCTTGGTTTGATTGGCGATTAAATCCAAAGATACAGCCATTTTCCTAACAAATGCAAAAAAACAGTGCCGATCCGAAAAAGGGATCGGCACTGTTTTTGTTAGGAGTATCCTAAGAATTGTTATTCAGAAAATACCTGTTTGATGCTGTCATAGTGCAGGAATACACCTTGTTTTCCGTATTCCTGAATCTGTTCCAGCGTTGCAAATGCATATTCCATGACTTCCCGTTCCTGTGTATGTACAGCAGAATCTGGAATATCCATGGTATAGCGGAAGATGTCCACAAAATAGTTGTTTTTTTCTTCCGGATTCACACGCTTGTAAGAGAAAACATAGCCGCCGTCTGCGTTGGAAACATCTACGCCAGTTTCTTCTAAGATTTCTCGTTTTACAGCATCTTCAGCAGATTCTCCGGCACGAACACCGCCGCCCGGCACTTCCCAGCAGCCCGGTGCCCATTCTTTGTCCATTCTGCGGCGGGTAATCAGGTAAGTACCATCTGGACGGCGTAATACGCCCAGTACCGTCAGGTGAAAATCGCCCGGCTGCATATTCCAGTCATTGCGGTTCATCGTCCGTCCGGTTTTCTGTTTGTTTTCATCGTAAATATCCCATTGTTCCATGGTAAGTCCTCCTGATCATCCGCACAACTTGCGGACGTGATTGATTATTTTTTTGCTTTGGTATTGCTGAACAGCAGACTGCCCAACGTGGCCAGTGTTACAATGCTGCAAAAGCCGATGGTACCAGCGGTTAGCATCCATTCTGGCAGAACGGGAATGATTTCTGTCAGCAGAATCACGCACGAGAGCAAAGTCAGTGCAATTCCGATGATGAGCGTGCTATAGCCAGCAGAGCGGCAAAGCTTGCCCTGGTCGTATTGTTCTTGTTGTTTTTTGGACATAGTGTTATATCCGGCAATCAAACATGCACCTTTTCCGTGCAGGAAAAACCCAGATAGCACATAACAGCCAATGGAGAAAAGCAGCATGATGCTGAATCCAATCCAATCACCCATTGTTCACCACTCCTTTTGTGTAGAAACGGGGTTATTTGGTCTGCTGAATCGGCTTTTCTCCTGCTTCTGTCTTGGCAGCCTTTTTCTTTGGGGAAACCTTTTCCAGCAGTTCTTTCACTTCTGGGTCATTGGTCAGGCTGTAAACAACAAGCAGATAGAACTGTGAGCCGGATAGGTCTTTCTTTTCGATGGCTTCCTTTGCCAGAGCAGCAGCAACGCCAACGACTTCTTTGTTTGCACCCGGTTGCATACCATACTTTTCAAATGCCTTGTTGATTTCTTCTCTGGTCGGCGGAACAATTTTCTTCTGGGTGATGGTGTGAATGTGGTGCAATTCTGCCTGTACACCCGGATGGTCGGCATAAATCAAGCTTTCATAATAGAAGCAAACCGCACTGTCATAGTCTTTCTTTTCAATGCAGTAGAAACCGAGGTTGCAATAGCATCTGGAGAGTGTTACCGGTGTAGTGGCAATGGAAAGAGTTTCCTTGGTTACGCCGAGCAAATCTTCCGGCTGCTTCAGATACTTATAGCATTCTGCCATTTCAAAATACGGGTCTGGATTCAGCGGATTGTAGCGAATCGCATCTTCCAGAACGGAAACAGCTTCTTCTGCTCTGCCAAGATCCAGCAGGACATAGCCGTGCAGCATGACCATTGCACACAGATCAAATGGAGCACGAATCAGTTTCTTAGATGGGTGATAGAAGAACAGATACAACTGATGTTCCAGCGTGTTCCGCATGCTCAAGTATAACTGTTCTTCGGTTTCCCGGAAGTTGATGCAGATTTTTGTATAGAGAGCTTCGGTCAGCTTGAAAGCTTCCTTGATTTTTTTCTGGTTGACCAGTTCAACGGCTTCAGCGAAAACCTTGTCCATCCGCTTGCCGTCAATATACAGCATTTTTGCAACTCTTTCTTTTTGCTCATCTGGAAGAATTTCATAAGCAAGGTCAGCAATTTGACTTTCGACTTCTTTGCCGATTTCTGTTCCGGCATATTCTTCTGCGATATGTTCCAGATGAATCATATCCACACTCTTTTCGCCAGTCAAGCCATTTCTTGCTTCCGCCATAATTTCATCAATTGTTTTTGCCATGAGGGGTTACTCCTTTTCAACGGTAATTTAAAAATTTTTTTCATGGAAGGGCAGGGAAATTTCACTGCTTTTTCTATTATAGCATAATCTGCGTGTGGTTGTCAATTGATTTTTGTGCAAAATTACGAGATTTCCGGAGCGGTGTCCGGCAGATTTCCGTCTGCAATGTTTTTCTGGAGAATTTGGTCGGTTAAATCAAAGAGCACTTCCGAGCCGTCTTTCGTTTGAATTTGCCGATGGTAGACCTGTTTCGCTGTGACGGTATGTTCTTTCCAGTCGCTGCCCTGATTGCTGTCATTGAGTAGGAGCGGCTGTAAGTTGTCCATGGCATGGGCGAATTTAGACTCTGGGGTTTGACGGTCTTCAAATTCGTCAAACAGTGCCTGCAATTCCTGTTTCTGGTCGTCCGGCAGGAGTGAATAAATGCGTTCTTTTGCAGCGGCTTCCCGTGCCTGCTGGGTCTGCTTGCCAGCTTCATCATAAGCGTAAGTATCGCCGGCATCAATTTCTACCACATCGTGCAGCAGGCACATCATCATCACTTTTGCAATGTCGATGGGTTCGTTGGCGTATTCTTTCAGCAGGTATGCCATAATGGTCATATGCCAGGCATGTTCCGCATCATTTTCCCGTCTGCCGTGATGGGAGAGGTGGGTTTGCCGGAGAATATTTTTTTCTTGGTCGATTTCCAGGATGAAATCCAGTTGTTGTTTTAAACGGTCTGTCATGATAAAGTCACTCCGTTCTGTGGGGATTTTTCGGGGAGAATGTGTTTTTTCATGCGGTAATTGGTGAGAAAAATGCCTTGCCGTTCAACTTGCTGGGAACAGAGCACCCGATATCCCCGCTGTTCAAAAAAGGGCTTTGCAGTAATAGAAGCCTGTGTGGTAATTGTTCCGGAAAAGTCGGCTTCCAGTGCATCGCAAAGTGCAGTTGCAATGCCCATCCGCTGATACTGGTGATGGACAAATAAGCGGTCGAGATAGCCGGAATGGGTGCGGTCTGCAAAGCCTACAATGGTTGTTGTGATATGTGCCAGAAAAGCGGCATTCCATGCGGCAAGGTCAATCGTTCCAGTTGCCCATACTTGCAGCTGTTCTGCGGAATAATCCGCTGCATTGACGGTGTGTACTGTGTTGTAAAATAAACTTGCCAGCGTGGCACAATCTTCCGGCTGATATGGTCGAATGGTAATCATTTTTTTGTTCCGGATGGTGGACGCTTGGATGTTCCGTTCCGTTTCGGAGCTTTTTTCTTCTTGCGGACGGAATAACCGAAATCACCCAATTTTCTGCCCAGCGAGAAATATTCTCCGTGGGCATAGGCGAGCAGTCCCATTTGCTGGAGGTTCAGCTTGCCTTTGCTGTCCACATAGCGTTCTTCCACGTTGACCGCTGTGATTTCTGCCAGCATCAATTCATGTGTACCGAGCAGCTGTGTGGATTGAATCTTGCATTCCAGACTGACCGGACATTCTGCAATCAGCGGAGCAGAAACGGTTTGTGCTGGCTCTGGGGTAAAATGACAGGCTTGAAATTTATCAATATCTTTTCCGCTCCGGCAACCGCAGAAGTCTGTTTCCCGACACATTGCAGAGGTCGGCAAGTTGATGACAAATTCTCGCTGTTCCATGAGAATCGGGTAGGAATAGCGAGTGGGGCGAACAGAAATAGAAACCATAGGCGGATGCGTGTTCAGAACCCCTGTCCATGCAATTGTTAAGATGTTAGGGTGTTCCATTGTTCCGCAGCTGACCAGTACCGGTGGAACGGGTGCTAGTAGGACGCTGCCTTTCCAGTGTTGTTTTGCCAAAGAATGAATGCCTCCTTTTTCAAATTTCAAAGAAAGTAATGATAGAAAAATGCCCCTTTGTCCGTGCAGAAAAGGGGCATTCTGTTGGTTCGAGAGGGAGAAATGTTATGCTGTTACGCCATACTGTTCCCGATATGCCAGCATTGCATCCAGATATTCTTTACCCGGAATGACATCGTTCTGAATGGCTGCAATGATGTCTTCCATGTTGACAATGGCATAAACCGGAACACCATAGGTTTCATAGACAGTCTGAACGGCAGACTGATTGCCCTGCAATGCCTTTTCCATCCGGTCTACCGTGATGACCATACCGATGATGTCCACCTTTGCTGCACCTGTCAGCTTCGGGTAAACTTCTGCCATTGCCTTGCCGGAAGTCATAACATCTTCGATGATGACAACCTTGTCACCATCAGCCAGCTTCTTGCCGACAAACATACCGCCTTCGCCATGGTCTTTGACTTCCTTTCGGTCGAAGCAGTAGCCGACTTCCTGGTCGTATTCGGTTGCCAGAGCAACAGCTGCACTCGTTGCAAGCGGAATGCCCTTGTAAGCAGGGCCAAACAAGGTGTCTGGGTTCAGTCCGTGTTCTTTCATGCAGGCAGCATAGTATTTGCCGAGCTGAGCCAGCTGCTTGCCGGTTTTATAGTTACCGGTATTGATGAAATACGGGGCTTGTCTGCCACTCTTGAGGGTAAACGAACCGAACGTCAAAACGCCGCAGTCCACCATAAACCGGATAAATTCTTCTTTGTAAGTCATTTGGGATACTTCCTTTCTGATGTGAAAATAAAATCAAAGTTGCAATTGCAACGAAGAAACAAGAATTACAGCTGTTCCAAATCTGCCAGCCACAGTGTCCGGCAGGCATCGCTTGGCATTCGCCAGTCACCTCTTGGGGAGAGGGTAACGCTGCCGACCTTTGGAGCATCCGGCAGGCAGGAACGCTTGAACTGCTGAGAGAAAAACCGCCGATAAAAACTGCGAAGCCATTTCAAGATGACCGCTGTTTCATACTTTCCGCCCAGTGCTTTTTGTGCCAGATGATAAATTTTAGACGGCGTGAATCCAAACCGCAGCACATAATACAGGAAGAAGTCATGCAACTCATAAGGGCCAACCAAATCTTCTGTTTTCTGTGCAATCGTACCGTCTGGTTCTGGCGGCAGCAGTTCCGGACTGACGGGCGTATCTAAAACGTCCAGCAGGACGGCACGGAGTGCTTCCGGTGTTTTGCTGGCTTCATACTGTACCAGATAGCGTACCAATGTCTTTGGAATGGAGGCGTTGACAGCATACATACTCATATGGTCGCCATTGTAGGTTGCCCAGCCCAGAGCCAATTCTGAGAGGTCGCCTGTGCCGACAACAATCCCGCCGCACTGGTTTGCCAAATCCATGAGGACTTGTGTCCGTTCTCTTGCCTGACTGTTTTCATAGGTGACATCGTGAACGGATTCGTCTTGACCAATGTCAGCGAAATGCTGTCGAACACTCTTTTGAATCGGAATTTCTCGCAGAGTTGCCCCATAGGCTTTTGCCAGACGGCAAGCGTTCTGATAAGTACGGTCTGTCGTACCAAAGCAGGGCATCGTAACAGCCAGCATTCCGCTTCTTGGCAGTCCCAACAGGTCGAAAGCGTGCACCATCACAATGAGTGCCAATGTGGAATCCAGTCCGCCGGATAAGCCAACGACTGCCGTTTTGCAGCCAATGTGCCGCAGACGGGTTGCCAGACCCGTTGCCTGCAACGTCAAGATGGTTTCGCAGCGTTCAGAAAGTTCTGCTGCTCCGGCAGGCACAAACGGTGTTGGAGAGAAAAAGCGATGCAGGGCAGTTTCTGTCAGCGGCATGAAAAATCTTGTGCAGACCGTTGTCAGCGGCAACGGCTGGAACGAGTTGGAACGCTGCCGTTCTGCTGCCATTCGCTGTAAGTCCGGTTCTGCATAGAGCAAACCATCTGAAAATAGCTTGGATTCTGCCAAAATCGCACTGTTTTCTAAAATCAAGTTGTGTCCGGCAAAGACCATATCCTGTGTGGACTCGCCCATGCCGGCATCTGCATAGGCATAGGCACAGAGCAGGCTACCGGATTTTGCCTGCAAAATGGTACGGCGATAAGCAGCTTTTCCAATGATTTCATCGCTACATGAGAGATTGACAATTAGCGTTGCACCCATCCGAGCCATTGCAACGGAAGGCGTATCTGCAACCCAGACATCTTCGCAGAGTTCCACGCCAAAGGTGAAATCTGGTGCTTCTGCACACTGGAACAGCTGTTGTGCTCCGAACGGGCAGGGAGCAATGCCATCTGCTTGCCAGAACGTCTTGCCGGCTGCTGGTATACCGGGGGTAAAGTGACGCTGTTCGTAAAATTCCCCGTAGTTGGGCAGATGCTGCTTTGGAACGATGCCCAATACAGAACCCTGATAGCAGACCGCTGCACAGTTATAGAGTGCTCCGGCGTGCCGGATGGGCAGACCGACTACACAAATACAGGAAAGGTCACTGGTTTCTTTCAAAATTGTACGCAGTGCTTGCAACGCACCGTCTAATAGAATTTGCTGAAGGAACAAATCACCGCAAGTATATCCGGTTATGCAAAGTTCCGGAAAGACGACCAGTTTACTGCCGTTTTTTGCAGCTTCTCTGGTCAGAGAGATGATTTGCTCAGCGTTATAGGTGCAATCTGCCACCCGTAGGGGGGGCGTTGCACAGGCAATCGGGAAAAACCCGTTTTTCATGGTACTTCTCCTCTTTCTCCTGAGCGTTCTTTTCTCTATTATACCGAAAAAAGCGGAAAGATGCAAGAGTAGAACGCAAATTATCGGGAAAATTGATTTTTAAAGGGAAAAGAAACAGATTTTGTTGCAGAAAACTGCGGTCGAGCTGGCTCAGCTCGGCGGGGTGATTCCCCACAGTGTGGGGAAATGTCCC
>OHRF01000461.1_pt1 | contig 19508 bp, 18 predicted proteins | sample 1578291 | NCBI WGS metagenome assembly OHRF01 (sample SAMEA3879576, study PRJEB24766) | human gut metagenome | biome: human-associated habitat; feature: feces | place: USA | collected 1985/1987 | reverse complement strand
ACGAAATCAGCAACGGCAATGAAATGATTGAACCGCTCGGCGAACGTCTGGCAGGTCGTTATCTGGTAGAAGACCTGAGAGATCCGGAAACCGGCGAACTGCTGATTTCTAAGAATAAAATGCTCACAGAAAGTGATGCAAAGAAGATTACCGGAGCTGGCATTGAACGGATTTCGATTCGTTCCGTCCTGACTTGCCATGCAAAGCAGGGTGTTTGTGCAAAGTGCTACGGTGCAAACTTGGCAAACGGCAATCTGGTTTGCGTGGGTGAATCGGTCGGCGTTATCGCTGCACAGTCCATTGGTGAACCAGGTACACAGCTGACCATGCGTACATTCCATACCGGTGGTATCGCATCGGCAGAAGACATCACACAAGGTTTGCCACGTGTCGAAGAATTGTTTGAAAGCCGTCACCCGAAGAATGCAGCCATTTTGGCTCGTCTGTCCGGTAAGGTACACATTGAAGAAATCAAGACTGCAAGAACCATTTTCGTTACCAACCAGACTACTGGCGAATCGGAATCTTATCCGATTCACTATAACCTGAAGATTCGGGTAAAGGAAGGCGAAGAAATCGAAAAGGGTACTCGTCTGACCGAAGGGAACATCTTCCCGGGCGATATTCTGGCAGTTCTGGGCGTTCATGCTGTACAGGACTACATCATCAGCGAAGTGCAGAAGGTTTACCGTCTGCAAGGTGTTGATATCAACGATAAGCACATCGAAGTTATCGTACGCCAGATGCTGCGGAAGGTCAAGATTGAAGAATCTGGCAGCAGCTACTTACTGCCGGGCACGCTGATTGATAAGCGGAAGGTAGAAACCATTAACGAAGAACTGCGGGAACGGATGGCAAATGGCGAACCAGACGTAGAACTGGTTACCACTGCACCAGTACTGCAGGGTATTACCAAGGCATCCTCCAGCTCCGACAGCTTCCTGTCGGCAGCATCCTTCCAGGAAACCACAAAGGCTTTGACCGATGCGGCAATCCGTGGTAAGAGCGATATGCTGTATGGCTTGAAGGAAAATGTTATCATTGGTAAGCTGATTCCTGCCGGAACAGGTATGGATGTTTATAACAATGTTCGGATTCAGAAGAATGAAACTCATTCGGAATATCTGGCACATCATATTGCACCATATACCACCCCGAATGCAGAGAAGTAATTAGACGCAAGCGAAAACAGGATACCGCACTGGACGTTTTATCTGGTGCGGTATTCTTTATACTATCCTTACAAGACTTACAAGGGCTGGAAAAGAAAAGCGGAGGAATAACAATGAAACAACGAATGTTAGCGTGGCTTTGTGCCGGCATCCTCGGGCTGGGCTGCTGGGGACTGCCAGCGGCAGCAGCAGACGACACCACCGAACCGACCACACAGGTGACAACAGAAGCAGAAACAGAAACGGAATCTTCCAAGTTCAGCACAAAAGATTTGGTAACTGCTGTGATTGTATTCACGCTTGTAACCGCTGGAACAGCAACGGGTGTATTTGTGTTCCGGTGGAAAAAGCTGAAATCTTCCAGCCAGAAATAAGAAACGGGGAATTACCATCAAATTCTGTGGAAACAGAATTGGAAAGGAAGTGCATTGCTTTATGGCAGATTATACCGGACAATCCTGTTTTGTATGCCAAAAGCCATTCGAACCGGAGGATGATGTTGTTGTTTGCCCAGAATGCGGAACGCCTTACCATCGGGCGTGCTGGCAGCATTACGGGCACTGCATCAATGTGCATCTGCACGAAAACGGCGGAAGTTGGAAACCGGTCGAAATTCCATTACCAGAACCGGAGGCAGCACCGGAAACACGTCGCTGCCCTCGCTGCGGAACGGAAAATTCTGTGCATCAGGCATTCTGCGGACATTGCGGCATGATTTTAGAGGAGAACGGACAGCAGCAAACGGCACAGCAAAACCAGCAGACGTGGCAGCAAAGTGCACAGGATATTTGCTGCGGATTAGACCCGAATGAGGATTATGAAGGGGAACGGCTGGAAGACCTTGCAAATTTCGTGCGGACGAATACGATTTATTATGTTCCGGCGTTTAAGAAGTTCCGAGAAACTGGCTCGAAACTCACCATGAATTTAATCAGTGCGGTGTTCCCACAACTGTATTTTGCCAGCCGGAAAATGTGGGGCATGACATTTCTGATTATCAGCGTGTTGCTGTTGTTGGATTTGCCGTCAGAACTGTATTCATTTGTCACCAACAATGATTCGATTTTGAGCCAGCTGCACAGCATGCAGCAAAGCATGGACAGCATGGGCGGTATGGGCGGCATGTACAACAATTTCCTGCAAGTGATGTCAGAACAGATTCAATCGTTCTGCACAGCATTGCTGCCATATGAAACCGTCCTGCACACGATGCATATTATTTGTATGTATCTGAGCTTTGCGGTACGAGTATTGCTGTTCGCCTTTTCCAATTATATTTATTATCGGTTTGTTTTGCGAAAGGTGCACAGAATCCGAGCAGAAGGGCTGCCCGAAAGCATGACCAAAGACCGGCTGCGAATGGCAGGCGGTACGAATTACTGGTTCGTTCTGATTGCCATTCTGGCACAGTATGCGGTGACCGTTCTCGTAACGGCTCTGTTTCTGCTGGGCATCAGCATGGCGTTTTAAGGTCGGGAATTTTGTAAAAAAAATTCCGAAAAAAACAGAAAAATGCTTGACAAGTCGAGCAGAGTTTGCTATAATAGATATGTTATCCTTGCTTGCACAATTGCAGGCGAAATCCAGAAGGAGGTGTTTTTAACGTGGCAAAGTTGAATGCAAAGTATGAGCTGATGGCTGTTTACAGCCTGGCAAAGGGTGAAGAAGTTGCAAAGGAACTGGTTGAAAAGTTCAAGAGCAAGATCGAAGCAGCAGCCACACTGGACGAAGTGAACGAGTGGGGCAAGCGGAAGCTCGCATACCCGATCAACGATGAACCGGACGGCTATTACGCACTGTATAGCTTCACAGCAACACCGGATTTTCCGGCTGAACTGGAACGTGTCCTGAACATCACAGACGGCGTTTTGCGGTTCTTGGTAACTGTTGCAGAATAAGACGTCTTTACAAGGAACGGTTTTTTTGAAAATATGAGGAAAGGAATGGAATGGGATGCTGAATAAAGTGATTCTGATGGGTAGATTGTGTGCTGACCCGGATTTCCGGCAGACACAAAGCGGCATTGCTGTATGCAGAATTCGAGTTGCCATCGACCGACCATATACGTCAAAGTCCACCGGAGAACGGCAGGCTGATTTTATCAATGTTGTTTGCTGGCGGCAACAGGCAGAATTTGTAAGTCGATATTTTCACAAAGGTTCAATGATCATTGTGGAAGGCAGATTGCAAAATGCGGATTATACCGATGGAAATGGTGTGAAGCACTATTCTATGGACGTTCAGGCGGACAATGTGACCTTCGGGGAAACCAGAGCCGCTGCACAGGCAAATGGAAACTATACTGCACCATCCAATCAGAGCGGCTATCAGTATCAGCCGCAGTACCAGCAGCAGCCATCTGCACCGCAGGCAGCTCCACAGCAGCCAGCAGCAGCTCCGGCTTCGCAGCAGCAGAACAATTCTGTTCCGATCCAATTGGGCGACCTGAGCGATTTTGAAGAAATCCTCAGCGATGGAGAAGTACCGTTCTAATCAAAATTGCAGAAAACAAAAACGAAACTTGCGAAATGCAGTTAGGAGGATTTGACCATGGAAAGAGCACCAAGAATGGGCGGAAAAAGACCGAGAAAAAAGGTCTGCATGTTCTGCGTAGACAGAGTAGATGTCATTGATTACAAGGACATCGCAAAGCTGAGAAAGTGCATGACAGAACGGGCAAAGATTTTGCCGAGAAGAGTGACTGGCACTTGTGCATATCATCAGCGGAAGCTGACCACAGCAATCAAGAGAGCAAGACACGTTGCACTGCTGCCGTATGTAAGCGACTAAGCAGTACAAGTTGTGTACGATAGAGAAAGACGTTTCTTCGGAAGAAGAGGCGTCTTTTTTGTTGTATTTTTCCAAATAATTTGGAAACTGAAAAAGTTCATTCATTGTTTAAAAATAAATTTCTTCCGATTCTTTGGAGAAATCCCTTGATTTTTTGGCTGGCTTGTCGTATAATAAAAAGGAACGTGTTTCGATCCAACATCGACAAGGAGGGCAGGCATTACTATGAAAAAGAAAAAATCATCCGCTCAAGGACTTCCGGAATATACAGGACGTTACCCAAAACCGAAGCTGCGATTTCGCCTGCGGGTTGTTTTCTTCATTTTTTTATCTTGTTTGCTGATAGGACTTGTTTTCTATCTGCTTGGTGTAAATTTTGATTTGTTTTCCTATTAAATTCCGAAGAAGCAATGCTTTTTTCGTTTTCCTATTGACAATTCTGAAAAAATGCGTTATACTGGATAGGCAGCCGTAAAGTACTAGATACATGGTTACTTTACCGGCTGCTCTACTATATTTTGTATATGTAAAGGGGAGCGTTCGCACTTATGATTTCTTATATTATTAAACGTGACGGCAGAAGAGAGTCGTTTGATTTAGACAAGATTGCAAATGCGGTATTTCGTGCAGCCCAGTCTGTTGGCGGAACAGATGCAGCCATGGCGAGAGATGTTGCCGAAAAAACCTGTGCGTTGTATGAACAGCTGCACGGCAGTCAAGAACCGACCGTAGAAGAAATTCAGGACTTGGTAGAAAAAGAACTGATTGAGTGTGGACACGCCCAAACTGCAAAGGCATATATTTTATATCGCTATGAGCGTACCAGAGATCGGGAAGTCAAATCCAATCTCATGAAGATTATGAACGAACTGACGTTTGATTCTGCAAAGGACAGCGACATCAAGCGGGAAAATGCCAACATTGACGGCGATACCGCAATGGGCACGATGCTGAAGTATGGTTCTTCCGCTGCAAAGGAATTCTATGAGATGCGAGTTCTGAAGCCGGAACACGCTAAGGCTCACCGGAATGGCGACATTCACATTCATGACTTGGATTTCCTGACGCTGACAACAACCTGCTGCCAGATTGACTTGATTCAGCTGTTTCAGCATGGCTTTTCGACTGGACATGGCTTCCTGAGAGAACCAAACGATATTTCCAGCTATTCCGCTTTGGCTTGTATCGCAATTCAGTCCAACCAGAACGACCAGCACGGCGGACAGAGCGTCCCGAACTTTGATTATGCAATGGCTGGCGGCGTTAAGAAAACTTACCGGAAACGGTACTTACAGAATGTTGCAAGAGCACTGGAACTCTTGACCGACATCGAAGAACCACAGGCATTTGTAAAATCCTATGCAGCTGCTATCCAGCAGGAAACAGGTCTGATTCCTTGTCTGGCAAATAACAATGGTTATCAGGAAGCAGAAGCACAGAAGCTCTCTGAACGGCTAACAGCCGACCAGATTGCAACCATACAGGCGTTTGCAAAGAAGAATGCTTATCGGGAAACCAACCGTGCAACCTATCAGGCAATGGAAGCCCTGATTCACAACCTGAACACCATGAACAGCCGTGCAGGTGCACAGACACCGTTTAGTTCCATCAACTACGGAACAGATACCACACCGGAAGGCAGAATGGTCATTGAAAATGTGCTGCTGGCGGAAGAAGCTGGCTTGGGCAACGGCGAAACACCCATTTTCCCGATTCACATTTTCAAGGTAAAAGAAGGCGTGAACTACAACAAGGAAGACCCGAACTATGATATGTTTAAGCTGGCATGTCGGGTTTCTGCAAAGCGGTTATTCCCGAACTTTGCATTCTTGGATGCACCGTATAACCTCCAGTATTACAAGCCGGGTGACTACCGGACGGAAATTGCCTATATGGGCTGCCGCACCAGAGTGATCGGCAACGAATATGACCCGACCCGTGAAATTGTAACGGGCAGAGGCAACCTGAGCTTTACATCAATCAACCTCCCACGGTTGGCAATCAAAGCAAATGGGGATATTGATAAATTCTTCACGCTGCTGAACAACATGATGGATTTGACCATTGAACAGCTGACAGACCGGTTTGCAATTCAGTGCCAGAAGAAAGTACGGAACTACCCATTCCTGATGGGACAGGGCGTTTGGTTGGATTCTGAGGGGCTTGGCCCAGATGATTCCGTTGCAGAAGTTTTGAAGCACGGAACGCTTTCTGTAGGCTTTATCGGCTTGGCAGAAACCTTGAAGGCATTGATTGGCAAGCATCACGGCGAGAGTGCAGAAGCACAGGAACTGGGCTTGAAGATTATTCAGACGATGCGGGATCGTACCGATTTGGAATCGAAGAAAACGGGCTTGAATTTCTCTGTTCTGGCAACGCCAGCAGAAGGGTTATCTGGTCGATTCGTTCGGATGGATCGGGAACGGTATGGTGTGATTCCGGGCGTAACGGATCGGGATTATTACACCAACTCATTCCATGTTCCGGTTTACTATCCGATTCGGGCAGTGGACAAGATTCGTCTGGAAGCTCCGTATCACGCCCTTACAAACGGCGGACATATCAGCTATGTAGAAATGGACGGCGACCCTGTACAGAACGTAGCAGCGTTTGAGAAGGTCATTCGCTGCATGAAAGAAGCAGGGATTGGCTATGGCTCTGTGAACCATCCAGTTGACCGTGACCCTTGCTGTGGCTTTACGGGCATTATCGGTGACAGCTGTCCGCAGTGTGGCAGAACGGAACACAGCGGTGATGTTGGGTTTGAACGGATTCGGAGAATCACTGGCTATCTGGTTGGTACGCTGGATCGGTTTAACGATGCAAAGCGGGCAGAAGAACATGACCGTGTGAAACACGCTTTATAATGGCTGAATATTAGAAATAGTATGTATGATTGAAAATTCCTGTAAGTGGAAGTAGTTCTGCTTACAGGAATTTTTGCGGATAAAAACGAGAAAGGCAGGGGCTTATGATGCAGCTGCGAATTGCAGGAACGGTAGAAAATTCGATTGTTGATGGGGAGGGGATTCGCTATACCATTTTTGTGCAGGGATGTCCGCATGGATGTCCGGGCTGTCACAATCCGCAGACCCATGATTTTCAGGGCGGAAAGCTAATAGATGCAGCAGTATTGCTGAAAGAGATTGCAAGTGACCCATTACTGGACGGTGTTACATTCAGCGGTGGAGAGCCGTTTTGTCAGGCGGCAGCACTGGCGGAACTGGGGAAACAGGTGCATGATTTGGGATTGAATCTGGTGACATATACCGGATATACATTGGAACAACTGCTGGCAGACGGTCGGGAAGACTGGATGGCATTGCTGAACGAAACCGATATTTTAATTGATGGACGCTTTGAGGCGGATAAGAAAAGTTATGAATGCCGTTTTCGGGGCAGTACGAACCAACGCTATTTAGATGCAAAAGCGAGCGTTGCCGCCGGAAAAGCAGTCGCAGCCGCATTGGAATAATGGTTGCAGAAACTGCGGTCGAGCCAGTTTCAGGTGGTTTTCTAAGAATAGGCATATCAAACAGCGAAGCAATTCTGTTGAATTTGAAAAATAAAACCGAATAGGATTGTATAAAAAAATCCCACAAGGAACGCATTCCCTGTGGGATTTTGTATTGTTTGCAAAAGTGAATATCATTCTCCCTGACAAGTCAAAACCGCACCAACGGTTTTAAAAATGATTTTCCAGTCCAGCCAATAGCTGCGGTCTTGAATGTACTGAATATCCAGTGCCACCCATTCCTCAAACGAAAGGCTGTTTCGCTGTGGCTGAATCTGCCAGTAGCAAGTCAACCCCGGTGTTACCAACAGCCGCTGCATCTGGTATGGCGTGTACTTTTCGACCTCTCTTGGTAAAGACGGTCTTGGCCCTACAATGCTCATTTCGCCCTTCAGAATGTTGAAAAGCTGCGGAAGCTCGTCAATACTGGTCTTGCGAATGAAGTGACCAATTCGGGTAATGCGAGGGTCTTTTTTGATTTTGAACACTGGTCCATCCATCTCGTTCTGTTGCATCAAGCTTTCCAAATTGTCTTCTGCATGAACGACCATAGAACGAAACTTATAGAGTTTAAATTTCCGACCATTCTTTCCTACACGATATTGTGAGAAAATCGGGCCCCCGTGTGGGTCATCCAGCACAATCAGCAGAGCCGTTAACAACATCAGCGGAGAAAGAACGATAATTGCAAGGAGCGAAAAGAAAATATCTCTTGAGCGTTGTAAAAGTGCATAGACATGCTTGCGATTGAGCAGGTCTTGTTTCAACCAGACTTTCTGACTGCGTTTTTTGGTTAAAATTGCTTGGTTGGCTTTTGCCGCCCAAATCCATTCTGTTTGCATCGTACCATCCTCTTCTTGAAAAATAAATCCCCATATTCAAGCAGTGAAACGATACACCCTGTTTTACTGTACACCGTCTTCTGTCAGCTGCTCTGCAAGTTCCATACAGGCTTCTAACTCTGCTGTTCGCTGCTTTCGCAGCAACAGCTGTGCAGCCGCCTGAAAATTCACAGGGCGACTGGTGAGGTTATGTGCGTCTGTACCCAGCAGGTGCACTTCTTCGTCTGAAAGCCAGCGGAGCAACTGCCGCCGCTGTCGCCAGCGAGCATGACAAAGAGAGCTACAGTTAATTTGTTTGTAGACGGGCAGTTCCATGACTGCTGCAAAGGTCTCTTTATTCCATAAACGGGAAAACCGCTCAATATGGGCAAATACAACTTGAATGTCGTTTCGGTTGATGATGGTTTCAACATCTTTCAGCCGGAATCGGCGATAATATGGTAACTCCAACAGCAAGACATTTGTTCCGGAAATGCAGAGCGGTTGTAAGTCCATCTGTGCCAATGCACTGGACATGGCAACCTCTGCCCCTAAGCAAAGCTCTGGAATATCGTTGGTATGCGGTTGGTCGGAAATAGCGGTTTGTAAGGCGGAAAAAGCCTTTTTGCGTCGCTGTAAGAACGCTTCTATCGATTCCTCTTCGCAGTAGAAATGCGGTGTCAGAACCACACGATTTACCCCTTGTGTGTGTTCCTCCCGCAGCATTGCGAGGGAAGTATTGATAGAATCAGAACCATCATCCATCTTGGGAAGGATGTGGCAGTGAAAATCAATCATCATTGGACTGCCTCCTTCTTAGGAAACAGGCTGTTTATCAGAATCTGTATCTGTTGTTGTAGAAACGGGTTCAGATTGCTGTGTGGAATGAGAATGAGATTTCTTTTTGCTTCCGTTTCCATTTCCGTTTCCGTAGGTATAATAAGAGCCTTTTTTATAATACTTCTTGTAATAGCCGCCCTGTTTGAAGTCCACTTCTGTCAGAACCAGACCCAATACAGTTGCACCTGTTACAGAAATTGCCTGCAAAGCGGTTTCTAATTCCTTGGTTGTGGTAACATAGTAACGTGCTACCATTAAGATACCGCCGATGCAATCGGAAAGCCCCAACGCATCGCTGACAACATTCACCGGCGGTGTGTCGATGATGATATAATCATACTGCTGTTCGGCTTCTTCAAGCAACTTTTTCATTGCCGGAGATGCCAGCAGTTCAGATGGATTTGGTGGACAAGTACCAGCTGTCAAAACATCCATGTTTGGCAATGGTGCAAGATGACGAGCCACTTGCCAGGTTGTCATATGCCCCAGAACTTCAGACAAACCAACTTTGTTTTCCAGATTTAACCGCTGATGCTGAACTGGTTTTCTCAGGTCTGCATCAATGAACAATACTTTTTTGTTCATCATTGCCAATGCCATTGCAATATTTGCAGCCGTTAAACTCTTTCCGTCCGCAGCGTTTGGACTGGTTACCGCAACAATTTTATGTTCCCGTGGAGCCAGTGCAAACATCAAGTTGGTACGGATGGAGCGGTAAGCTTCCGAGCACGGGAACGGAATATCTTTTGCACAGAGCAGCATATTCCGCAATGCGGAAGGGCTGTTTTTTTTCTTACGGGGTTTCCGTTTTCCGCTGCGAGCTTCCACCATTTCTGGAACTTCGCCCAGATAGGAGATGGAGAAAGACTGAATGTCATCTTCGCCCTTAATGGTGCGATCCAACAGGTAAATTAAGACTGCAACACCAGCAGAGAGGACAAATCCTGCTGCAGCTGCCATCATAGTAATTTTTTTCACATCTGGAGCGGAGGGGGATTGCGGTACTTCGGCATCGCCGATGACTTCAACAGACCCAGCACCAATGATGCGGATGAGAAATGTTGGTGCAACTTCTGCGTAAATATCGCAGATTTCAGCGGACACATGCGGATCTTTGGTCTGTGCAGAAATTTTCAGCACTTCTGTGTCGCCGTCCGCAGACATGGAAATTGCATCTTTGAGTTCAGCGGTAGAAATGACCCCCTTTTTGACTGTAAAGCATTTTGAAATTTCTGACACCCCGAACTTGCTGACCAGATTCATGCCAACCTGTTTCACAACGGTGTCATTTTTCAAAATGACAATATAGGTTTCTACCAGTGATTTGGAAGCCATCAAATCCTGTTGGTTGATGGCAGTTTTTTCTTCGGAAGCATCCCCATTTTTTACATACATGTAAGTGCTGGAGGTGTACTCCAACGGGAGATAATACTTGCCGTAGGAAAAGCCAATGGCACTGAAACAGAGCGTTACCAGCAAAATAATTGGCAGCCGCTGCACTAATGCTTTGAACAATTTTCCTAAGTCAATTTCGGTTTCGTCATCTTGTTTGTTTTTGTTTTTTTGATTGAGAGTCCCCACTGTACCATATTCCTTTCTCGTTTTGGCTTGCCTTTTAGACTCGTCAAAAGAAGATTGAATCGTGTATAAAAAGCAAAGCGTTTTTTAAGGTAATCTTATGATACCATGCTTCGCAATGATTGTCAATCATATTGCAAATATCCATTGCAATTCAGCAATTTGCCGGAAAAACGCACAAACCGTGCAATTTTTTGCATGAACATTCAAAGAAGGGCGAGAACTGGGAGAAATGAAAAAAGAATCCTTTTGGTTCTGATGGAATGAAAATATCTCAACCCTCATACCGCTTTTGATTATCTTTATTGTATCATGTTGGGAAAAAGATGTCAACAATATCCAGTCCGTCAATCTATTTTTCGTAAATATGGCACAAAATTCAAAAGTGAAAGAGGGCGATTTTTTAGGCAAAACAGAAACGAAAAGGAATATAATTTTCTCACGATTTTGTTTTTTATGAATAAATTAAGAATTGCCAAGTAAAAATAAGCAATTTAATATGTAAAAACAGGGATGCTTTGGTAAAAACATGATGAAAAATTGAATTCAGACGAGAAATTAACTGGAAAAAGCCGAAAAAATTTGTATGATTTCTTCTATTTTTCTGTTTTTTAGAATTGGAAATAAAAATAGTTGAGAAACAGTATACATAATTTCAAAAGAGAGAAACCGACTGCAAGAATGGATGCCATTGTCAACATCATCAGAATCTCTGTCGAGATGAAAAGGATAAATGATGCTTTCGTGCAGTTAAATTGTTTTTTTATGATTAAAAATTGTGATAATGACCAGATTGCTGGCGATTGTTCTGTTTAAAATGATGAAACTGTGAGAAATGATTGACAATCATTTGAAAATATGATAAGATTGTATCAAGGTACAATTTGCAGTTCAAATTTTAATCTAAGAAAGAAGGATGCTTTTTGGCAAAGCGATACGATAGCCGGGCAGCAAAGATGAAAATCATGGAAGCGTGCGTGCCCTTGTTTCTGGAGAAGGGATATTATGATACAACCATCAAAGATATTTTGACAGCAGCAAATGTTGCTCATAGTTCTTTTTTCAATATTTTTCCGACCAAGGATGCCTTGCTGCTGGAATATGTCAAATATATGTTCCAGAATCAGTTTGACATGGCCAATCAATTTTTAGGGGACAAGGCATTTCCGGCGTTGATTTATGCAATAGAAACCTCCATTCAGCTGGCAGTGACAGAGATGAAAGAAACGCTCCGCAGCATTTATGTAGAAGCATATAGTGCAGAAGGGTCGTTAAACTATATCATTCATCATACAGCGATAGAAGTTCAGAAACTGTTTGGACAGTATTTCCCGGAAGCCAATTCTGAATCGGATTTTTACGAGCGAGTAATTGGCAGCAGTGGCATGATGCGGGGCTATATGGTGATTCCCTGCGATTTTTATTTTACACTGGAAAAGAAAATTCAGCGGTTTTTAGAGATGTCGCTCACTTCTTATCGTGTTCCACTGGAAGAACAGAAAAGAGCAATCAGTATGGTCTTGCAGATGGACTTGAAAAAGATTGCACAGGATGCCATTCAATTGCTTACTATAAAATTGAGATCCCATTTTACAGTTGACCCTACGATTGAATATTGAAATAAAACGGGAATGATAAGAATTTCATACGCAATTCACGATTGATTGAAATCAATTGCACGACTCACTTGAAGAAAACGCTGCCCTGTATCTCTCCCCGCAAGAAGCAGGAACAGAGCGTTATAAAAATAATTGTGCATTTGAGAAACTGTGATGAGAGAAGAAATCGGTTGTGATTTGGGTAGAGAGCAAAGGCATTGTTTCCATTTCAATCAAAATAAATTTCTGTAAAAAATACAAAAAAGGCGTATTTTTAGAACACGCCCTTTTTTATAGAAAATACAATTGATTGGATAGTACATCATGTGGAATATGCTGATGGTGTTTGCAGATTTTATCTGCATAGAGTGTCGTAATTGGTAAGCGACTGGTTCGCATAGAGCCTACATGAATTTCTGATAAGATATATACTTGCCGAACAATCTGTTGAATCGAAAGACTGCCATATTGATGCACCAAAAGCAAAGGACGTGGTGCACCCAAATAGGGCTTTACTTCTGTGGAAATCAGATAAGCTTTGTTTTCCCGAATGACAGCCATTCCGCTGTTTGGATTCATTTCATTGGAAATCTGTTCGGGATGCAGCAGCCGTGTGGAAATATTTTTCCGAATCTCCACCAAGTCAAAAATAATGTTATTTCTCTGGAAATACTGCACGTACCATTCGATTCCTTCGTTGGAAAAGCCATCTCTGTGGATGACAACATGGTGTGGGTAGGTATGATGTTTTGTTTTATAGGCAATCAGCACTTGGTCAAAGATTTTTTCGAGAGCGGCTTCGTCAATTTTTTCTCCATTTTGAGCGATGCTGGTGGCATAATAACCAATCAGATTTCCAGTTCCGTCCAAACAGACTGAGCAGGATGGATAATGAATGCCGGTTTCTTGTGTTCCCACATCAAGTCCAATAAAACAATCTACATCATCCATCGGAGCTTCTAAAACCCATGGAATTCCGCCGGATTTGCTGAGAATGCCTAATATGATATTTTGTAGGCGATAGGAGATGTTTTTTGTTCCAAGTTCAGTTGCCATATTCATTGAAATCATTTGAGAGGGAAGATTGCGTTCTGCAAAGGCACATTTATATGCATCATAAGGAGATTCCACAGCATCTTGATAAAAATCTTCTTCTTCTGCTGCAATTGGCAATGTGGAGATGACGAAATTGATTTCTGGAATGTTCTTGATTTCCTGTGCTTTTTCCTGATAAGAAAGTAAGTTGCCCTTTTGATAGTGAAAAGATTGCCCTTGATAAAAAGTAAGTGGCAATAAGTGTGGATGCAGGCGGCTGTCTTTTGTGTTGTTTAATATTCCTCTGGTGTAGTTTAAAATGGAAGTGACCAGTTCATGACTGGTTTTTGCAGTTGGGTTGCTGGCATCGTGGCTATCATATCTCAAATAAGCAGCGACAATGTTTTCTGGCAACTGATAAAATCCAAAATCTTTATAAAAAGCCTTATATTTTTCTTGAATCCGAATTTTTTTCTGATTGCCTACTATTAAATAGGGCATATTTTGCGTAATGTCATAGGTAGCATAGCCGAATTCTGTAACATCAACCGGATTAGTATGGATAATTTTTTTGTCCGCATTCAAGTGATTTAAAAATTCCTGTATGATTTTCAGGCGTTTTTCCATAGAAAGTTTCGTGTAGGTATCTACTTTTTTAGAGAGTGCCCGATGTCGTTCAGCAATAAAATTTCTTGTAATAATCGGTCTTAACGATTGTGGAATATAGAATCCTGTTTGCTGTTTCTTTTTGTCCAAAACTGAAACAATGGGCGTTGTAGGACAGATTGTTTTTATTTGGGAGGGTCTTTTTTCTTTCCAATAATCATAGAGATTGAAACCATTGATGTCCTGAAAAATGGTTTCCTGGTGCAGTTTTGTGACGGTATAAGTTTTCTCGTAACTTTGCCAGTCGCAAGTTACGTTTAAATTTGTAATATCAATGCCCTTGCAGATATAATCAAAAATGGTATCATTACTTTCAAAATCGCATTTGATGTCAACAGAGAGATAAGCTGTTCCATCCAGCAGAACCTTGGTATCAATTTGAAATGTTCGCTTGATAGAGATTCCACTTTTTGCATCCAAATAGAGGAGTGTTTTGTATTTATTTTCTTTTCGGCAATCATAAAAGCCGTTGTGATTGTTGGAAAATGCAACAATGCGATTAAAAACGAAGTATTTGATCCATGCTTCATATAATCCTAATGTTTCCGTTGTGATGGGAATCAGTTCATCTGGATGGACTAATTCCAGCTGAGTAGAATCTATAAAATCCGGCATATTTTTGATTTGCTTATAGGTAAAAATATATTCGTTGTTGTATGCATAAACGAACTGTTGTCGGTTTCTTTGCCGAATCTGATAGCGAACAGAATTTCCATGAAAGGCTTGTTTGTCACTGTATGGTTCATTGGAACGAATTCGATAGCGGCAAAATTTTTTTGCACTGGTTTTTTGATTGAATAGAAATGTTAGGAATGAAAGGGACATTGGCTTCTCTCCTATCGGTCTTTGGATATGGTATTGCTGGTTTCAGTTGAGTTGAGGAAATAAAAGGGAAAAATCTATCTTTTTCCTATCATAGCACATTTTATAAATGAAATCAAGTACTTTTTATGATTCTAAAAATCCTCATAATTTTCCAACCGCAAATACTGTATTTTGGTTGACTTTTGTACAGAAATAAAACAAAAAATCCGTCTCGTATTGCTACGAAGCGGATTTTTATAATCTTTTAAGAAAAACCAAACAAAGACCATACAATCCATGTTTGCTGAAAATCCACCGAAAATACGTTGACTTTCGGGAGGGAAATTATCTCTTGGAGAACTTAAAGTGTTGGATTTTGGGAAAATTTTGACGTTTTGTTAGTTGTGTGTTTGTTACGTCCTTGTTTTTAGGAAAATGGAATGCCACGGAATCTTTTGAGCAGGCATTGCAATAACTGGTGCCATGATGCAAATTTTATACATAATTCGATTTTAGCGTGACATCATAAAATTGATTACAGGGCAAATGCTTGACTTTTTCTTTTTCTCATGTTATAATTGCGAAAGAAACGAAAGAATGTGAAAGAAAGAGAAAGAAAGGAATGAATCATATGCTTTTTGAAGATAGCAATACCGAGTTTAAAGAAGTCTATGTGAATGATGTAAAAAAAGAAGTTGTTGCTTTTGCTAATACAGAAGGTGGAACGATATATATTGGTATATCCGATGATGGAGAAATTGTTGGTCTTGATCAGCCCGATGCTGTTATGATACAAGCAGCAAATTCACTGAAAGACGCAATAAAGCCAGATGTGATGCCATTTGTGAAAATTTCAGAAGCAACATTTGAAGAGAAGAAAGTCGTCAAAATAGAAGTAGCTCCAGGAACAAATAAGCCTTACTATCTTTCAGACAAAGGATTGAAACCATCAGGTGTATATGTTCGCAAAGGTTCGTCCTCTCAGCCTGTGAGTGATGAAGCAATTCGGGAGTTTATCATTCAGACAAGCGGAATCTCTTATGAAACCTGTCGCTCTATGAATCAGAATCTTTCCTTTGTTTCTTTCATGAAAAAAATGAAAGAAAGGAATTTAGATGTTGGGGTTTCTCAGTTTAGAACTTTGCATTTGATTGGGGAAGACGGCTTATATACCAATCTTGCATTACTGCTTTCTGATCAGTGTGAACACACACTTAAACTTGCTGTTTTTCAAGGGACAGATAAAGCAGTATTTCGTGATAGAAAAGAATTTTCCGGTTCAATTTTAAAACAGTTGGATGAAATGTATGCAGCGATTGATCAGTATAATAAAACGAAATCAACGATAAATGGGCTTTATCGAACTGACAAGAGAGATTATGATGAAGAATCGTTGAGAGAAGCACTTCTTAACTGCATTGTTCATCGAGATTATTCTTTTAGTGCAAGTACACTCATTAATATTTATGATGATCGTATTGAATTTGTTTCTCTCGGTGGATTGGTAAAGGGTTTGTCTATGGAAGCCATTTATATGGGTGTCTCTCAATCAAGAAATCCAAATCTTGCTGCAGTGTTTTACAGAATGGAGCTGATTGAAAGCTATGGAACGGGAATCGGAAAAATCCGTCGAGCCTATAAAGACTTCTCTGTAAAACCTATTTTTGAATCCGCAGATGGTGCTTTTCGATTGACGTTGCCAAATAGAAATGCTGAAGATGCTGCATCAGAATCTGATATGACGGAACTTGTGATTGCATATATAAAAGAAAACAATTCCATAAGTCGTTTGGAAGCAGAAAAACTGACAGGGTTAAAATCCACTGCAGCATACAAGCTGTTGAAAGAATTGTGTGCAGATCATCGGATAAAGTCAATTGGAAAGGGGAGAAATACAAAATATGTGCTGGAATAGGATAGGCAATTGATATTGTTACGATAGAAATAGTTCTAACAAAAATTTGATTATGTCGCTCTTCCTTAAATAGATGATAAAGTTTACTGCTTAACTGCTGAGATTAAGCAGTAATAAAGCTATATGATTGATAAAAAGCCATTCGTGAAACTCATTGTTAGTGCAAATTTTTTTTCGATATTATCTTTATCGAATTTAACTTTTACAAAATCATTTTTAATGTTAAGGACAACACCATCGCCAAAAGCTTTATGTCTTACCCTGATACCCTTTTTCACACGATTCAAGTCAACTTTTGGTATGTTTTTCTTAGTACTTTGGTTAGAATTTATTTTTTCTAAGTATGAGCTTGAAGGGGCATATCCTATTGGAACAGTATTTGTTACAGATGCTCTTGAATTGGAAATTGGTTTAGTTTTTGAGATGGATTTTGAATTTTCAATAGGAATATCTGTTATTTGTCTTGCTGGAGTTGTCATAGATTTTTCTGTTAAACCTGACATAGCAAGATATTCTTCTTTAGTAATACTTGTAGAAAACAATCCAACACGTTCATCTTCAGCGTGCATATCAATTCCAATATACCCAAGACTTGAGTCTTCATATCGCTTAAATTTGTATACAGCATCATTCATTAATGATTCGTTAAATACATTAAGACTTACAAGAAGTTCAAAATCCTTTACAGTAAGCCCTGTAACTCTGTTAAATAAATTGGGTTCTACCAATTCGATAACATCTTTTAGTGATATCTCTCTATCTTCAGAAAGATACATGAAAACAGGTATTCTTGTAGCGAACTTAATAAGCTTTTCTTGAATCTTTTTTCGCATGGATTTTGTTTCTTTTTCGTCTTCTGAAATTTCTTTCTTTTTCTCGGAAGTTTTTTCTGTATCTTCTTTTTTTGCTTTTTTAACAGCTTCAGATTTATTGATAATAGTCTCAATATCATTGTTCAAAGAGCGGAACCCTTCAATTTTCATTAATGCAGCCATAGCTTCTTGATTATTAAGAAGTCTTAGTAATGTCTCATTGTCAACATTAACAAGTAATGCTGATTCCCAGCGTTTTGCAAGAAGTGTTGCAGATGTTCCTGCCATTGCCATATCAAGAATTGATGATGCATCTACTTTCTGCATCGCACTGCCGTCATAAGCAAGTACGGGAAGAAAATGAATGAAGTCTCCTACTTTCTTTTCCGGATTATTTTCACCATAGTTGAGCTTGCAAGAATAATCGGAAATCTGTTTTAATGCTCGATTTAAAGCAAAATCGAATACATAACATTCTTTTTTAATAATTAAATTGTGAAAATTTCAATATTTTTCCACTGATTTCGGTAAAAATATCATTGCTATCTGCATATTTATGATATATACTCCCAACTAATCTAACAATCATTAAAAATAGAAGAATCAAAAAGTTCAAACTTAGGAGTTAAGAGTGAAGAAAGCTTATCAGTATGCTCCAAATGAAGAGAGCAAATGAAAGACTCTATTTCGGAGTAAAATGTTTTAAAAGATTTGAAAAAATTATTTGCAAGTAATTCCTTTCTGAGAAATTTCCAAAGTCTTTCAATCAAATTCAAGTTTGGTGAATAAGGTGGCAAGAAAACTAAATTGATATTTAATTTTTCTGCTTTGTCCCTAACTTTTCGGCAATGCTGATAAGCAGCATTGTCAAGAATTATGTAAAGATATTGATCAGGGTATCGCTTTCGCAATCTTTCAAGTCCGTCACAAACAATGTCTGAATTAAGGTAGGAATCATTCATTATGCTTGTAGTTTCAAACGTTACAGGGTTTAAAAATCCAAGGAGATTTGCTCGTTTCCGACCATAGGCAGAAGGTACAAATTTTCTCTTTTGCACCAACAATATCCACCATGATACCCATATGTCAAATGCACTCCATCGCAAAACAATAGCGTAATTAAGCCGCTTTTTGCCATGTTTAAAAGTGGTAAAAGAATATTGTTCAGGAAAAGCGACTGCGCTTTTATGTTTGCTTTTGCAGGTATGCTTTTTGACTTTTTGTACGAATAGTCTTTGCTTTAAGCCAGTATCGAACTGGCGTAGCTGTGATAGGAATTCCAAAATTTTCTTTGATTTTTCTGACCGCATCAGGCACATCTTTCGGAGGATTTTCATCAAAATAAGCTTCTAATTCATCAGATATTTGTTCCAAGTGATTGATTCGCTTACCACGCTTGCATTGATAAATTGCATCTGTTCCCATTGCTTCATAGAGTTTAAGAATTCGTGCAACTGTTCGATAACAATTTTCTGTTTTTTACATAATTCTGTGATTGTGTCAGTTCCCCGGTGAGCATAATATAAAATTTTTGTTTGATTTTTAATCGTCTTATTTCGTCCAAATTCCATCTTATAATGAACAAGTGCATATTTCTTTTGATTTAATTATATATTGATTTTGCATTTCGTTCCCATTTTTATCACCTTATTTTATTATATCATATTTTTGTTATAATTGCAATAGTGATAAGTATAACAGTTATATATTATAACTAAGAAAAGGAGGGATACGAGATGACCACACCAAATTTTACTGGACGTAATGTCTCTATCGTAGAAATTGCAAAGATGACTTTTTCAGAGGTGTATGAAAAGTGGTCATCTGAGAAGTTTCCAACTATATCTGCTTCCAATATAAAAGGCTATCAAGCCTCATATAAGAGCTGTCAGGCACTGCATAATAGGGTGTTCAAGGAATTGAAGTTGATAGATTTGCAAGATGTTATTGATACTTGTGGAAA
>OHRF01000453.1_pt1 | contig 19791 bp, 18 predicted proteins | sample 1578291 | NCBI WGS metagenome assembly OHRF01 (sample SAMEA3879576, study PRJEB24766) | human gut metagenome | biome: human-associated habitat; feature: feces | place: USA | collected 1985/1987 | reverse complement strand
GTGTTGCAACAGGTATCGCACAGCGTGGTATCAATGAAGGTATTGCATATGCCAAAGAAAGAGTTCAGTTTGGTAAACCAGTCATCAAAAATCAGGCAATGCAGTTTAAAGTAGCTGATATGGAAATCAAGACAGAGACTGCTCGTCAGATGGTTGCACATGCCTTAACAAAGATGGATATGGGATTACCACATTCCAAAGAAGCAGCGATCGCAAAATGCTATGCATCAGATATCGCAATGGAAGTAGCTTCTGAAGCAATTCAGATGTTCGGTGGATATGGATACAGCAGAGAATATCCAGTTGAGAAATTATTAAGAGATGCTAAGATCTTCCAGATCTTCGAAGGAAGTAACGAAATCCAGAGAATCGTAATCGCTAACAATACAATTGGAAGATAAAAATAAGAAGGAGTAAGACAATGAACATTTTAGTTTGTATCAAACAGGTTCCGGATGATTCTGTAGAAATCCATTTAAATGCAGAAGGAACACCGGATTTAGCAAACGTAACACCTGTTGTAAATGCATTTGACACCTATGCTCTCGAAATGGCAGCACGATTAAAAGAATCCTCAGAAGGAGAAATAACCATCGTATGTGTTGGAGAAGAAGGAGCGAAAAACTCCTTAAAGAACTGCCTTGCAGTTGGAGCAGATCACGCATTTTTAGTAAGTGATGATGCTTTCAAAGATTCTGACACAACAGGAATCGCAAATATCTTAAAAAATGTAGTAGCAAAATTAGAAGCAGATAATGGTCAGAAATTCGACTTGATATTCACAGGAAAAGAAGCAACAGATGCCGCACTTGGACAAGGTGGAATCATGTTAGCCGATGAACTTGGAGTCGGAGTGATCACAAATATCACAGAAATTGCCTTAGACGGTGACAAAGTAACAGCTAAACAGGAAACAGAAGAAGGATATCGTACAGTAGAAGCTTCTGCACCATGTGTTGTTACTGTTACAAAACCAGAATATGATCCACGTTACCCAACGATCAAGAATAAAATGGCAGCAAGAAAGAAACCAATCGGCGATATTAAAGAAGCTGATCTTATAGTGTTTTGTGTACTTACTGTTCCGGCAGATATTACTAAGATGACAATTAATTTCAAAGCTCCAATCATTGTCAATGCTGATACATTAAAGGGTGTACAGCTTATAGCCGACAACAATGATTATGAAGTCAGATATCCTATTTATTCAATTCTTGAAGAAAGGAAAGGTGAGTAGAATGCTGGCATTATCAAGGAAAAAAGATGAAGCTATAATAATTAACGATGACGTAGAAGTCACAGTTATCGAGATTAAAGGAGATCAGGTTAAGCTTGGAATAACAGCACCTAAGTCTGTTCCAATCTACAGAAAAGAAGTATATGTACAGATAAAGGATGCTAATAAGGAAGCTACACAACAGGCAATTGATGTTAAGGCACTTAACCAACTCTTTAAGAAATGATAGTTACATTTGTTATAACAATTGTAATGATTTATAATGAATATAATTAATATATAATATTATATTATGGCATTAGAATGCCGATATAGGGTTTAGAAACTGAGTAAAGTGCAATAAATACGGGAAAAGGATTTCTTTACTGCACTAGGATATATATTGCAGAATTGTAATATTGGTTAATATCGGTTTGAGAACATTTTTTATAACCACACGGAGGTGAAGGATAATGGGAATTGATAAAATGAGCATAGCTGCCAATTACCATAATCAGGCAGTTCAGGCAACACAGATTAATAAGGTTAATGTTCAGACTTCTTCTGATACAGCAGCAAAGGATATGGCAGCAGATAGTAAAGTCAGTACAGCATCGACAGTGCAGATAACCAATACACAGAAGAGTGGTACTGACAATGGCGAATCTAATCTTGCACAGCAGAATGAGAAGAAAGAAGCAAGTATCAAGGAACTCAAAGATATACAGAAAGTAATTAATAGAAATACAATAGCAGAATTTGGTTATAATGAGCCAACTAACCGTATTACTATTAAGATTAAAGATAAGGACACTGATGAAGTCATCAAGGAGATACCATCAGAGAAGGCTCTTGAAATGCTTGCAAAAGCCTGGGAGCTTGCTGGTATCCTTGTTGATGAGAAGAGATAGGAGGTAATATTATGCCAATAAGATTATCAGGTATGGTTTCAGGTATGGATACAGAGTCGCTTGTAACAGCACTTGTATCAGGATATCAGTTAAAGAAAGACAATCTTGTAAAGGCTCAGACTAAGCTTTCCTGGAAACAGGAAAAGTGGAAGACTATGAATACAAGCATATATAGCTTTTATAGTGGAAAGCTTTCAGCAGCGAGATTTAGTAAGGCATACAGCCTTAAGAAGTCAACAGTATCTAATTCAAGTGTAGCTACAGTTACAGCAAGTTCAAGTGCTGTAGCCGGAGACCAGACATTAAAGGTTAAAGAACTTGCATCATCAGGTTATCTTACAGGTGGTGAAGTTACTAATAAATCAGACAGCACATCAAAGATAACCGGTTCAAGCAAGTTATCAGCTATAACAGGTAAGACGTCAGGACAGGGAAGTGTTACGCTTTCTGTTGATGGAAAATCAACTAATATAGAACTTACAGATGATATGACAGTTAATCAGTTTATAGTAAAGCTTAAGGATGCTGGTGTACAGGCAAGCTTCGATGAGGCGAACCAGAGATTCTTTATAAGTTCCAAGACTTCGGGTAAAGATGGCGATTTCTCATTAGTAGCTAATGATACAACTGGTAGAGAATCTTTGTATGAATTGGGACTTTATACAGATGATAAGACATCTACAGCAGAGTATACAAAATGGGCTGGCTATTATAATGCTGCGGATGGTACATATACATCAGCACTTGATGATATTATTAATAGTGCTTATGAGAGTAATAAGATAAGTTTTGATACAGTAGCACAGGAAAAGCTTGCAGCATATAGTAAAGCTTCTGCTACAGTTGATAGTTTTAATACTAAATATATGTCAGATACAGGTGTCACAGCTGAAGATAATGCTAAGGCACAGCTTGCATCAAAACAGGCACAGCTTGATACGCTTATTTTAAAAGGTAAAGGCGGAGATAATGATAGTGATTTTGATGAAAGTAAACTTACAGATGAAGAAAAAGAACAGTATAAAACCCTTACAAGTTCTGTAGAAACACTTAAATCAGACATAGCTAACTACGATACAGCTAAGAAATCAATGGAAGATCTTAAAAATTATGTTAATATTGAGGTGAAAGATGGCAAGACAACTGTATCAGCTCTAAAAGAGACAGATTCAGCTGCTGGAGTTGCTAATATAGCTGCTGAGACTGCTGACAGGAATGCTAAGATTAAGGCAGACCTTACAACACAGTATCAGAACAAAGCAAAGAGTAGCTATGATATGATTAACGCAACACATGAGTTTTCTAAGGGCGCATCAAGAAAAGTAGGACAGGATTCAGAAATTGAACTTAATGGTGCTACATTTACAAGTAATAGCAATAACTATTCGATTAATGGCATTACAATACAGGTAACCGCTAAGACTAAGGATGATGAGCAGGTTACAATAACAACAGATACCGATGTAGATGCAATCTATAAGTCTATTAAGGATATGTTTACAGAATATAATAAGCTCATCAAGTCAATGGACGAAGCTTACAATGCAGATAGCTCTAAGGGTTATGAACCACTTACAGATGACGAGAAGTCGGCGATGACAGATGATGAGGTTGAAAAATGGGAGACTAAGATTAAGGATTCACTTCTTAGAAAAGATGATACATTAAGTAGTATTATCAATACAATGAAGAACGATATGGCATCATCAATAACTATTAATGGAAAGTCATATGCTTTATCAAGTTTTGGTATTGCAACACAGGGGTATTTTGCATCTGGTGAGAATGAAAAAGGCGTATATCATATAGATGGAGATTCAGATGATTCTGTAACATCTGGTAATGATGATAAGTTAAGAGCTGCAATAGCAGGTGACCCTGAGACAGTAGTTTCATTCTTTTCACAGTTATTTTCAAAGGTATATACTGACTTAGGTAATAAGATGGCAACATCTTCTGTAAGTAGTGCGTATACAGTATATAATGACAAGCAGATGACTAAGCAATATTCAGAATATACAACTAAGATAAGTGATGCAGAGACTAAGATTACAACTTGGGAAGATTACTATTATAGTAAATTCTCAGCTATGGAATCAGCTTTATCAAAGCTTAACTCGCAGACATCATCAATGTCTGGTTTATTTGGAAATTGATAATTGGGTATTGATTTAATTCTATATTAAGGATAATATGGTAATAGGAATATAAGGTGTTTATGACATCAGGAGAGAGGACAAGTTATGATATATAATCAGAATATGGCACAGCAGTATAACCGCAATAAGATATTAACAGCGACACCGGCTGAGCTTACGTTATTATTATATGAAGGTGCAATTAAGTTTTGTAATATTGCTCAGGTTGCAATAGAAAAGAATGATACAGAAAAGGCACATACTAATATAGTAAAGGCAGAGATGATTATAGAAGAGCTTCAGTCAACACTTAATCGTAAATACCCGGTAGCAGAGGATTTTGATAATGTGTACAAGTATATCTACAGCCTTTTAGTTGACGCTAATATGAAGAAAGATACACAAGTTCTTGATCAGGCATTAGTTGAATTAAGAGGAATGAGAGATACTTGGAAAGAAGTTATGGCAAAAGCTGGTAATTAATAATATAAAGGTATAGTCAAATAGTAATTTAACTATACCTTTATGATATCAAGATGGTGGTAATAGTATATGATTACAGAGAATTATCTTCAGATAATGATAGATAGTCTGCTTAAGAAGATAGAGATACTTAAGAAAGTATCTGAACTTAATGAACAACAGAGTGCTTTGCTTGATGATAAAGAATTCGATGGAGATAAGCTTCAGAGTAATATGGAGAGTAAAGCTGCATATATAGATGAGCTTAATTCACTTGATGAGGGCTTTCAAGCTGTATTTGACAGAGTAAAAGAAGATGTAGAAGAGTATAAGGCTGATTATAAGGAATTAATAATTAGATTACAGGAGCTTATAAGAGAAGCTACATCCTTAAGTGCGACTATACAGGCACAGGAATCAAGAAACAAAGTCAGAGTTGATATTAAGTTCAGGCAGTTAAAGGATAATGCTAAGACAGCCAAGCGAAGTGTAAGTATGGCTAATAAGTATTATCAGAATATGAGCAGGGTAAGTTCTGAACCGCAGTTTATGGATCAGAAGAAATAGTTTTATATAAAAGAATGTATAATATTATTGCCAGATAATATAAGTATGGTTACAGCACGCAATAATAAGCTGTAATGTTTTTGACACTTATAAAAAAATATATTAAAATAAGTTTATATCAGGGCTAAAGTTAATAAACAATAGTCCGATATAATATATAACAGGAGCAATCCTGAACAATTTAATTATGGGTGGCAGGGACGCCACCAAGAATTCAAGGAGGAAACTATTATGGTAGTACAACACAATCTTACAGCAATGAACGCTAACAGACAGTTAAGCGGAGTTCAGAGTGCACAGCAGAAGTCAACAGAGAAGTTATCATCTGGTTACAGAATTAACAGAGCTGGTGATGATGCTGCAGGTCTTTCAATTTCAGAGAAGATGAGAAGCCAGATCAGAGGTCTTAATAAGGCTGCTTCTAATGCTCAGGATGGTATCTCATTAGTACAGGTAGCTGAAGGTGCTCTTAACGAGACACATTCAATTCTTCAGAGAATGAACGAATTAGCAACACAGGCAGCTAACGATACTAATACATCAACTGATAGAAATGCTCTTCAGCAGGAGATGGATCAGTTAACATCTGAAATCGATAGAATCCGTTCAACAACACAGTTCAACTCAATGAACCTGCTTGATGGTACATTTACTGGAATGAGATTGCAGGTAGGTGCATTATCAGGACAGAGTATTTCAATTTCTATTGGAAATATGAATGCTTCTTCACTTAAGATTAGCGGACTTAAGGTAAGTTCATTCTCAGCAGCAGGTGCAGCAATGGCTTCTATTCAGGCAGCTATTAACTCTGTATCTACTCAGAGATCTAAGCTTGGTGCTCTTCAGAACAGACTTGAGCATACTATCAACAACCTTAATACAACAAGTGAGAATACATCAGCAGCTGAATCACGTATCCGTGATGTAGATATGGCTACAGAGATGGTTGAATACAGCAAGAACAACATTCTTGCACAGGCTGGACAGTCTATGCTTGCACAGGCTAATCAGGCTACACAGGGAGTTCTTTCACTTCTTCAGTAATTTATAATTATAATAAAGATATATGTTATAGAGGATTGTCATATTATATGGCAATCCTCATTAATTATATGGAGGAATTAATGGTAAAGGTATCAATTGTTATACCAGTATATAATGCTGAAAAGTATATAGACAGGTGTGTGGATTGTCTGCTTAACCAGACGTTAAAGGATATAGAGGTAATATTTGTTGATGATGGTTCAACAGATAATAGTGGATTATTGTTAGAACAGTGGTGTAATAAAGTGCCAGATATATTTCAGGTAATTCATTCAGATAGAGACAGAGGTCCTGGTGGAGCAAGAAATCTGGGTATAGCCAAAGCAACAGGAAGTTATATTGGATTTATGGATTGTGATGACATAATTGATCGTACAATGTATGAAAAGCTATATAATAAAGCAGCAGAGGCAGGTTATGATATGGTGGATTGTGCATATTATAATGAATTGTCAGATGAGAGCGCTTTGGCAATAGGAGACAATATTACAGGCAAATTAGATGATGCCAAACGCAGTGATATTATAGCAGGAGTGGGTTATGCAGTAACCAAGATATTCAGGCTGTCGGTAATAAAAGATAATAATATCAGGATAAGAGAAAATGTTATATATGAAGATTTGGATTTTCTTATAAATATAGCACTGAAAATTAATAATACTGCTAATGTCAAAGAAATCCTGTATATATATAAGAATAATGATAATTCTGCATCACATAATAATCGTGAACAGATTAAATTTAACGATATGTTAGCTGTATACAAGGCAATTGACCGCCTTAAGTATGATTGCAATGTAGATGAAGCAATAAAGTATGCTAAGATAACGTGTATTGCAGGGGCAATAGGAATATGTCTTATGAATCAGGACAATAATCAATTCAGTTTAGAAGATAATCTTTTAAATCTTAGAAGCATTTCTAAGAAAGAACTGGTTAATTGGGAGAATAACAGATATATTCAGGAAAATATGTCTAAGGATAATAAAGATATATTAAAATGGTTTGCAAAGATATAATCAGTGTATAAGAATTGAGGAAAAATGAAAATATTATATTGTAGCTGGTATGAGAATTCGAGGGAAGATCTGGAACGTGCCCTTAATAAAGCTGCTGATGAGGTTATAGTTATTGAGCATAAAGTTAAAGAGTATTTAGGGCTGAATGAGAATATAAGACAAGAAATAATAAGTATTGTAGTTAAAGGTATTGATATAGTAATCTCCTTTGACTTTATTCCAATATTATCCGAAATATGTAATTGGTACAATATTCAATATGTATCGTGGATATATGACTGGCCTAACTATACGTTATTTTGTAAAGAAGTATATAATAAATGCAATAGGATTTTTCTGTTTGAGAGAAATGGTATAGAATTATTGTCCAGATATAATATTGGAAATATACAATATTCCAGCCTTGCTGTGGATACAGACAGACTTGACAGGCAATTAGGGAAGGACATTATCAATACTAAATATGATTATGATGTAAGCTTTGTTGGAAATATGAATACTAACCTGAATAATATATTGATGTCAGATGAAATTCCGTCATATTATGAGGGATATATCAATGGTCTGGCACAGGTACAGCAAAAAATATATGGATATAATGTTGTCAATGAAATTGTGGATAAGGAATGGGTACGCGGATATTTGAGAGCTTCATGTGTTGATATGGATAATATTGTTATTCCGCACGAATGTGTGTTAGCGGCTCAGATTAATAAATACATAACAGGTCTTGAAAGAACTAATCTGTTAAATGCAATTGCTGATAAGTATAATTTAGATGTATTTACCGGCAACGAAGAATTAAACATAGAAAAAGCAGTTATGCACAAAAGCATAGATTATTATAGCAGAATGCCAGAAGTATTTAGAAAATCAAAGATTAATCTGAATATGACATTACGTTCAATTACATCAGGTATTTCATTAAGAGTATATGATATTTTAGGTGCAGGTGGCTTCTGCCTTACTAATTATCAGGAGGATATAGCGAAGCTTTTTAAGGATGGTGAAGAATTAGTTATGTTTACTGATGAGAATGATATGCTTAATAAGCTGGAGTATTATCTTTTGCATGAAGAAGAAAGAATGGCAATTGCTTTAAATGGACATAAAGCAGTTAAAAAATTTAGCTATGATAATGTGCTGGAATATATATTGAAGTATATAGCTTTGACATAGTATTGAAGGAGTGATTGGGTGAATTTATCAGTATGTATAATTACAAAGAATGAAGCATTAAAATTAAAAAAATGTCTGGCTTCTTTAAAGCGTTATGATGTTGAAATTGTAGTCGTGGATACTGGTTCAACAGATGAAACCTTACAGATTATTGAGGAATATGCAGATATAAAAGGTAATTATAAATGGAATGACAATTTTGCTGAGGCAAGAAATTGCTCCATAACGCTTGCGAATAATGAATGGATTCTCGTATTAGACAGCGATGAATGGATTGAAAGTGCAGATATGAATTTAATAAATTCAATATTATTACAATCTGATAGTAATATTGTTGGACGTATTGAGCGTATTAATGACATAAATTTGAGTGGTGAGAATGTAAAAGGAACAGAAAGAATAAGCCGCTTGTTTAATAAAAAATATTGCCATTATGAAGGGAGGATTCACGAACAGGTTGTAAGTAATAATGGAGATGAGATTAAAACCATAGATGTTCCGATAATAGCAGGACATTCAGGATATGCAGGAAGCGAAGATGATAAGAAGAAAAAATCAGAACGTAATATAAAGCTGCTTATGATGGATTTAATGGAAAATGGAGCTTCTCCCTATACATATTATCAGATTGGTAAAAGCTATTATATGCAGAAGGATTATGAGAAGGCATCAGAATATTTTGAGAAAGGTCTGGAATATGATTTGAATCCGAAGCTTGAATATGTTCAGGATATGGTTGAGACATATGGGTATTCGTTACTTAATCAAAAGCGGATACAAGAAATGATGTTTCTTGAAAATGTATATAATGAATTTGCAGTAAGTGCAGATTATGTGTTTCTTATGGGGTTGGCATATATGAACAATGGTCTGTTTGATAAAGCAATAGATGAATTTAATAAGGCAAAATTGTATAAGCTGTGTAAGATTGAAGGCTGTAATAGTTATAAGGCTGATTATAATATTGGTGTGATATATGAGTGCCTTGGTAATAAAGAAAAGGCACTGGAAAACTATAAAAAATGTGGCAGATATGATCCGGCATTGAATGGAATAAAAAGGATTGGATATAATTAATCAGCCAATCCTTGAAATTATGCTATCAATATTATTTATAAGGTTAATGTCTTTGCTGCTCATTTTATTCTGTATATATTTATTGTCTGTTATTGGAAGTTTTATGTAGCTATTCAGATAATAATTTATTGTATTAAGTCGCTGCTTCTGTATAGAAGCGGGAGCAGCCTGTCCTAGGTTAAGACAAGTGTTAAGTGTCAAAGCACATAAATTATATATAGAATATTCTACAGCATATTGGATTTTGAAATAATCAGGTAAAGACGATAATTTATTATAGATAGCTTCTATTGCGGCAGAAGCATTGTTATAATAACTATCGGCATTAACACATTTGGAAATTGATGTTGGATAATTTTTATAACAATAAAGTATTTCTTTAACATTTCCAATGCTGTCAGCGGTGGCAAATAAATACATTAATGTTTCAAAATCTTCAAGTATACAATGTTCTCGGAATTCAAGACCAACTCTGTCAATAAAAGATTTCTTTATAAGCTTAGACCAGAAATATCCACCACTAGCAATCAATTCGCTTCGTTTATAACCATTAAGAGTTCCGGTTAATTCATCAGAAGCGTGCACAATAGCAGTATCTGTAGCTTCGTTGTAATATCCACAATCCACAATATCATAATTACCCGAGATTGCCTTAGTATACATTTTCTCAAACATATCAGGAGTTGCAATATCATCACTATCCATAAAGCCGATATAATCTCCAGAAGCATATGATAAACCGATATTTCTTGCACCTCCAGCTCCGTGGTTCTCATCAAGATTTATTAGAAGAACCTTGTCAGAAAATTGTGATTCGCAATCAGAAAGTATATTAAATGAGCCGTCAGTGGAGCAGTCATTAACAAGAATCAGTTCCATATCGGAAAGGGTCTGGTTGACAAGACTGCTTAAGCTGTCAACAAGAGTTGGTTCAGAATTGTAAACGGGCATAATAACCGATACTTTTGGCATATTAATCTTTATCCTCCTTGATATATGTGATAATATTATTATAACATAGATTGGCGTATAAAAGGAGTGTATGTATGAGTATAGTCAGGATTTATTGTATGGCACATAAAAAATATGAGAAATTAAATAATGATATATACATTCCACTTCAGGTAGGAGCTGCACTTCATAATTCCTTGGGATATCATAGTGATAATACAGGTGATAATATTTCGGAAAGAAATCCTTATTACAGTGAGCTTACAGGGTTGTATTGGTTATATAAGAATGATTCGGATTGTGATATAACAGGGCTATGTCACTATAGAAGATATTTCATTAATGAGCGCAATGAGGTGCTTTTAAAGGAAGATATAGAACATATATTAAATGAGTATGATATTATTGTGTCAGAGCCTCTGGAGCTTGAGAGTCAATCATTATATGAAAGTTATGCTGTTAAGCACAATAAAAAAGATATGGATTTAACAAGAGAGGCAGTTTCAAAGCTGTATCCAGATTATCTTGATACATTTGATGAGGTAATGAATGGCAGTAAAATGTATTTTGCCAATATGTTGATTGCTTCAAAAGAGAAAGTTAATGCTTATTCTAAGTGGCTTTTTGATATATTATTTGATGTTGAGAAGCAGCTTGATATGACAGGATACGACGAATATAATCAAAGAGTATATGGATTTATAGCAGAGCGACTTTTAAGAGTATGGATTGTTTATAATAATTATAAACCATATGAATGCATTGTTGGTCTTACGGAAAGTAAGGCAGAAACTAAAAATGCAATTGAATACGCAGCGCAATTATTAAAAAATGGTAATTATAATCAGGCGTTGCAATATCTGGATGAAGTTAAAGAGAAAAGACCAGATGCGTTCTATCTGGATTCAGATATAGATAGAAGTCTTGGATATATCTATACATTTGCTAAGATAATGCAGACAGAGGAACAGGCAGGGATTAATAATCTTTGTGGATTGTCGCTTGATTATAAGGGACTGATTAATGTTGGTAATGAACTTGCTGATATAATTGCAGGTGCGCCGGAGAAGCTTTATGGTTATATTCAGACAAAAAATTTGTCAATATATTATATGCTTGTTATGCTGCCTAAATTGTATGAGAATAAAGAAGACTTAATTAATATTTATAACTATCTTGCTAATGAATATCTTAATCGTAATGATTTGAATACGGCAAAGATATATGTTAATCAGGCACTGGAGCTTGAATAAGATTATTGGAAGCAGTTTATAGGTGGTAATATGGAAAGATATGTATGACGAATAAAGATATATATGATAAATAAAGATATATATGTTAAAGATAAATAGAAGATAATTGTGATTGCATATAGTAGAAAAGAGGGAATATGAAAAAGATAAGTGTTATTATTCCGTGTTATAATTCTGTTAAGTGGCTGCCTAAGTGCTTTATGTCGCTTGTTGAGCAGAGTATAGGTATAGATAACCTTGAGTTGATATTTGTTAATGATGCTTCTACGGATGATGGGCAGACGTGGGATATGCTTAAAGAGATGGAAAAAGCATATCCAGAGTCGATTATTATAATAGACCTTCCATATAACAGAAGACAGGGTGGGGCAAGGAATGAAGGACTTAAGTATGCTTCGGGTGAGTATATTGCATTTGTGGATTCTGATGACTGGATTGAAGAAGGCTTATACGAAAAAGCATATTTGAAAGCAAAAGAGAAAGATGCGGATATAGTACAGTTTAATTATAACTATTATTTTGATAATGTAGGAATAGTCTGTAATAAGAATGAGATGAAAGATGAATATATTGAAATAAAGTGTGCAGATGACCGGAAAAATATGCTGATTATGGAGAAATTCACATATGGCTGTTGGAATAAGCTGTATAAAAGGTCGATGGTTATTAATGCCAACACAGCATTTGCAGAAAATGTTATATATGAAGAGCCATTATTTGTCTATCCATTACTATTTTATGCTAATAAATTAGTGAAAATGTCCGATAAATTATATATATATAGACAGAACAACTACGGAACCATGCGTAATGATATGAAAGCGGTGGAAACATTATTTCAACATACACAGGTTCAGTTAATGGTCTGGGAGTTTATGAAGAATACTTCATATTTTAAAGAGTATTATGAGGAGATTAAGTTATATTTTCTTCATACATATTTATATGAAATTCTTGATTTTGCAAAGCAAAGAGAGATAACAATAGATTATGAACAGTATGTTCCACTTACAAGCAGGGCATTGAGCGAGGTGAAAGATATAACAGAATCACCTTATAGTTCGATTCTTGTAAAGCAGATGCCATTATATAAGGCAATCGCAGAAGGACTTACGAGACAGCAGTATATTGGATATATTGATAAGATTTAAGAGGTAGCAAGGATGCTGGAATTGGATGATAATTATTTCAAGGAAGAAGAAAGATGTGGGTTTAAGATTCCATCTATGATGAAGCGCGTATGGGCGGTTGAGATGGATGTACTCACACATATAGATCGAATATGTATGGAATATGGACTTACATATTATGCAGCTTTTGGGACAATGTTAGGGGCGGTACGCCATAATGGTTTTGTTCCGTGGGATGATGATATTGACATCTATATGATAAGACCTGATTATCAGATATTGATGAAGGTTTTATCAGATGAGCTTCCCGAAGGTTATTATAATAGCAGTTCATATTCTGATTCTACGCATATGCAGCCTTTGACATCAGTTATGAATACCAAATACATAATTACTGATGTGTCTGAAAGAAAAAAATTCTACGGATGCCCATATATATGTGGCATTGATATTTTTCCATTAGACTATATTCCAAGTAATGAAGAAGAATTGAACACATTTAGAAATATATATACAGTTGTATATTCTACTGCAAGAGAATTTAATCAATATACAATAGAAGAACGAGAACGATATCTGAATCTCATTGAAGAAATGTGTAATACAAATATAGATAGGAATGAGAATATACAGAATCAGCTCTGGCTATTATTGGATAAAGTGGCAGGAATATTTAATAAAGATGAATGTGAGTATCTTACATATCTACCAACGAATATATGTTATAATCCAGAGCTTAAATATAAAAAGGAATGGTTTACCGGCGTGAAGCGTTTTCCTTTTGAATACATATCAGTGCCTGTAGCCAATGGATATGATGAGCTTCTTAAAATAACATATGGCGATTATATGCAATATGACAGACAACGTGGACGAGCACATAATTATCCATTTTATAAGAAACAGGAAGATTTTCTGATAAAGAATAATCTGATGTAGATATTAAGAATATGTGTTGTTTTGGATAAATCTCTGATTATAAAGAATGATTAGAGTATGACAATCATGGAGGATAAAATGAAAAAGGTAATTACATATGGAACTTATGATTTATTTCATGAGGGACATTACAAATTGCTGAAAAGAGCAAAGGAATTGGGCGATTATCTTATAGTCGGAGTAACAACAGAGCATTTTGATGAGGCGAGAGGAAAGCTTAATGTTGTTGACCCAATTATGAAACGTATAGAGAATGTTAAGAATACTGGTCTTGCTGATATGATTATAGTTGAGGATCATGAAGGACAGAAGATAGAAGATATACAGAAATATAATGTAGATATATTCACCGTAGGTTCTGACTGGATTGGAACATTTGATTATCTTAATGCTTTCTGTAAAGTGGTATATCTGGAGAGAACACCTAATATATCGTCAACAATGCTTAGGAGCAGTTCTTTTAATATAACAAAAGTAGGACTTGTTGGAACTGGCCGTATAGCTGAAAGATTCGTTGCAGAAGCAAGATATGCCAGTGGATTGATTGTTACAAGTGCCTATAATCCTGATATTGAAAGTGTTAATGATTTCAAGAAAAATTGTTCTGAATATGAGATAGATATGTATACAGACAATTATGATGAATTTCTTGAAAAAATAGATGCAATATATATAGCATCTACACACGAAACGCATTATGAGTATGCCAAGAAGGCATTAAAGAAAGGCAAGCATGTTCTTTGTGAGAAGCCATTGGCATTTACAAGGGTTGAAAGTATAGAATTATATGATCTGGCAAAAGAACAGGGTGTCGTTTTAATGGAGGCAATTAAAGCAGCATATTGTCCAGGATTTCAGCAATTACTTAATGTTGTACAGAGTGGCAAGATAGGTGAGATTAAAGATGTGGAAGCCTGCTTTTCAAGAATAGCAAGAGTTGAGTCGAGAGAGCGAAAAGATCCTAAGTATGGTGGAGCATTCCTTGAGTATGGTGGTAATGCGTTAATGCCAATCATTAAGATATTGGGTCGAGATTATGAATCAGTTACATTTGATAGTCTTAATAACGAACTGGGTACAGATGATTACACAAAGGTACAGATTAGGTATAAAAATGCAATGGCAACAGCAAAGGTCGGTATGGCTGTAAAATCAGAGGGACAATTGATAGTCGCAGGAACTAAGGGCTATGTCATTGCACAATCACCTTGGTGGCTCACTGAAAAGTTTGATGTAAGGTATGAGGATGAGTCAGTGATAGAACATTATGAACCTAAGTTCATAGGAGATGGACTTCGTTATGAAATAAGTGAGTTCGTAGCCAAAATTCATCATATGGGAGAGAATGCGTATAAACTTACAGCAGGAGAATCAATTGCGATAACTGGTATTGTTGAAGAATTTGTTAGAAGAAAAAATGTTATAAAATAATGAAATGAGGAGAGTGATAAATTATGTATTATGTTAATCCCAATTTGGTAAATTTGCATAGAATTGTTTATCAGAATAATAGAAAAGATTATTTAAGGCTTGATTTGAATGAAAATCCTGGTGGATTACCACAGGATTTTATTGATGAGGTTCTTGAAGGTATTACTCCGCAATATGTATCTCAGTATCCTGAAACATATGAATTTGAAAGTTGTCTTTCTGAGTTTTTAGGGGTGAAAAATGAAAATATATGCCTTGTAAATGGCTCATCTGAAGGAATTCGTTTTATTATAGAAGCATTTTCATCACCAGGTGGGAAAATTGTTGGTGTTGTACCTTCCTATGCGATGTATCAGGTCTATGCGAATATGTATGGAAGAGAATTTGTAAATATACTATATGAAGATGACCTGACACTTCCAGTTGAAAAAATAATTGAAAAATTAAGTGAAGATGTAGAGTTATTGATTTTATTGAATCCCAATAATCCAATAGGAAATGTATATACAAATCAGGAATTTGAGATGATTTTGGAAGCTGCAAAAAAGTACGAAATTAGTATTTTGATTGATGAGGCATATATGTATTTCTATGATAATACATTTATTGATTATGCTCTTAATAATCCACACATTTTAGTTACAAGGACATTTTCAAAATTATTTTCTCTTGGCAGTTTAAGACTTGGATATGTTGTAGGGCAGCCACAAGATGTAAAAATGATTTCTAATTTGTGCACCCCTCATAATACTAATGCCTTTGCTATGAGATTTGCAAAAGCAATATTAGAAAAAGATGGAATGTTAGATATGCTTATAAAGAATCAATTGGAAGGTAAAGAATATATAATTAATGCTCTCAAAAAAAATGGATTTGTTGTAAATGCAAAAGAGGGAAATTTTATATTTGTTAAACCAAGGAAAGTAGACGCTGATATTATTGTAGAGCGAATGAAACAAGAAAAGAAGATACTTATTAAATCATATTCAGAGATAGGAACTTTGGGTAAATGTCTTCGTGTCACAACGGGGGAAAAAATATATATGGAGAAATTTCTGGAGGCATTATTAGACATTGATAAATAAAGAATTTTGTTTTGAAGAAGAAATAAGAGATGGGTATTTGGTTACTGAAAGAGTAAAAAAAATATGGTATACAGAAATTAATTTATTAATCGCTTTTGACAGAATGTGTAAGGAACATAATCTAAAATATAGTGTTTGTTATGGTACACTCCTTGGAGCTATAAGACATAAAGGTTTTATACCATGGGATGATGATATAGATGTGTTTATGATGAGAGACGATTATAATAAGATGCTAAAAATAGCACCAAATTATTTTAAAGAACCATATTTTTTCCAAAGTGCGTATACAGATGTTATGGTATGGGGATTTTCTAAGTTGAGAGATTCTAGAACAACAGCTATAGAATTTGATGATATGAAAGAACAATTTAATCAAGGTATATTTATTGATATATTTCCACTCGATAGTACAGATGATGGAAGTGCAAAAATGAAAACCGTAACAAATATAAAAAAAGATATATGGGATTGTATATTTAACAGAGAAGCAATATTAAATAATATTGATAATCCTGATATATGGAAAATATTTACATTAGATAAAGATATGATACTGGAACTTGTAAATATGAGCTACAAAGATGCTTTAAGAGTTTTTGAGGAATTCTGTGAAACGCATTTGTATGATACTGATAAATTAAGGTGTTGGTCATCAGAAGTTATGGGACGCTTAAGAAAGCATTATGAACGAAAGTGGTTTGATAAAATAGAATATGCTCAATTTGAAAATATTTTAGTTCCTGTTCCAGCAGATTATGAAGAAGTATTAACTATGGAATATATAGAATGGAAGATACCTGTAAAAAGTGAAACTTTACATAGCGGAATTATTATTGATCCAGATATTTCATATAAGGAATGGTTAAAAAGTCATACAAAGTATAAAAAGAATGTAATGGAGTAATTATAAAATGGTGAAATATACAGATGAAACATTAAAACAATTACATAGCACAATCTTAGAAATGCTAATTGAGTTTGATCGAATTTGTAGAAAATATAATATACCATATATTATTGAAAGTGGAACACTGTTGGGAGCTGTTAGAAATAAAGGATTTATTGAGTGGGACGATGATGCAGATATAAAAATGTTGAGAAAAGATTATAATAAGTTCTGTGAAGTCTGTGAAAAGGATTTAGATAAAAATAGGTTTTTCTTACAAAATTATAATACTGATAAAAATTATAGGTGGGGTTATGCAAAATTATTAAGAAATAACACAGTCTTTAATCGTGAAAAACAAGAAATGCTTGAAATGAAAAGAGGATTATTCATTGATATATTTCCATGTGATAATGTACCAGATAAGTTCATTGCAAAAAAAATATTTTCATTGAAATGTTTTTGGGTTAGGAAAAATTCGTATGCACCTGTTGGAGCAAAATATGAATCTAATAAAATATACAGACTTTTTTACAAAATACTTTCGCATAATTCGTTAGCCTATATAAGAAAGTTGTATGATGCATTAGCTTGTCAATGTTTAGATGAAAATACCAAAAGAGTTAGAATTGTAGCATGGAGTAGTAAAAGAGAAAATGAAGGTTTTCCCAGAAAATGGATGGAAGATAGAATAGAGTATGAATTTGAAGGACATTATTTTTGGGGCCCCCAAGATAGTGATGGCTTTTTGAAATTTATATATGGAAATTATATGAAACTGCCACCAATAGATCAAAGAATTCCTCATAGTCCAGCCACATATGTAAGATTATTAGATGGAACGGAGATAAAACAATAAGGAGAATAGTATGAATGTAACTATATTAGGTGCGGGGAATATAGGATTAGGATTTGTACAAAGATTATATTATGAAGATAGTATTGCTATTACCGTATTTTCAAGTAAAAATATTTTTGAAAATGGAAATTTGATTATTAAAGATATAGAAAATGACAGGGTGGCAGAAATTAATAATATAACGGTAACAAATGATGCAAGAAAGTCATTGGAAGATGCAGACTTAATATTATGTACATATCCAGCATTTCTTAGAAAGGAATTTCTTAGAAAATATCAGAATTACATAAAATCTGGAGCAATGTTGGGTTTTATTCCAGGTTATGGAGGAATAGAGCTTTATTGTAAAAATTTAATTAAACGAGGCGTAATAATATTTGGAATGCAAAGAGTTCCATTTGTAGCAAGAACATATTTAAAAGAAAATGGTCAGTATGAATCTAATATTTTATCATTAAAAAAAGAATTGTTTATAGCTGCAATACCATATCTTTATTCAAAAAAAGTAGCATCATTAATGGAAGAGTTATTGCATATAAAAACAAGAATTGTAAAAGAGTATTTATCAATTACATTAACACCATCAAATCCAGTATTGCATATTACGGGATTGTACAACGTGTTCAAAAATTATAAAAAAGGAATGTATTATAAAAATGAATTGAAATTTTACGAAGAATGGAATGACGAAGCATCAGAAGTATTATTTAGATATGATAAAGAAGTACAAGAAATATGTAATTCTTTAAATCCAATTGATTTGACAGAGGTTGTTTCATTGCCATTGTATTATGAATCTGAAAAGCCGAGTGATTTAACAAAAAAATTAAAAAGTATTCAAGCATTTAAGGCAGTAAAAGTACCATTAAAAAAATTAGATGGGAATAAATATGTTCCTGATTTTAATTCTAGAATGTTTATCGAAGATTACCCATATGGTATATGTATATTTAAAGATATTGCATTGATGGAAAACGTTAATACTCCAGTCATAGATATGTTATTAAAATTTTACGAAAATTTAACGGGAAAACAATATTTTAAAAATGATAATTCGTATGGAAAAGATATTAATGAAACAGGTGTATTTAGTATTACGGGAATAAAGAATACAGATGATTTGCTCAACTTTTATAAATAAACAATGTTATTAATTGGATGATAAGGAGAAATTATGATTTATGATAATTGTATAAAATATATAGATAAAGAATTAAAGAGAAACTTGATTGATAAGGAATGGAAACAAAAATATTTTTTAATATATGGATTGGATTCTTTAGGTAAAACAGTTTATATGCTTTTGAAAGAATATAAAGTATCTAAATTAGAATACTATGATAGTAGTATATATAATAAAGAATGGGCGCAAAATGAATGTGTAAAAAATGTAAATAATGCTATAGAAGAAACACTAAGAGATAATGGATTTATTATTGTATGTAATAAAACTGACAAAATAAAAATTACTGAATTGATAAAAGAAATAAATCCTATTTATAATAAAAATATAGTGGATTTGAGTGGAATAAGGATGAATAAAATGCCAAATCCAATACTTCCTACACAATATGAGAAATATGCCGATTTAAAGGAGTGTCATAATGTCCTAATGGATATATTGAATGCATTTTGTGATTT
>OHRF01000444.1_pt1 | contig 20521 bp, 16 predicted proteins | sample 1578291 | NCBI WGS metagenome assembly OHRF01 (sample SAMEA3879576, study PRJEB24766) | human gut metagenome | biome: human-associated habitat; feature: feces | place: USA | collected 1985/1987 | reverse complement strand
CCCTGTTACCGCAAATCCAATGCGTTTACCAATTGTTTCCTTCATCTGCGAGTCCCCTCTCCTGTAAAATATGGAAGATGGTTTTCGCAATGATTGCTCCAGCGGTTTTCGGTGCAGTGATTCCCGGCAGCCCCAACGCCCAGACTACCTGACGATGCAGGCGTTTTGCAGCATCAAAATCCGTTCCGCCCGGTTTCGATGCCAGGTCAATCACCAGTGCATCTGGTTTCATGTTGGACAGGGCTGTTTCGTCCAGCATCAGGACTGGAACGGTGTTACAGAACCAGTCAAATTTCCCTGCACGGGCAGCAATTTCAGACGGATGCATCCATTTCAGACCATTTGCCGCACAGCGTTCCGCATCTTTGCAGCTGCGAGCCGCAACAGTAACATCTGCTTTCAAGCCCTGCAAACGCTCTGCCATGATTGTTCCGATTCTGCCGTAGCCGATGACGAGAACAGAGCTGCCGCAGAGTACTGTTTCCCGTTCTGAGATGGCAATTTGAATTGCTCCCTCTACAGTTGGAACGGCATTTGCCAGACAGAGTTCCTCCCGCTGAAAATAATCGCAAAAACACAGTTCTTGTTCTTGACACATCCGGCAAACAGCTTCGGGGAGTACGCCGCCGCACACCAGACCGCCTTTTTTCACATGGGACAGCAATTCGGGCAGCGACAAGTTCCCATTTTTGGACGGCACAGATTCGGCTGTCGTGTGAATGGGCAGGACGAGAACATCAAATTCTGGTAATGTTTCAGAATCTGACTGAGAAAATCCGATTGTCGTCACGGAAAGCTGCGGCGACTCGGCAAGTTTTTGGGCGGCATATTGTTGGCGGCGGTCACCGCCAGCCACCAAAATTTGCAGCAATTGTTGCATCTTGCATTCCCTCCTTTTGTTCCGGATTTTCGCCCATTCTCAAAGAATGGGTGTACTTCATTTTATGCAGGCAGGAGAAAAGGGGTGAACAAAAAGGGCACACTTCTTGCGAAGTATGCCCTCTTGTTTCCGCAATCCAAATTCTTTACTTGTAAAGATTTTGTCCAATCCCACTTGTAATTGAATGGATGACTTCCTTAAATTTTATCTGTTTTCTTCGGAAGATGATTCGGAATCAGAGATTCTTACTTTCTCTTCTTGGAAACCAGAGCAACACCGCCGATTACTGCGATTGCTGCAACAGCACCTGCAACCGGAATCATGCTGCCAGTCTTCGGAGAGCTGGTAGAACCAGTGTTCTTCTTAGTGGTCTGCTGAGCTGCCTTTGTGGTGGTAGCTGCCTTTGTGGTGGTAGCTGCTGCTGTGGTAGTTGTAGTGGTGGTAGTTGCTGCAGCAGAAGTAGTGGTAGTAGTTGTTGTGGTCGGCTTAGCAGTTGTGGTGGTAGTTGTGGTAGTGGTAGTCGGCTTAGCAGTTGTAGTGGTTGTTGTGGTGGTCGTTGTAGTAGTGGTGGTTGTTGTGGTAGTCGTTGTGGTAGTAGTAGCTTCATTTGTGGTGGTAACTGCACCATCAATCTTGATGTAACCCTGAGAAGCAGGCTGTGTGCTTACGTCCGGGCTGTGCTGAATGATCGGAGTGTAAGAACCATCAAAGGAAATTGCTGGGCTGTCGATGTAGTAGATGTCGCCCGGCTGTGCATTTTCATTAACCTTGAAGGTTATGTTAATGATTGCACCATCGCCAACTACATAGCTTGGACCAGAAGCAGACGGTGTGCTTGCGTATGCAATCCAAGCACCTGCATTGTCCGGAGAAAGCTGCAAACCAGAACCAGAAATTTCGATATTCTGATTGATGTAAGCATCACCCAGCAAACCACCTCTGCTATTGCTAGAATAAGTGATTTCGCTTGTGTTCCAAGAGACACCGAATGCCAGAGCATCCCAACCATCAGTATTGCCGTTGATGGTTACCGGAACGGTTACCAGATAATTGTTTGCCTGCAGTTCATCCATCGTAACTGTAACGCCTGCAATTGCCAGACTGCCAATAGCATCTGCTGGAATAGCGGTGAAAACAGCGGCAGAAGTAGCAACTACTGCTGCTGCGGAAACAGCTGCCAGTGCCTTCTTAAATGTACTTTTCATTTTTCTATTTTCCTTTCAAATATAAATTATGCGGTATCCGGTGTCCCAGACACCGCACTTTTACCTAATCTTTAAAATTTAACGACTTAGCCTTCGTACCAGATAGAACCTTCCAAAGACTTCAGGGACGGAATTACATCCGGCCATGTCGGTTCCTGGTTAGCAGCCTTCTTTGCATAGAAGGTCAATACGTTTACAGCATCCTGAGTGGTCATCAGTTCACTGCCACTGTTCATACCAGCCTTGGATTCTGTATCTACGTCTGCCAAGAAGTATGTGAGCTTATTCAAGTTTTCATCTTCGTTGAAAGCAACATTTTCCTGTGCAGCCGCTGTCTTTGCATAGTAAGTCAGGATTGCAACTCCATCCTGAACATCTACAATGCCATTCAAATCTGCATCGCCCTTAACACCAATGTATACAGTCGGATTTACCGGAGCTGCAACTGGTTCAGCATCTGCCTTTGTCGGGTCAGTGAAGTAAGCGTTTACTTCTGTTACGCAGTACGGCTTGCCTTCTGCATCGAAGATTTCCTTCGGTGTGGTCTTGTCGAGGGTAACTGCACCTGCTTCCAGAGCATTGAAGTGTGTACCTTCTTCATCCACGATATCGAACTTGCTGAACAAATCAGACGGCTTCAGTTCCCGTTCATCTACGGAGAAGTAGAAGTTTGTCGGGTTTACTTCCACTTCCAGTGTGGTTGTACCAACTGGAGTGATTGTGCCGGTTGTACCGGTCGTTGTGGTTGTAGTGGTTTCGCTGCCACCAGTGCCGGTTGTGGTAGTGGTGGTTGTTTCACCAGATACATCTGTGGTCGTTGTACCGCCGCTTACATCTGTGGTGGTTGTGCCGCCAGATACGTCTGTGGTCGTTGTACCGCCGCTTACATCAGTGGTCGTTGTACCGCCGCTTACATCAGTGGTCGTTGTGCCGCCAGATACGTCTGTGGTCGTTGTGCCACCGGATACGTCTGTGGTCGTTGTGCCACCGGATACGTCTGTGGTCGTTGTACCAGATACGTCTGTGGTGGTTGTGCCACTAACATCTGTTGTGGTAGTAGTTGTAGACTTATCCTTGAACTTGATAATTCTTTCTACATTGAAGTAACCACTCGGAACGCCTGCAAGTGTATCATTATCTGCATCGCCCTGTGCAGTTACCAGCTTGTAAGAAGAATCATAAACGAGCTGGCTGTAATCAGCATCTGTTACGCCGTCTGCTTCTGCCTGATCCGGATGTGCAGCATAATACTTTTCAATACCTTCTACAGTGCTGAAATAATCAGCATCTACATCGGTATCCGGAACCTTGAAGGTTACGGTATAAACATTGGTATCTGCATTTGCATCGGCAACGAAATCAGAACCGCTGTTCAGCAGGCTGGTGACATCATCCATGCTTACATCTACGGTATAATTTACACCTACATTCTGGAATGCCTTATTGACTTCTGCAACTGCCTTATTCAATGTATCGCCATACTTAGCAAGGTCTGCAACACTGCCCGGAACGTCAAACCGTGTGGTTCTCTGGTCCTTCTGTACCTTCAGCCAAGCCAGTGTTTCATCTGCGGTTGCAAATTCTTGATGTGCAGATGTTGTGATTGCCTTATCTGCATAAGAGAATGCCTTTTCTACTTTCTTCTGATAAGTAGCCAGCAGATTATCAAGGTTTACCGTCAAGTTAGCAGCAGCAGCCTTCTTGGTCACTTCAACCTTCAATTGCTGAACGGTGCTTGCAGCATAAGCCTTTGCATCGGCATAAGTTGCAACCTGGTTGCCTTCGCTGTCTACGAAAACTGCACCCTTTACCCGAATGGTGTTTGCAGTACCAGCTGCCTTATTGGCTGCGGTATTTTCAATGCTATCGCCATCAACGGCAGCAGTAAAAGTACCCTTCTTTTCCAGCATGCTGAAATCAATGTCATCGATGATGGAAGCTGCACCCTGCTTGGTCAATTCTTTCTTGATGGCATCAATGATGTTGCTCTGTACATAGCTGGTTGCATCAACCTGTGCGGTCATAACTGCAACGCTATTTTTAATCTTTACGCTTGGATTACCAACGATGCACTTCTGTACTTTTTCTACATAAGCAGCATTCTTATCCGAGAAATCAGCAGAATCAACGATATCTGCAACATTCAGTTCAAAGCTCTTACCTTCTGAATCAATCAGTGCACCTTCTACGAGCTTTGCCCAATCGGACTCCAGCTCCTGTGGTTTAATTTCCAGTACTCTTTCCACGCTGATGGTGGTTGCATCTGCAGCGTTTGCCATCACTGCAAAGCCCTGTGTCAGAGCGAGCGGTACAGTTGCTGCAATTGCAATGACTTTATTGAATACCTTCTTCATTGCACATTTCCCTCTCTTCATTCAATTTTTTTGCGGCCGTCCAAGCTGACGCACAGACGTGATTGCATTTGTGCAGTCTCATTTCCCCTCACTATTAAACTGCCCTGTTTCTGTTTCCATGTAACCGGATTTCGCAGAACTGAAATAACCGGATGTTCCATGAATGCTTGGACTCACGCGATCCTTTACGGCATGGGTGCATAAACCGCCGTAAACGATTTACATAAAGTATTCTAACACATTCTGTCGGGAATGTCAAGCCTCTGCCCTGATTTTTTTTAAAATTATTAGGTGGAAATTCCGCCCGTATTTGTAGCTTTTACACAATTTTCAACCGTTTTCAACACCTTTCAACAGGCTTTCAACTGAAGTTTTGTGTGCACCTTGTGAAAGTCGTGTTTTCAGAATCGGCTCTTTCCGTCATTTTTCACAAAAAACACAAACAGCCTGCAAAAAGACTTTGCAGGCTGCCTGTGTTGGAAAAATAATAAGGAGAATGTATGAAGAAAGCATTTGAAAATTTCCGACCAGATGCCCAGCTTTTGGCATTGGCGGGAAAGATTTCACTGTCCGTGATACTTCATCAGGATTGTTTTTTCTGCTGTACTTCCTGAAGAACGACAGAAACTTTTTGTTCCTGTCCGTTGCGGACAATGGTCAGGGTGACCGTGTCACCAGCATTATATTCATTCTTATAGTTGTTCAGTTCTTCTGTGGTTTCAATCTTGTTATCATTGATGGCAGTAATGACATCGCCGACCTGTAAACCAGCTTCTGCTGCTGCACCTCCATCGGTTACACTGATAACATATGCACCGATTGGCAAGTTATATGCCTGAGAAACGGCTTCGGAAACATCCTGACAGCTGATACCCAGCTGCGGTCTGCCAGTAACATAGCCATAGTTAATCAAATCATCTACAATTTCCCGTGCTTCTGTCATCGGGATTGCAAAGCCGATACCTTCAATGGTTGCACCACTGGAAGAAACACTAGAGGACATCTTCGCAGAGTTGATGCCGATAACCTGACCAGAACTGTTAATCAACGGACCACCAGAGTTACCATTATTAATGGCGGTATCGGTCTGAATCAATGTCATAGTTTTGTCGTTGATGGTAACTTTCCGGTTCAGTGCGGAAATAATCCCGCAAGTAACCGTGTTCTGGAGTTCCAGACCCAACGGGTTACCGATTGCAACAACCGCATCGCCAACCTGACACTGGTTGCTGTTGCCAAATTCCGCAGCAGTCAAACCAGTCTGATCTACTTTCAAAACAGCAAGGTCGGTTTCAATATCATATGCAACGATCTTTGCATCATAAGTGGTTTCTTCATCGGACATCCGGATTTCCACGGCAGTTGCTTCGCCGCAGCCATATTCCGAATCATAGATAACGTGGGCATTTGTGACAATGTAGCCATCTTCCCGCATGATAATACCTGTTCCGACGCCGGTCATTGAACCGGAATTGTCACCATTTCCGCTGTTGCCATTTCCGAACATGCCAAAACCATAATTATAATTGTAGTTATTCGGCATCTTGAAAGTTGCCTGAACACCGACAACCGATGGTGCTACTTTCTTAACAATGTCGCTGATAGACATTGCATTTGTACCGGATGCCAATTCAATCCAGCTTTTTGCAGCATCGCCCTTTACAGTTGTGCTCTGTGCCTTACTGCTGCTGTCCTGTGTTGTGGTATTGGCTGTGGTATCGGTAGAATCCGAAGCAGAAGTACTGCTTTCTGCTGTTACCAGCTTGTTGGAATTATGAACGCCATTATAAATGCCAATCGAACCAACCGAAACAATTGCCATTGCTGCAACAAATGCAACCGCTTTCATCCAGAAGTGATTCTTTTTCTTCGGCGGTTTGCCGCTGCCGGATGCCTGTACTAGTGCATTCGGATTGGAATAATAATTGACGTAGCTGTAACCCTGCTGCTGGGATTGTGTATCAGAGGAAGTATTTCCGGTATATCCTGTGCTCTGGTTTGTACTACTATTAGTAGTGTAACCATAACCAGTCGGTGTGGTGCTGCCATACCGATTTGCTGCTCCGTAAATCGTACCAGAAGCAGTGCTGTTCGTTTCTGCTGTATGATTGGCAGTGGTGCTGCCCGTTGCAGCAGATGTGCTATAAGGATTTTGATTGGTCACAGTGGATTCTGGCTGTTTCGGCTCAGAAGCTGCTGTGTTGTTCGATTCATTTTTCATCATGTCCTGTTCCCGTTCATACATAAGAATCTTCCTTTCTATTGAAAACCGCTGCTGTTCTGCATCGGTCTATCTTGTTCTTTGCTCTATGGTTAATATTATACGCTGGAATGTGATAACTTTATGATAGTAGACGGAAAACATCGTTAAACACAGATGGATTCTATTTTTCACAGTTTTTCACAAAAAAACCGCTCGATTTTGCGATACTTTTCCGCAAAACCGAACGGTTTTCGTTCTAATTCAGGCTATTTTTATCAGCTGAAAGACGGTGTCTGTCCAGAAGCCTGCTTTGCATAATAAGTCAGAATGCCAACGGCATCGGCAACATCTATCACACCATCTTTGTTGACATCTGCTTTGCCTTTCTGTGCATCACTAAACTGTCCCTCATTTCCTGCTGCAACACGTGCATATTCCGTCAGAACAGCAACTGCATCCGGAACATCAACCTTTCCATCGCCATCAATGTCACCCGGTATGTTGGTAACAGTTGGAAAATAGCCGCTATCGATCAGCAAGTTTGCAATTGCTGCATGACCGGTTGCGGTCGGGTGCACATCTGCATTTGCAATATTGACATTTGTCCATGCATGATGCAGGAATGCACTATAAACATCTGCCAGATAAATCTCTCCATTCTGAGCATGTGCCTGTAAATTCTGGTTCAAACCAACTGGAATATACTCTCCATTGGAACTTCCGTTCAGATACTGATACATCTGCCCACCAGAAAATGCACTTAACATAGAAAGTGCATTGCTAGACAAGCCTGTATCATCCTGGTCAACACTCAATGGGTCATAAACCGTCTGGAATACCAGCTTTGCATGACTGTTCGTGCTCTTCAGCTGTAAAATAATGCTGTCGATGTTGGTATTTGCATTGGCAACTGCAGTCGGCATATTGGCTCTCAAATACTTCTGGAATGCAATTTGATTATCCTTGATGGCATTTGCCAAGTCATAAACATTGTCATAATCGTCTACTTTCACCACATCATTATTCAGAACCGGCTGCAAAATATCGTTTGCTCCGATGGTGACAACAATGACATCTGCTCCAGCAACCGCTCCTTGCATGGTACTATCCCCCTGCAACGACTGAAGCAATTCCGAAGAAGTCGTTCCATCCTTTGCAAGGTTGGTGACTTTCTGGTTCATGTGCTGTTCCAGAATGGAAACATAAGCCTTGCTGGAATCCTCCAGCCCATAACCCGTGCTGATGCTATCCCCCAGTACGACAACACTGTACGGGGCAACGTCATCTGCTGCGGAAACGGTCGGCATTGGCATGGTCATTGCTGCGATGGTCAGCATGGCAGCAGCGGCGATGGCTCTTCCTGTTTTTCTATTTTTCATGAATTTTCATCCTTTCTAATATGTCGGTTGGTTGTACTTGCATTATAACATATGCTGCGAAGACTGTCAAGAGAAACTTATTTTGGCAAGCAGTCAGAAATCAAAAAATGTTTTTCTGTATTGGTTGCAAGGAACGAGCCGCAGGCGAATAAAAAGTTTTTTGATCCAACAATTTTTCAAAAATGTTGGCGAGGTGTGGGCGAGCAGCCCACATTTGCGGAGCAAATAACAGAACTGCACAATGGAAACAAAACAAAAATCTAGGAGAGAACCGCAAAGAATCGCAATTGCCTTCAAAATCAGGAGGTTGTAATGAGATACAAGGTTTCAGGGGCAATTGCGGTTCCCAAGGCAAGCTGGGGATGTGCCCCAGCCTTGCCGAACCGGATTCAGGTGGTTTTCCTAGGATAAGCCGCAATCCTTCTCGAAAAAGGAAATTGTGTGAAAATCTAGCCCGAATGCTTGCTTTTTGACACGCTTTTTGGTATAATAATACTAATCCATGACGCAGATATGCTGCCCTCTCCGGCAGCCACTATCCTGCTATCTCAAATACATAGAACAGGAGTGTCCATTATGCCATTTTTTGAAGATATTGGAAAGAAAATCACCAACATGGGCCAATCTGCCATCGAAAAAACCAAATGCTCTACCGAAACGCTCCGCCTGAATAACCAGATTCGGGAAGAACAACACCTCTGCAAAGACCTCTATCAGCAAATCGGTCAGCAATATGCCCAGCAGTACGAAGCCAACCCTGACCCTGCTTTTGAACCGCTGATGAAACAACTCCATGATGCTCAGGAACGCATTGCTTCCTATCAGGAGCAAATCCAAATCAAAAAAGCTGCGGTTGCCCAGTCAACTGTTTCTTCTGCTAACCATTGTTGTCCAGTATGCGGTGCACCGCTTCCGCCAGATTCTAAATTCTGTACAACTTGTGGAGCAAAAGTAGAGGTTGCTCCACCGGAATCCACTGCACCCGTTTCCCGTATCTGCTCAAAATGCGGCAGTCCGCTTGCACCCGATGCTTTATTCTGTGCATCCTGTGGTGCAAAATTGGAAGATACAGCGGAAGCAGAAACTCCGCCACAAGAAACAGCACCTGTTCCTAAAACCTGCCCGAAATGCGGTCAGCAACTTTCCCCTGATACGAAATTCTGCCCCATCTGTGGGGAAAAAATGTCTTAATATCCCCATAGGAGGTTTCTCATTATGATTTGTAAAAAATGCGGTACATCGCTACAGCCGAATGACCGATTCTGTTACGCTTGTGGTGCACCAGTAGAACCACCAACCCCCACTCCAGCTGCTGCTCCGCCAGAATCGCCAGTATCAGCAGCAGTTGTTCCGCCAATTCCATCCCCTGCACCAGCTCCAGCCGTCACTCCAGTAGCAGAAACATCCACCTCAACACCGAATACCGCTACAACAAATTCTGCTACTGCTGCATCGTCAACGACTGCTGTTCCGCCAGTTGCTGCAAATCCATTGCAAGCAACCATTGCACAGCCGGCTGTTGCTGTAAAACCATCGAAAAGAAGTATGATTCTGGGCTTTCTCAGTATTGGCGTTGGCTGTTTGATTATCATTGGGATTCTCTGCTATTTGTTCTCCAATAACGGCTATCGTTCCGCTGTCAAGGAACTATGGTATGGGGTAGAACGGCAGGATGCCAGCGGTGCAGCTGCCAATATGTTCCCCTCTGAAGCATCCTCTCAACTTGACCTGACCGAACAGACGATGGAAACTTATCTCTCTACTTTTCAGGAGCATGCTGCTCGCTATGGCAACAACTATCATATTTCCATTCAGTTCGATGATGTGGAAGAACTGGATACAGAACAGCTGGAACAGTTCAACATCTGGTTTCAGAATCTCTCACTAGAAAAAGAAGTCAACAAGACTTACGCTGTAGATTACACCCGTTCTATTTCCGGCAAAAACGGAAAAGAAGCCGAACACCGTTTCTGCTATATTTATCGCTATGATGGGAACTGGTATGTATTGGATACGGCATTGCTGGGACTGCAAGACCCGCTCGCCTAATCGGGAGCAGTAACTTTTTTGAAAATTTTTCAGCCAACCTGCAAATCTGCATTGACAATTTACCGGATTTTTTGTTATAATAGAGCCTGTATGACGATTCTATTTGACACACACGCTGTCCTTCTCCCCTACGCTTGAACCGTGTGGGTGGAAGGATGGCGTTTTTTGTTTTCGGATAACAGGGATATTGGTGCATCGGGGAATCTGCAAAGCCTCAAAATTACACCGCAAAAGAAAGGATGAACCAGCATGAAATGCAAATTTTGTGAACAAGAACTCCCGGAGGGAGCGGAAAAGTGCCCGAACTGCGGCATTCCTGTCCGCTCCCATCAGAAAGAAAGTCCGCCCATTGGTGCAGCGATGACAACTTATCGCACCCCAGAACAGGTGAAGGAGGCTGAACCCATTGCCGACATCGAACCGCCAGAGGTTCGCTATGAACGGCTCGAACGCACCAGCCGCCGCAATCGTTGGATTGCACTCTGTGCCATTTTATTGGTGCTGATTTTATTGGTCAGTGGATATTTCCTGTTTTTCTGCGGCTATCGGGCAACGATTCGCCGCTATGTAAAGGGCAGAGATTCTATGAGTGGGACACGGTACTGTGAAATTGTTCCAGACGCATTCCTCTCGAAAATATCCAGCAAGTATAGCATGAACCGCAAGGAAATTCGGGATTGTCTGGACGGCTATTTCAATTATGCAAAAGAACAAATGGCAGATGACCTCGGCTCTAACATTGAATTTGGCTATGAACGAGATGAGACAACCACTTATACAGACGAGGAAACCTGTTCAGAATATGAGCAGAAAATTGCAGATACCTACTCGGTGACCGTGGATATTGACAAGGTTGTACTGGCAAATGTGCGGATTGTCACCAGCGGCAGCAATCAAAATGCAACAGATAGCTTAACGCTGACACTGTTCAAGAGTGGCTCAAAGTGGTACTGTATGGATGCTATGGAGCAGGTTGACTATGCTTGCCAGTATGACGGCTATGATTTGTGGTAATTGATAAGATGGGTTACTAAAATACGAGCCAATATAAAAACCAAGAAAGAAGGATTCAAACAAATGGCAATACAAAAAAAAGGACTGCTCATCGGTGGCATTGTGGCAGTTGTTATCGCTGCTGGCGGCATCTGTGCAGCTGTTCTTCCAGATTCCCTACACAAGGAAGAATCATCTATTTCTAATAGGACAGTGACCACCACTGCTGCACCTGCAAGCACAGACACAGAAAATTCCGACCAAGCACCTGAAACCTATCAGTCTGTTCTCTCGGAATATTACACGGCATTCATCCAGAATCAACCAGACACCCTCTACCGCCTTATGGCACCGCCAGCTTACTGGGATTATTACATGGAACACTATAATAAAACCAAAGAAGATGTGATTTCCACCTACCAGCAAGCCATCACCAATACCATGGCATCCTGGAAACAGCAGTGTGGCGATGATGTCACCGTTTCATTCGCCATCAAGGGCATGTCTGAACAATCACAGGATTTCCTGACCGAATGGACAGATGATATGAATGAAATGATTGGAGAAGACAAAGTACACGCTCAAGATGCCGTAACGCTCAACGTAGAACGCACCCTGACAGGCAGCAAGGGCACACAGACAGAAACCATCTCCCCGACACTGATTCAAGTCGATGGTTTCTGGTATATCTTACAGGAAAATACAACTGCTGCGGATTCCCAGCAGACAACTGAATAAATAAGGAGGCTTTCTCATCATGGAACGCTTGCACGTTTCTGTTTCTCGCCGTTCCCTGTTTCCACTGCTGATGGCACTATTTGGGGCACTGCTCTGCATCGGCATGGTACAGCGGTTTCGGGACCCACTCTATGATATGACATTGGAATACTGGCTATATCTTGCCGCTGGCTGTTTTATGGTACTCGTTGGATTGGTCGGTATGCGGTTTTTCCCGTGGATGTGTATCATTCCGGCAGTCTGCTATGTATACGGCGGTGTCATTGAGGGATGGTCAGACCTACAAGCCAGCGGCAGTTCTGGACTGCTGACCCAGATTCCATTCTATCAGATTCTGATGTTAGTGCCGCTGATTTTACTGCTCATGATTCGCTGGAAACCGTGGTGTATCTGGCTGCTGAAGGGGCTGGAAATCATTGCTATCCTGATTCCATTTGCAATGGCTTGGTTGCAATTGCAAGATGCCCTGTTGGAATTGCAGCTGGAGGGCTATTTGACCGATGCTGTCAAGCAAACCCGTTGGATGCATTTTCTGATGAATGAAGCGGTTTTCTACGCTGGCATGATTTGCATGACGCTTTCACTGCGGTATCTCCCACCGCAAGAACCTGTAGAAGATACAGAAGCGGACAAAGATGCAGAGATAGAATCAGAAGCAATTCCAGATGCAGAACCGTTGGAAGAAACACCGATTCCGCAGCCAATGCCGGAAGAACCATTCCCACAGCAGCCTGCTCCCGAATTTTACGGACAGCCTGAACCGCAAGCAACTTCTGCTCCGGAGATTGCTCCCATTCCGCCGATGCAGCACCGTGGCGGTGCATATCCGTATAATCGCCCGATTCACCTGCCGTCAGAATCTCATTCTGAGGAAGATTCACAGGATAATTCGGAAGCATAAGAAAACAAAAAACACCGTATGGATTTTATGATTCCATACGGTGTTTTGTTATATCAAAGTTCGGCAAAATCGCTTCGCTGTCTGCCTGTGTTCGCTGTTCGCCGTGGTTGCGTTGTCCGAATTGCCTATGAATCTTTCTTAGATTACAGTTTACAAGAATTTTTTATGTTTCTAGAATGGCGAACAGCGATTTTTCGATTCTCTCTTAGATTTCAATACAATCTAATCCATACGTCTGTTAAGGGGGACAGCTTGTCCCCCATTTTTAAAGGATGCCTTGCCCTTTTGTCCCTTCGGGACATTTCCCCACACTGTGGGGAATCATCTCCCTCCGCCGAGCTGAGCCAGCTCGACCGCAGTTCGCCTGCGGCGAGATGATATTAATATGCCTTTGCCCAGAGTACCATATGCTTGGCTGGCTTTCCACAGCATACGCAAGTATCTGCGTGGTGCTTCTGTTCCAGCGGAATACAACGAGAACCAACGCCGGTTACTTCCTTTACCTTGTCTTCACAGGCTTCATCACCGCACCACATTGCTTCTACAAAGCCATCGCCTTTTTCTGCCAGAACCTGCTGGATCTCGTCCATGCTCTTGCAGACATATGTCCGGTTCTTCCGGTTTTCCAGTGCCTTTTCATACATGCCATCATGAACTGCCTGCAACCGTTCCTGAACAGTTTCTACCAGCTGTGACAGCGGGCAGAATGTCTTTTCCCGATTGTGACGGGTCACCAATACGCACTGATCCTGTTCAATATCCTTCGGGCCAATTTCCAGACGAACCGGAACACCCTTCATTTCATACTGTGCAAACTTCCATCCCGGAGAATTGTCGGTATCGTCTACCTTGACCCGAATGCCAGCTGCCTTCAGCTGTGCTTCCAGTGCCTTTGCCTTGTCCAGAACGCCTTCCTTATGCATTGCAACCGGAACAATGATGACCTGAATCGGAGCAACTGCCGGCGGCAATACCAAACCATTGTTATCGCCGTGCGTCATGATAATCGCACCGATCAGACGGGTCGTAACCCCCCAGCTGGTCTGATGCGGATACTGCAAGGTGTTATTCTTATCGGTAAACTGAATATTAAATGCCTTTGCGAAGCCATCGCCAAAGTAATGCGATGTACCAGCCTGCAACGCCTTTCCATCATGCATCAATGCTTCAATGGCATAGGTTGCAACCGCACCGGCGAATTTATCACTTTCGGTCTTTCTGCCCTTAACAACTGGCATTGCCAGCGACTTTTCACAGAAATCTGCATATACATTCAGCATCCGTTCGGTTTCTGCAAGTGCCTCTTCTGCGGTTGCATGAATCGTATGTCCTTCCTGCCACAGGAATTCTCTCGAACGCAGGAACGGACGAGTGGTCTTTTCCCAACGAACCACGCTTACCCATTGGTTGTACAGTTTCGGCAAATCCCGATAGCTATGCACGATTTCTGCATAGTGGTCGCAAAACAATGTTTCGGAAGTCGGACGTACACAAAGCCGTTCTTCCAACTTTTCCGAACCGCCGTGTGTGACCCATGCAACTTCCGGTGCAAAGCCTTCTACATGGTCTTTTTCCTTTTGCAGCAGGCTTTCCGGAATGAACATCGGCATGCAAACGTTTTCATGTCCAGTTTCCTTGAACGTTTCGTCTAAAATATGCTGCATCTGTTCCCAGATGGCATAGCCATACGGGCGGATAACCATACAGCCCTTTACACTGGTATAAGAACTCAGTTCTGCCTTCTTGACAATGTCGGTATACCACTGTGCAAAATCTTCATCCATCGAAGTAATGGCATCGACCATTTTCTGATTGTTTTTCGCCATAATTGGAATGCTCCTTTTGTATTCTGAAAAAAATTTACTATTAGTATAGCATAAAACAACAGGAATTGCAAGCGTTTGACTTGATTTTCAAGCGGACAATCTGTTTCCGCTCCATTTTTCAAAAAGTCCGTGATACGAATACAGTCGTATTCCACAAATAAACATTTTTTTTTTACAAAATTTCATACGTTTTTACGGTTGATTTTTTCTCGAAAATCGAATATACTGGAATATGACGTTGTTTTTGCACGTATTTTGTAATTTGAACGAATAAGGAGGGTCGATTTTACAGGGAATTGTGCTGTAAAATCAAAATACCATGATGAAAGTTGTAAAGTTTGGCGGCAGCAGTCTGGCAGATGCCGGACAGATTCAGAAAGCAGCCGCTATTATAAAGGCAGAAGCAGACAGAAGATATGTTGTTCCGTCTGCACCGGGCAAGCGGTTCAAGGATGACATCAAAGTAACCGATATGCTGTATCAGTGCTATGCACTCGCTGAAAAAGGCGAAGCATTTGCAACCCAGCTTGCTGCAATTAAAGACCGTTATGTCAGCATCCTGAACGGGCTTTCTATGCCGGAAACCCTGCTGGATGAAGAATTTGTCACCATCGGCGAAAACTTCCGGAAGCGGTTCGGCAGCGACTATGCAGCCAGCCGGGGCGAATACCTGAACGGCAAGCTGATTGCAGCTTATCTGGGCTTTGCATTTGTCGATGCAGCAGAAGTCATCTTCTTTCAGGAAAACGGCACACTGAATCGGGAAAAGACCGCTGTGGCAATGCGGGAACGGCTGACTGGTCTGGATTATGCCGTTGTTCCGGGCTTCTATGGCTGCGGTGCAGATGGCTATGTCAAGACCTTCTCCAGAGGCGGCAGCGATGTCACTGGTTCAATCGTTGCCGGAGCAATGAAGGCAGATCTGTATGAAAACTGGACAGACGTTTCCGGTTTCCTCGTTGCTGACCCGAGAATCGTAGAAAATCCGGTCGGCATCCGCACCATCACCTATACCGAACTGCGGGAACTCTCTTACATGGGTGCATCTGTACTCCACGAAGAAGCCATTTTCCCAGTTCGTTCCGCTGGTATTCCCATCAACATCCGCAATACCAATGACCCATCTGCTCCGGGTACGATGATCGTTCCGGAATGCAATGCTGATGATTGCAGCACCTATACCATTACTGGTATCGCTGGCAAGAAGCACTTCAGCATCATCAACATCCACAAGGACAAGATGAACAGCGAAGTTGGTTTCTGCCGGGACGTTCTCGATGTTCTCGCCAGCCACAATATTTCCATCGAACATATGCCATCCAGCATTGATGCGATGACGGTCATTCTCGAAACTGCTCAGCTCGAAGGCAAGCGGGAACAGATCATGACGGAACTGCGGAAGCGGGTCAATCCGGATACCCTCGAAATTGAGGACGGCATTGCACTGATGGCAGTTGTTGGCCACGGTATGTACCGGACAAGAGGTGTCGCTGCAAGAATCTTTGCCGCTCTGGCACACGCAAGAGTCAATGTCAAGATGATCGACCAAGGTTCAAGCGAATTGAACATCATTGTCGGTGTCACTGAAGAAGACTTCGAACAGGCAATTCGTTGCGTTTATGATATGTTCGTAAAGTCCGCTTCTGAATGATTTTTTGAACGATTCCGCACATCCACAGGGATTTCCTCGGAAATAAATCAAAAACAAACGAAAAATCTCTTGATTTTTCCTGTGGAGTGTGCTATAATAGCAATATCGCAGCAGCAAAGACCGGAACCCTTTCCGGTCTTTCGTTTATGTTAGGGGCTTTTTCCGGCTCCGCCGTTGCAAATAGAAAGGAGCAATCACATGAAACTGAAGGCATTCGGGGCGACCGAACAGCGGATTTACAATGCAGTGAAACCCATTGCAGATGAATTCGGCTTTCAAATCTGGGATGTGCGGTTTGAAAAGGAAGGTGCTTGCTGGTATCTCCGGATTTTTATTGACCAAGAATCTGGCATTACCATCGAGGACTGCGAAAAAATGACCGAACCCGTGAACAAATTGCTGGACGAACAAGACCCGATTTCTCAAAATTATATCTTGGAAGTGGGCTCTGCCGGTCTGGAACGGGAATTTAACCGCACCTGGCATTTTACCGATGGCATCGGCACGGAAGTGCGTGCCCGCACCATCCGCCCCATTGACGGAGAACGGGAATTTATCGGTACGCTGCAATCCTGCAAGGATGACATGCTGACACTGGAAACCGAAACCGGCAGCATCAGCCTGCCGCTTGCAGCACTTACGTTTGTAAAACGATACGAAGCATTTGAATTTTAAAAATGGAGGCACATAAAATGGACAATGCTTTTTTTGAAGCACTGAATTCGCTGGGCAGCGAAAATGGTCTGGACACCGATACCCTCATCGAAAAGGTAAAATCTGCAATGCTGAAGGCAGCCCGCAAGGCTTATCCGGACAGTGAAGACCGCATTACCGTCGAAATTGATCCAATCACCAAGACCTTTGAAATGTATCTGCGGCAGGATGTTATCGACGATGAACCGATTGACGAAAACGAAATCAACATCGCAGAAGCCCGCAACATCGACCCATCCATTAAAGTTGGCGACCACATCCAGAAGCGGCTGGACATCAACCGGTTCGGCAGAGCCGCTGCTCTCTCCGCAAAACAGTCCATCAAGGGCGACCTGCGGGACATCAACCGCAAGCGGATTCTGGATAAATTCCAGGACAAGGAAAACGACTGCATCACCTGCACCGTTACACAGGTCGAAAAGGGCGGTGCAGCAACTCTGATGTATGACAAGACCGAAATCTATCTGTTCCACAACGAACAGATCCCGGGCGAAGAACTCAAAGAGGGACAGAGCATCATGGTCTATGTCACCAACATCGCCAACAAGCAGAAGAAGCCAATTATTAAAATCTCCCGTGTCCGCAAGGAACTGGTCAAGCGGATGTTTGAACTCGAAGTACCGGAAATCTATGATGGCGTGGTAGAAATCAAAGCCATCTCCAGAGAAGCTGGTGCAAGAACCAAGATCGCTGTTTGGTCAAATGATGCAAATGTTGACCCAGTCAGTGCCTGTATCGGCCCGAAGCATGCTCGAATTGATGCCGTTGTCAAGTCGCTGAGTGGCGAAAAAATCGACATCATTCCATACAGCGAAAATCCGGAAGAATTTATTGCAAGAGCCCTTGCTCCGGCAACGGTGGAAAGCGTTACCATCATCAATCCGGAAGAACGGCTGTGCGGCGTGCTCGTACCAGCAAATCAGCTCTCCCTTGCCATCGGCAACCGGGGACAGAATGCCAAGCTGGCTGCCAAGCTGACTGGCTATAAGATTGACATCAAGGCTGCAACTCCAGAAAACGAAGCTCTGATTGCAGAAAAGGTGGAAGAAGCAAAGGCTGAACTCGCTGCAAAGGCAGAGGCTGAAGCCAAGGCAAAGGCAGAAGAAGAAGCGGCTCAGCAGGCTCAGGCTGAACAGGATGCAGAACAGACTCAGGACGCTGCAAGCTGGGAAGAAAACTGGCAGGCACAGAATGCCGATGCAGAGGAAGATGACCTGCTGCTGAGCGATGACGATACAACCGCTGCAATCGAATCCGCCATTGATACACCAGCAGAAACCCCGGAAACAACGGAGGCATAACACCGCATGAAAAAGAAAAAAGAAGTCCTGCGTGCCTGCATGGGCTGCGGCGAACGAAAGCCAAAACAGGAACTCATCCGAATCGTGCGAACCCCGGACGGCAATTTCGTCATTGACGAAACCGGAAAAACCCCGGGAAGAGGAGCTTATCTCTGCAAGAATAAAGCCTGCCTCGAAAAAGCAAAGAAAACCCGCAAGGTGGAACGCTCTTTTGTGCAGATGTTTCCGCCGGAAACCTATAAGGAGATGGAAGATGCCCTTACCAGAAAAGTGCAGGAACTTACTGACGATCTGCCGGAAAGCCGGTAAACTCGAAGCCGGCTTTGCACGGGCGAAAGATGCCATCCAGGGCGGCTATGCAGCCTGCATTCTGCTCACCGCAGACCTTTCCGAAAAAAGCCGGAAAGAAGTGCTGTATTTCGCCGAAAAACAACACGTCCCAGTCATACAGACGAACTGGGAAATGGCAGAAGTCCGGCTGCTGTTCGGACAGCGTGCCGGCATCCTGACCATCTGTGAAACCGGATTCGCCCAGCGGATTCAGGCTCTATTACAGACCGAATCGTCCTCCAGCAATGGATGACGCATACCATTCTTTTTGAAACCCTGTCCCAACCGACAGGAACACGCGGAAAGGAGAGTTGCCGATGACGACAAAAAAGCAGAAATTGAGCGACGTTGCAAAGACACTCCAGATGAATCCGAATGACCTGATCGCCCTGTTTTCTGAACTGCAAAACGGAACAGAAAAAAAGAGCAGCAGCACCCTGACGGAAGCAGAAGTCAATCTGGTTCTGGAATATGTCACCCAGCATCAGCAGGTGACAGACGGCTTTGCAGCCTATTTCGCAACGAAAAACAGTACGAGGGAAGAGGTGGCACAACAATCTATGAAAAAAGGGAACGAAAAGAAAGCTGCTCACCAGCAGCAGAATCAAGGAAAAAAACAGCCGCAGGATCGGAGAAGACCACAGCAGCAGAATGCCGCTGGAAATAACCATGCCAACAATAACAATGGCAACGGCAATCCCAATAACAGCAATTCCGCTGCAAAGAAGCCGCAGCAGACTGCATCCAGTCAGAAAAATCAGCCGCAGGCTGCCGCTCAGCCGAAAAAGCAGGTAGCTGCTGCCAATCCAGCCAGCCAGCCGAATAACAACAACAATAACAACCATCCGGAACACCACAAGAAAAAGCAGAAACAGCAGCCGCAGGCACAAAAACGGGGCGAACGGCTGCACGTGGAAGTGGAACTGTCTTCCGATACCGCTACTACAACAGAAAAGCGGCGTACCGTTGATACCCGTGGCTCTTATGTGGATTTGGATAAGTACAACCAGCGGTATGAACAGATTGCTCCGGCTGGCAAGTACAGCAAGGATAACTATTCCACCAAAAAGCAAAAAATCAACCAGAAGTCTGCTCAGCGGAACAAGCAGAAGTATTCCAATAAGCGGGAAACCGAACAAGACCGTCTTCGCCGTCTGGAACTCGAAAAGGCAAGAAAACAGCAGCTCAAGGTTCGGATTCCGGAATCTATCGTGGTCAGCGAACTCGCAAGTCGCTTGAAGGTGACCGCAACGGAAGTCATCAAAAAGCTGATGGGCTTGGGTGTTATGGCATCCATCAATGAGGAAATCGACTTCGACACCGCTTGTCTGGTTGCAGAAGAACTGGGTGCAAAGGTAGAAAAGGAAGTCATCGTTACCATCGAAGAACGTCTGATTGAAGAAGAGGACGAATCCGATAACACCGAAGAACGCTCTCCGGTTGTCGTTGTTATGGGTCACGTTGACCACGGGAAAACTTCCATTCTGGACTACATCCGTCACGCCAACATCGCCGCAGGCGAAGCCGGCGGTATCACCCAGCACATCGGTGCATATCAGGTCACTTGCAACGGCAAGGAAATTACTTTCCTCGATACACCGGGACACGAAGCGTTCACCGCAATGCGTGCAAGAGGTGCTAATATTACAGATATTGCCATTCTGGTTGTCGCTGCCGATGACGGTATCATGCCGCAGACCGTAGAATCCATCAACCATGCAAAGGCTGCTGGCGTTTCCCTGATTGTTGCCATCAACAAAATGGATAAAGAAGGAGCAAATCCAGACCGGGTTAAGGAAGAACTCACCAAATATGATTTGGTTTGTGAAGACTGGGGCGGCGATGTTATGTGCGTTCCGGTTTCTGCAAAGACTGGCGAAGGCATTGACGAACTGCTCGAAGACGTGCTGCTGATTGCAGAAATGCAGGAACTCAAGGCAAACCCGAACCGCCGTGCAAAGGGTGCTGTCATCGAAGCCCGGTTGGATAAGGGCAGA
>OHRF01000440.1_pt1 | contig 20594 bp, 18 predicted proteins | sample 1578291 | NCBI WGS metagenome assembly OHRF01 (sample SAMEA3879576, study PRJEB24766) | human gut metagenome | biome: human-associated habitat; feature: feces | place: USA | collected 1985/1987 | reverse complement strand
TCAGCTGGTAGAGCACCTGACTCTTAATCAGGGTGTCCAGGGTTCGAGTCCCTGATGGTGTACCACCCTTGTGGTGTGCCACGAGGGTAAATAGTTGGTGTTTTTAACGGTGAGGGTCCACCCGTTCCCATTCCGAACACGGAAGTTAAGCTCACCAGTGCCGACAATACTTGTCTGGAGACGGACCGGGAAGATAGGTCAATGCCAACACAAAAGGCCGCAACCATTCGGTTGCGGCCTTTTTGCTGTCTATTGCATGGTGATTTGGGCGCAGTTTTCTTGACATTTTTTCAAGAGTAAGTATAATTGTGGCAGAATCAAGAAACGGGGGACTGCGCTATGAGAAGACATTCTTGGTCTAAGCTGGTCATGCTGCTTGCGATGGTTTTGCTGCTGGGCGCTGTGCCGGCGGCTGCGTTTGCTGGGTTTGCAGATGTACCGGCGGACGCATGGTACGCGCCTGCGGTACAGACCTGCGCAGAGCGGGGACTGTTCCAGGGAACATCTCCGACCACCTTTTCACCGGATCTATCTATGACCCGCGGTATGTTTGTGACGGTTCTTGGCCGGATGGAAAATATCGACCCGACACAGGCTGACGCTTCTGGTTTTATGGACGTTCCGGAGGACGCCTATTATGCTGGCTATGTCGGCTGGGCTGCGCGCAGCGGAATCGTTGCAGGCGTTTCGGATTCAGTGTTTGAACCGGAACGCGGCATCAGTCGTCAGGAAATCTGCACGATTGTGCACCGTTATTTGGTTTGGAAGGACGTTTCTCTCCAAACCGTACCGTCTGCGCAATTTGCGGATGATGCGCAGATTGCCGAGTGGGCAAAGGAATCGGTGTATGTGTGCCGCAGCGCGGGGATCGTCTGTGGTGTAGGCGATAATCATTTCGCTCCGGACGTGGCGGCTCGTCGCTGTGAGGCGGCACAGATTTTCAAAAATCTGCTTGCGGTTTTAGAAGATGCGCTCGAGCCGCAGCCGCCGGTTGAGCCGCAGCCGCCGGTTGAGCCGGAGATGCCCGTGATTCGCTATGTTGCGCACAGGGGTTATCATGTGCAGGCACCGGAAAATACGATGCCGGCCTTTGCGGCGGCGGCGGAGGCTGGCTATCAGTTCTTGGAATCGGACGTCCACTTCACAAAGGACGGCGTGGCAGTTTTGTGCCATGACAGCACGATCAACGCTACAGCGCGCAATGCTGACGGCAGTAAAATCGTTGGCGTGAAGTCGATCCAGTTCATGACATATGAGGAGCTGCTTCAGTATGATTTCGGCATTGCGGCGGGTGAGGCATACCGGGGGACCAGAATTCCCACATTCCGGGAGTGGATCGCGTTCTGCCGGGAAGCGGATGTGACACCCTATATCGAGCTGAAGTCCAGAATGACGACGGAGCAGGTGCAGACGCTCATGCAGCTCGTGGAGGAAGCGGGGATGACGGATCGCGTCGTGTGGATCTCCTTCACGTGGAATTTGCGGATGCTGCAAGATGTGGTTGCCGCGAACCCGGAGGCGGAGGTCGGACTACTGAGCAATGGACTTGCCAACACGACCGTGGCGATGGCGAAAACGCTGCAGACAGGGCAAAACCGCGTCTTTTTGGATGTGCTGCATACCGCCGTGAACCGGCTGTCGATGCAGCTTGCTGCGCAGGCCGGGCTGGAGGTCGAGGCATATACCGTGAATGATGCGGAGCTTGCGGATGCGCTGACGTCGCTCGGCGTCGTTGGAATTACGACAAATACACTGCTGCCGGCTGCAACAACAGCAGAGCCGATGCAGCTTCAGGATGCAGAGGCGATTGTAGCGCGTTTCGCGCAGGACTTTACCATGACATCTGAACTGGAGCCATAATAGAACTATGAGCGATTCGCTCCAGTCGAATGCAAAGCCGCAACCATTCGGTTGCGGCTTTTTGCTGTCTGTGATAAGATTCGAGCCGAGGTGACCTTTATGAAAATTCTGATAATCAACGGCAGCCCGCACCCGCGTGGTGGGGACGTTCCCGGACAGCAATCGCGAAAGCCCCGCCGGAGATCCGGCGGGGCTTTTGGGTCTTATGGAAAGAAAGGACTTAGATCAACATTTCTGCAGGGCTGTGTACTTCTCGTGCAGCGCTTCCTCGCGCTCAAGGTCGGCCTCGATGCGTCTGTGATGCGTGATTTTTATGCGGCTCGTATAGGGCGCAATGACCACATACGCTGGCATGATTTTGTGTGTCTACATTTCAATTTGCGCATGTTGACAGAACTTTGCACTTATTCTGCCTGTTCTAAAGAGAATACAATAAGATGTGCTCGATAAAATGGCTGTCAAAAGAAACCCTATGCGCAAAACTGTCCCCTGGGGCGAAATTGTCTTGCATGCACAGTCACGGCGGCAGTTCTTGTTATATTTGCTAAAGAAATAACGATCCGCATATGTTATGATGATGCCACAGTAAGAAAGACAATTTTTCAAAAGATCATCCTGAACAAACGGAGGTAACTACAATGAAAGAATTTGCTGGAAAAGTAGCCGGCATCACCGGCGCTGCCAACGGCATCGGCGAAGCCTTCGCACTGGAGGCCGCACGCCGCGGCATGAACCTTGCACTGATCGACATCGAAGGCGACCGGCTGCAGGAGGTCAAGAAGGAATGTGAAGCGCTGGGCGCGCCCAAAGTCGTCACGATCACCGTGGACGTGTCCGAGTACGAGCAGGTCCGCCTGAGCGTCAAGCGCATCATGGCGGAGTTCGACCGCATTGATGTGTTCTTCAGCAACGCCGGTGTTGCCGGCGCCGGCACGCTGGGCAACATCCCTGCCCAGGACTGGGACTGGATCACCAGCGTCAACTTCCTCGGCATGGCCTACTACGTCACGGAAGTGCTGCCCATCATGAAAAAGCAGGGCACCGACGCCTACTTCCTGTTCACCGTCTCCATCGGCGGTCTGCAGCCCGGTATGCGCATCCAGTCGGCTTACACCGCGTCCAAGCACGCGGCGCTGAGCCTTGCCGAGAGTGTGAAGGACTACGCCGTCAACTACGCGCCGTACATCGGTGTGACCGCGTTCTGCCCGGAATACGTCAACACCACGATCTGGGACAGCGAGAAGCGCCGCCCCGAGAAGTTCCAGAAGCCGTATGATCCCTTCTACGCGACCAGCGACTATCAGGACTACAAGGCCAATTTTGAAGGCCGCATCAAGAACCAGGGCTACAACCCCCGCTTTGTCGGCCCGCGTCTGTTCCGCGCCATGGAGGACGAGCAGCTCTACGTGCACCCGCACGTGCACACCCACCAGATGCTGCGCGACCGCTTCGCGCGCATCGAGGCCGACCTGCGCAAGGACGAAGAGCTCGACGCCGAGTTCAAGGCGCTCGAGGGCTACGACGACTGAGCAGAGCCGCATCCGCATAAAGAACAGGAGCACCTCCCGACCGGGAGGTGCTCTTTTCTGTATTTCGGAAGAAGAAAACGGGCGCGGGCACGGCAGTTTTGCCGCGCCTGCGCCGTCGGAGTCATTCGCCTTCCGGTTTTTGGGCAGGACCGCGAGATCGGAATAGCGGTTTTTCAAAAACGCGTCGATGTAAAAGGAATACTGCAGCTTGAACAGCAGTGACGGGTCCGAAAAGTCTACGGAGAACAGATTCTCGATCTGCTGGATGCGGTAATTGACCGTGTTGCGGTGCATGAACATGAGCTCTGCCGTGCGGTTTTTGCTGAAGCCGGTTTTGGTGTAGATCTTCAGCGTTTCGTACAGCTCGGTGTTCTTGTCCGCGTCGTAGGCTTCCAGACTGGCGAGCACCGGATGGCGGCACTGCTCGAGCAGCGGCGTATCCTCCATGCGGTCGAGCATGATGTAAAACGCATAGTCTGAGAAGAAGAACACGCCGCCGGTGTTCGACAGCCGCCGCGAAAAGGACATGGCCTGCAGCGCCTGCTGATAGTAAACGTAGAGCTTCGACGGTTTGTGGAACAGATTGCTCACGCCGACGAGGACCTGCCCGTCGGCCGCGAGGGTCTCGATGGCCGTGCGCGTCTCCTCCGGGAGCGCGCCCGCATTGTCCACGCCGACGAATGTGACGATCGCATTTTTCTTATACACGCGCGGCGAGGCCGGCAGGATCTCCGCGACGCGCGGCATCAGCACGTCGTAAAGATATTCGTTGCCCCTGAAATAGCTCGGCCTGAGCACGACCGCGCGCATATTCGGCGGGAAGGTCAGCTTGGCGGCGTTGATGCGCTGGATCGTCTCCTCCTCGCTGGCGCCATCGATGATGTCGCTGAGCACGCTCTGGTGCATGTTGAAGCGGTAGGTGCTGTAGCTGCGGCTGCCGAGCAGGGTGGAGTGCAGGTTTTTGGCCAGCAGGTGCATCAGCTTGTCGCTGAACCACGGGAACTCCCCGGTGTAATTGCCCATGAACACGTAGCCGATGATCTCATTGTCGGCAATGACGCGGATGACCTTGATGTACATCTGCAGCCGGTTGCAGAACAGCACGAACGTGTTGGGTGACATGTCCATCTTATGCTTGACCCGGTACGAGAGGATGTACTCGATCAGGTAGTTATCCAGATAGCCGACCTCGATGCTGTGGATCCAGTGCGGGTGGTTGACCCTGAACGGCTTGGAATAGGCCAGCACCTTGCCGGAAATGTCGATGGCCAGCAGCTGTGAGCCGGTGCCTTTGGAAAATTCGCAGAACACCGACGTCAGATCCGCGCCGTTGAGCAGCATATAGATCAGGTTGGAATACAGCTTCTGCTGCTTGAAGGAGTCGCCGAAGAGCGACATGATGTAATACACCACGTCCACGACCGAGACCTGCGGGATGATGATATAATTGCTGTCGCTGTAAGCGATCTTGTCGTGCGCCGCCTGGTCGGGCGTGCCCGCGCACACAAAGCAGAGCGGCAGTGTCATGTCCTGGCTGATCTGCCGGGCGGTATAGATGCTCAGCGAATCGACCGGCGGGACCGCCCCGCTCGGGTCATACAGCTCCACATTGCTCAGTTCGCAGTCCATGGGGTAGGCCGTTTTGACCTCCGGATATTTTTCCGCCACGCGTTTGGCAAGCTCTGAAAACAGCATAGGGCGCCTCCTTTTTACAGCAAGTGTCAATAAATTAACAAGAACATTATACATGGAACACAGCCGCTCCGCAAGTGCATTGTGAACAAAATTTGCGGTGTTTTTGTTCATTTCGACAGCGGGGGTTGTCCGCCGCCGAAACCGCCGGACCGGCGTGCGTACACATTGTGCATCGTGCATGGTTTGCTTGCTGTTTTTTTCACAAATGACATAGGCACGGCCGCCGGTACCCGATAGAATGAGGGCAGCAAAGTTGATATGAGCCGAATGCGTTTTTCTACCTTTTCGCCGTCCGGGTGAGCACCGGACGGCAGAAACGCAGAAAGTTGAAAGTTGAGGTTTACTGCTTATGCATTACGAAAAACTATTTGAAAAGGGAACCATCGGTCGGCTTGAGCTGCGCAACCGCGTCGTCATGACGGCCATGGGCACGATGCTCGGCGATTGGAACGGCTGCTCCACGCCGGAGCAGGTCCGGTTCTATGAGGAGCGCGCCAAGGGCGGCTGCGGCCTCATCATCCCGGAGTTCACGTCGGTCGATCCGGACAGCGGTCACTGCAACCGCATCCAGCTCGGCATTTGGGATGCACGCCAGATCTCGAGCTTTGAGCGCATCTGCGACGCCGTGCACCGCCACGGCGCCAAGATCTTTGTCCAGCTGCACCACGGCGGACGCGAAGCGCCCCCGGCGATCAACGGCGGCCGCCAGGCCATGGCGCCGAGCGTGGAGCTCAACAGCGTGATCGGCCGCGACACGATCCTGCCGCGCGAGATGACCATCGAGGACATCGACCGGCTGGTCGGCCTCTTCGTTCAGGCCGCGCTCAATGCGCAGGCCGCCGGCGCCGACGGCGTGGAGATCCACGGCGCGCACGGCTACCTGCTGCAGCAGTTTATGAGCCCCTACACGAACAAACGCACCGACGAATACGGCGGCTCCATGGAAAACCGCTGCCGCTTTATCGTGCGCATCCTGAAGGGCATCCGCGAGGTCGTCGAGCCCGGCTTCGTTGTCGGCGCGCGCATCAACGGCAACGACTTCGTCGAGGGCGGCAACGACCAGGATGCCTGCGTCGAGATCGCCAAGTACCTGGAGCCGTATGTCGATTACTTCAACGTCAGTTGCGGCGTGTACGCGAGCGCGGCGACCATGATCGAGCCCTGCTACAGCCCCGAGGGCTGGAGAAGCGGCTTTGTCAAGGCCATCAAGAGCCAGGTCAGCGTCCCGGTCATCGCGGTCAACACCGTCAAGCATCCGCAGTTTGCCGAGCAGCTCCTGGAGGAGGGCGTGAGCGACTTCGTCGGCATGTCCCGCATGCACATTGCCGACCCCTATCTTGTGCAGAAGACCATGGCCGGGCGCGAGGATCTCATCCGCAAGTGCCTCGGCTGCATGAACTGCAACAAGTCCGTCGTCGCGGGCCGCACGCTGCACTGCGCGCTCAACCCCGTCGCCGGCCACGAGGTCACGTTTGGCGATGACAAGCTCGTCAAAAACGGCAACGGCCGCAAGGTCGCCATCGTCGGCGGCGGCCCGGCCGGTATGCAGGCGGCCCTGCTGATGAAAAAGCGCGGCTTCGAGCCCGTGATCTTTGAAGCGAGCGGCACGCTCGGCGGCAGCGCCATCCTCGCCTCCAAGGCGCCTTGCAAGCACATGGCGCAGGAATTCGTGGACACGCAGATCGCCGAGATGCAGGAATACGGCATCGAGGTGCACCTCAACACGCCGGGCACGGTCGCGCGTATTCAGACGCTCGAGCCGTACTGCGTCGTGGTCGCCTGCGGCGGCAACCAGATCGTTCCCCCGGTCCCCGGCGCTGATCGCGACAACGTTTATTATATTGAAGATGTCCTGCTCGGCAAGGTACGGTTTGCCGGCAAAAAGATCGCCGTGATCGGCGGCGGCCATGTCGGCCTCGAGGTCGCGCACTATCTGTGCGCCGACAACCAGGTCACGGTCGTCGAGATGCAGAAGGAAGTCGGCACGTCCATCTATCGCACGGCAAAGTACAAGCTCCTGTCGCTGCTGCAGGAAAACGGCGTCGAGATCCTGACGCAGCACGCGCTCGCCGGCGTCGGCGAGGGGACCGTTGCGCTTAAGCAGCTCCCCGGCGGCGAGACCGTCAGCGTCGATGCCGACATCGTCATCATGGCGCTCGGTAACCGGCCGGACAAGGCCTATGAGGACAAGCTGGCCGCAGCGTTTGACAAGGTCATTGTCGTCGGCGACGCGACGAAGGCCGGCACCATGGCCGACGCAACGAAGGCCGCCTACGAAAAGTGCTTTTACATCTGATTCCAGTCCCACGCGCGAGGCGCTCTGCGTCTCGCGCAGCGTTCCGGCGGGCATGTTACTTTTTTGTCAGCCATGAACAAATTCCGCATTCTTTTTAAGCGTTCGTGACATTGTGACATTTTTATCTTTCGGGTATCATGCGAACCAAGGTAGAAAAAACCCGCATTTGCTCAGCGGTACTTTGAAAGATTCCATGACGACAAGGACGGAACCATGAACTACGAAAACCTGTTTAGGCCCGGTTACATCGGTGGCCTGCGGATCAAAAACCGCGTCGTGATGACGGCCATGGGCAACGGTCTCGCCGCAGAAAACGGCGAGGCGTCCGACGAGATCATCGCCTGCTACAAGGCCCGGGCGGCCGGCGGCTGCGGGCTGCTGATCACCGAGTTTTGCGCGGTCGACGGGGAAAACGGCATTGCCGAGACCCATCAGCTGCAGATTCACGCGCCGCGGTTCATCAAGCGCCTCGCACTGCTGACCGACACGCTGCACCGCTACGACTGCAAAGTGTTCTTCCAGCTCTTCCACCCCGGCCGCGAGGGCAAGCCGCAGTTCAACGGCGGCCGCCAGGTCATCTCCGCGAGCGGGATCGTCAACCCGGCCACGGGCCGCGTGTCGCACGAAATGACGCACGAGGAGATCCACGGCATGGTCGACAAATTCGTCACCGGCGCCGTGTATGCCCAGCAGGCCAATGCCGACGGTGTGGAGCTCCACTGCGCGCACGGCTATCTGCTGCACCAGTTTCTCAGCCCGCACAGCAATGTGCGCACCGATGAATACGGCGGCAGCCTTGAAAACCGGATGCGCATCGTCCGCGAGATCATCGAGGGCATCCACCGCGCCTGCGGCAGAGACTTCCCGATCAGCGTGCGCATCAACGGCTGCGACTACATCCCCGAGGGCCTGCAGAAGGCGGACGCGGTGGAGATCGCAAAACTGCTCGAGCACTACGGTGTGTCGTGCATCAACGTCAGCAGCGGCGGCTACGAAAACCCGGCCGCCTTCATCGAGCCCTGCTACTTCCCCGAGGGCTGGAAGAAGGAAAATGCGCTGGCCGTCAAGGCGGCGGTGCAGATCCCGGTCATCGCGGTCAACGTCATCAAGCATCCCGCGACCGCCGAGGCGCTGCTGCGCGAGGGCGTGTGCGATTTCGCCGGTGTGTCCCGGGCACAGCTCGCAGATCCGGACTGGGTCAACAAGGCACGCGGCGGTCAGGAAGCGCTCCTGCGCAAGTGCATCGGCTGCATGAGCTGCAACAAGGAGGTCGTCAACCACCGCGGCATCCGCTGCGCCATCAACCCACGGCTCGGCCGTGAGCGGGACTACAACGCCGCGGCGCTGCGGCGCGACGGCGCGGGCCGGTGCGTACCGGTGATCGGCGGCGGGCCTGCCGGTATGCAGGCAGCCATTGTCCTGGCCGAGCGCGGCTTCCGCCCGATCCTGTTTGAGCGGCGCGCCTATCTCGGCGGCAGCGCCGTGCTGGCCTCCAAGGCACCGTGCAAAGGGCTCGTGGCCGAGTACATCGAGACGCAGAAGAATCAGCTCGCCGCGCTTGGCGTGCAGGTGGAGCTGAATCACGCGCCGACCATGGCGGAGCTCCGGCGGCTCGACCCCTATGGCATCTTCGTTGCCATGGGCGGGCAGCAGATCGTGCCGGATATTCCCGGCATCGACCGCGAAAACGTGTTCGGCATCGAGGACATTCTGCTCGGCCGCCGCGCGATCGAGGGCAGGGAGGTCGCCGTCATCGGCGGCGGACATGTCGGACTTGAAGTGGCCCACTTCCTGTGCGCGAACAACAAGGTCACGATCGTGGAAATGGCCGATGAGATCGGCGCGTCCGTGTACTACATCACCAAGTTCAAGCTCCTGCCATTGCTGCGGGAGGCCGGTGTGACGTTCCGCACCGGCCAGGCCATCGCCGCAGTGGACGACGGCGGCATCCGTCTGCGGGACACGCACACCGGCCAGTGCACCGAGCTGAAGGCCAAGGCCGTCGTTCTGGCGATGGGCAGCCGGCCGGATCTGGCCGCGCGCGCGGCATTCGACCGGAATTTTGACCACGTCGTCTATGCCGGCGATGCTGTGCGCGGCGGCACCATGCTCGAGGCCAACCGCGATGCGTTCGCCCTCGCATGGGAATTCTGACACATAGATATGAAAAAACGATTTTAAACGATTTCAAAAAAAGGAGACGATACCATGAAAAACAACATTTTTGATCTGACCGGTCAGGTCGCTCTGGTTGCCGGCGGCAGCTCCGGCCTCGGCCTGCAGTTTGCAAAGGCAATGGCCAACGCCGGCGCCAACGTCGCCATTGTGGCGCGCCGCACCGACCGCCTGGAGAAGAACGCGAAGGAGATCGCCGAGGAGTACGGCGTGGAGGTTTACCCCCACTACCTCGACCTGTGCGACTCCAAGTCCGTTACCAAGTGTGTGGAGGATGTGATCGCGCACTTTGGCAAGATCGATATCCTGGTCAACTCCGGCGGTACCGGTGGCTCCGGCGACCCGGCGACCATGACCGATGAGCAGTGGGCCCACGTGGTCGATACCGACCTGACCGGCCTGTTCTATCTCTGCCGCGACGTCGCGCGCCTGTCCATGATCCCCAACAACTATGGCCGCATCGTCAACGTCTCTTCCATCCACGGCTTCGTCTCCAGAAAGAACGTCTGGACCGCACCGTACTGCGCTTCCAAGGGCGGCGTGCACATGATGACCAAGGCCATGGCCAACGACTGGGGCAAGTACAACATCACCGTCAACTGCATCGCGCCGGGCTACTTCCCGACCGAGCTGACCGAGAAGTTCATCGACTCCGACGCTTTTGTGCAGCTGCACAAGGACCGCTGCCCGAAAGAGCGCCACGGCATCCTCGGCGAGATGGACGGCCTGTGTGTTTACTTCGCCGCGCCCTGCTGCACGTACACGACCGGCCAGATCGTCGCGGTCGACGGCGGCTGGACCTGCAACTGACGCATCCGCTCAGGTAACTACGGAGATATAAGGAGAAAGATATGGACAAGGCAATCAAAACACCGAATCGCACAGGTATTCTGGTACGTGCCCTGATCGTGCTCGCCATGTGCGGCATCGTCAACTCCGCGGCCGTTTTCGTCTCCCCGATGGCAAAGCATTTCGGCTGGACGACGGAAGCCATTGCCGGCGTCGCCACCTATATGGCCTTCATGCAGACGCCCGGCCACATCCTCAGCGGCTGGCTGCTCGGCAAGATCGGCGCCAAGAAAACGCTCATCCTCGGCTGCATCCTGCTGGGCCTCGCGTTCCTGCTGTCCGGCATGGTCCCCTCCGGCTCCCCCTGGATGCTGTACATCACCTTCAGCGTCCTGCAGGGTCTCGGCGTCGGCTTCACGTACACCGGCAGCACCTACTGCGCGACCGGCTGGTACCCCGACAAGCGCGGCCTTGCCTCCGGCCTGTGCATGGCCTTTAACGGCGGCTCCGCCACCTTCCTCGCGCCCCTGATCGTCAAGCTCATCGGCAGCATCGGCATCATCGTCACGCTCTACATCGTCGGTGGCGCGATCATCGTCATCGGCATCTGCGCGGCCATCGGTCTCAAGTCCGCCCCGGTGGGCTATGCCCCGGCTGGCTGGAAGGCCAAGGCGGACGATCCCAAGCTCGCAGCTACGCAGCTCGAGAGCCTGACGCCCGGCCAGGCGTTCCGGACCCGCGGCTACTGGCACCTGTTCCTCGGCTACGGTCTGTTCCCGACCATGTACATCATCTGCTACCCCCGCTTCTCCGTTCTCATTTCGGACGCGGGCTACTCGCTCAACGCGGCTACCATCGGCGTGTCGATCTACTCGATCTGCAACGTCATCGGCCGTTTCGGCATGGGCGCGCTCATCGACAAGCTCGGCTACCGCAAGGTCTATACGATCTGCGGCGTCTGCTCCGTTGCTTCTTCGCTCTGCCTGATGTTTGCCCACAGCCTGGCCATGTTCTACATTGCCTATGTCCTGCTGGCAGTCGGCTTCGGCGCGACGAACTGCTGCCATCCGGTCGCCGTTCAGGAGACCTACGGCTCCAAGTATGCCGGCGGCATCTTCGGCATCTGCATGCTCGGCTATATGATCATCTGCACCTTCATCAGCCCGAAGATCAGCTCGGCGCTCGTCAAGGCCACCGGCAGCTACACTGCCTCCATGGTCTATGCCATCATCGCCTGCATCATCGCCGTCATCTTCTACACCACCATCCCCCAGCCCAAGAGACGCACGCTGGCCGAGGTCGCTGCAGAAGAAAAAGCCGCGCAGGAGAAGGCCGCGCAGGCCTGATCCGCGCAGCATCATCCGCACACCATCCTCCCCTCATATTTGCGGCATGGCCGGTTTTCCCTTCCTCCGGTCATGCCGCACAGTAAGCGGAGAGACCGACATCAATACGAAAGGTAGCATCCTATGGGCGTAGTTGGTTGTATTCTCGGTTTCCTTGTCGTGATCTATCTTTGCTACAAGGACTGGTCCGTATATATCGCTTCGATCGTGGGCGCGGCGGTCGTGATCGCGTTTAACGTGCTCCCGTTCATGGACACGCTGCTCGGCTCCTATGTCAACGGCATGTTCGTCCCGATCAAAAGCTTCTTCTTCCTGCTGCTGTTCGGCAGCATTCAGTCAAAGATCTATTCGGAGAGCGGCGCGGCCTTCTCCATCGCCGACACGATCATGAGCAAGCTCCTGCGGCCCGGCGCCAGCAACACGAAGAAAAATGTGATCGCGGTCGCGGTCATTGTTGCCATCGGCGTCATCCTCTGCATGGGCGGCATCAATGCCAGCGTGTTCATCGTGCTCATGTACCCGGTCGCACTTACAATCTTTGAATATTGCGACATTCCCAAGCGCTTTATCCTCGGCGTGCTCGCCGCGGCGTCCTATACGTTTACGCTGACCATGCCCGGCAGCCCGCAGGTGACCAACGTCGCCGCCATGACCGCCCTCGGCACGGCGGCGGATGTGGCGCTCGTCCCCGGCCTTGTCGGCGCGGCGGTCGAAGTCGTCGTCATCATCGTCCTGATGAATATCTACATCAACAAGGCGCGGGCCAAGGGCGAGCATTTTGAGCTCCACCCGCTCGATCCGCACTATGACAAGAACACGCCGCGGCCGAATTTCTGGATCGCGCTCATTCCGCTGGTCGCGCTCTTTGTCACCTTCAACATTCTGAAGATCAACATCAACATCTGCGTGATCGGCAGCACCGTTTTGTCCATCCTGCTGTTCTGGAAGCAGCTCAAGGCGAAGAACCTGCGTGAGCTCATCAGCACCGGCGCGGCGGACTCCATCCACATGTCGCTGACGGTCGCGGCCATCTGCGGCTTTGCCGGCGTCGTGACCAACACGGAAGCGTTCACGACCATGCTCAATGCCATCACCGGCATCAACATGTCCCCGATGCTGATCTGCGCCGTGGTCGTCGCCGTCATGTGCATGCTTACCGGCGGTTCCTCCACCGGCCAGCTGATCTCTCTGCCGCTCATCGCACCGAAGCTGCTCGATCTCGGGCTCAATGTCAACGCGATCCACCGTATCGCCTGCTTTGCCGCGACGACGCTCGATTCCATGCCGTACTCCGGCGCCATCCTGATGCTGCTGCCGATGTGCCGCATGAAGCTCAGGGAGATCTATCCGCCTATGTTCATCACAACGGTCATCGCCACGACCTGCGGCACGGTCGCCGTCATCGTGATGTGCGCACTGTTCCCCGGCCTCTGCTGATGTGCATGTGCGCGAGCGCATGTCCCCCAATAGAAAACACCGCCCCGCAGGCCATCGGCCTGCGGGGCGATCGTTGTTTGCGCTGCAGAAACACCCTCCGGGCGAGAAACCGTCCGGAGGGCGTTTTTATCTTTGCCCATGTGCGGGGAATCAGCCGGCCCCGGTTTTCAGCCGGGGCGCCGCCTTGCGTGGGTCGGCGATTTGTGCTATCCTGCGCTTGAGGTGATACGATGAAAATTCTCATGATCAACGGCAGCCCGCACCCGCGCGGCTGCACATACACCGCCCTGCACGAAATGGGGCAGGTGCTTCAGGCGGCGGGGGTCGAGACGCAGATCCTGACCGTCGGCGCAGAGCAGGCCGGCGGCTGCACCGCCTGCGGTGGATGCAATGCGACCGGGCACTGCGTGCGCGGCGGCCTGGTGAACGACGCCATTGACGCGATGGAGACGGCGGATGCGCTCGTGCTCGCGTCCCCGGTGCACTATGCCGGAATCTCCGGCGCGATGTCGGCGTTCTGCGACCGACTGTTCTACGCCAGCGACGGCTGGGCGAACAAGCCCTGCGCCTGCGTCGTCTCGGCACGGCGCGCGGGCACGACGGCCGCGCTCGATCAGCTGGTCAAATACCCGATGATCTCGAACATGCCGGTCGTGTCCTCGCAGTACTGGCCGATGGTACACGGTGCGCGCCCGGAGGACGTCGCGCAGGACGAGGAGGGCCTGCAGACCATGCGCCAGCTCGCGCGCAATCTGCTCTGGCTGGTGCAGTGCATTGCGGCGGGCGACTCCGCCGGTGTTCCGCGCCCGGAGACGGAAGCACGCAAATTCACCAATTTCATCCGCTGATCTGCAGCAAGATCACGAAAAGGGCCTCCGCAGGCAAAGTCTGCGGAGACCCTTTTGCTATTTACAGAGGTATGCTCAGCCGTGCTTTTTCACCCGGCGCTTGCCGGTCATGTGCTCGACGGTCAGGCACAGGACGGTCGTCGCGGGAATGACGGCCGTGGAAAACGGGAAGTCCGGCGCGCGGTACTGCGCCATGAGCGCACGCAGCGCGTGCTCCTTGCCGCTGTCCGGCACGACGGTGATGCCCCCTGACCGATGACGCTCTCATACGTCATGGTGCAGTTGCCGTGCTCGTCGTCGAGGATGAGCGCGTGCCCGCGGTCCATCTCGAACGAGACGAGCGGATTTTTTGCGATGAGGTCGTACTTCGTGCCGGTGCTCGCTCCGTGGAAGTACAGGCGGACGGTCTCGCCGTCGACCTCCAGGCCGAAGTTCAGCGGCAGGATGTAGGGATACGGTTCGTCGTGCAGGGCGAGGCGGCAGACGTCGCACCCGCGCATGACGGTGATGAGCTCCTGAAAATCGGTGATCTCCCGATCGGATCTGCGCATGGGAATGCTCCTTTCTGATCAGCCGACCGGCGGGCCGAGGCGCGCCAGCACGTCCTGAAAATAGTCCGGCAGCGGGCAGGTGAACGTCACGAGCGCGCCGGTGCGCGGGTGGTGACCGTACCGCTACTGGCGGACGGGCCGGATATGGACGCGATTCGTGCCGTGGTTGACCAGACACCCATTGATTTTTACTACACGATGACGCACTTTCAATGTCCGTCGAATGTCTGCTGGAGCGAGCGCAAACGTCGGGAGATGCTGGCGCTGGCACAGGCAAACAGTTTTACGATCGTTGAGGATGACTGCCTTGGCGATCTGGCGTTTAACGGCCGTCCGCGCCAGACACTGCGTGGACTGGACAGCGGCAACACCGTGCTGTATTTAAATTCATTTTCCAAGTCGCTCGTGCCGGGGCTGCGCCTCGGCTACCTGCTCGTTCCGGGACGGTATGAAAAGCGGCTGATCCTTGCAAAGTTCAATGCCAATATTGCGAGCCCCGCGCTCCTGCAGAAGATGCTGGCGCTGTATCTTCAGCGCGGGCTGTATGCGGCGCATCTGGAGCGGCTGGTCGCGCAGTATGCGTCCAAGCGCCGCTGCATGTCGCAGGCGATCCGGGCGTCAAAGCATCTGTCCCTGCCATATCCGGAGCAGGCGGGCGGTGTGTTTTTTTGGGTGCAGATCCCGGACGCCGTTGATGCCGTCCTGCTCTGGAAGCGGCTGCGTCTGCAGGGGGTCAAGCTCATGCCGGGCACGGTGTTCAGCCTGACCGGCAGCGCACAGCGTTTTCTGCGCCTGAGCTATGTCGGCTGCCCGCTGGAGATGATCCCGGAGGGCATTCACTGTATTGACCGGGAAATCGACTGGCTGCTGCAAAACGGGGCAGCGCATGTTGGTGATTCATTTTGTGACATCGCTTTGCCACAGCAGTGATTCACCCGCTTTGGCGCAGTGAATTGCAGTGACACGGTTTCACGAGCACCGTGCCATGCTGCCGTGCCAACGCACTATGTTGAGAATTTGCATCAAACGGAGGAAAATCAGGTGCAGAAAAAAACAAACACCCTATATTACGTGACCGCAGTGATCTTGGCTGTGCTGCTTTTTTTACTTTTTCGCATTTTTCCACTCACGGGTGACGATTGGTTCCGGGAGGGGCTGGGCGCGTCTCTGCACAGCGTTCAGGATCTGGTGCGGACGGTCGCGCAGAAATGGAGCACCTCCAACGGACGTATTCTCGGAAACGTCCTTGCTTACACCGCCGGGAGCAGGCCCATCGTGCGCGACGTGCTGCGTGCAGGCATTCTTTTGCTCCTTGTGGTCTGGCTTTCCCGTATCACGAAACAGTGGACCGCTTCCGGGCTGCTGCTGTGCACCGCTCTGGCGCTGTTTCTGCCCAGCACCATGTTCCGGGAAGTCTACCCGTGGGCAGCCGGATATTTCAACTATGTTCCTCCCGTTGCGTTGGCTTTGCTTGCGCTGTGCCTGATCCCGGAGCTCTGGGCCGGGAAGCCCGCGGGCAACTCCATAAAGCGCAGCATTGCATTATTTTTCGTTGCATTTTCCGCGCAGCTGTTTGTGGAGAACGTTACGTTTTACGTGGTATGCTCCGCCGCTGCGCTCAACATTTATCAATGCGTCCGGTACAGAAAGGGCTCGGCTGAGCTGCTTTGCTATCTCATCGGTTCCATCATGGGAGCGGCGCTGCTGCTCGCATCGCCGTCTTATCTGGACATCTTTTTCCGGGGGGAAAACTACCAGATCGGTGCTACGCACGGTCTGCGCGGACTGCTCACGTCGGCACGCAATAACTGCGGGACTGTGTTTCACGCCTTGCTGGCGGATTGCCCGGTCCTCTATCTGTCCATCACCGCCTTGCTCGGCGCATACCTTCTGCGCGCGCAGAAGCCGACCGCGGCAGAGAAAATCGGATTTGTTCTTTTGGTTGGCTGCTGCGCTGCTTTTTTGTTCAGAACGTGGTCTGATCGGGTGACCGTGAGCATCAGTCTGCTGTGGTTTTTGCTCGTTGCGATCGCTGTTTTCCGTCTTCGAAAAGCCATCGGCGGCAAAGCGTTCTATTTTTTGCTGTCAGCGCTTTGCGCGGCTTTTCCGCTGCTGTTTGTCAACCCCATCGGACCGCGGTGCTTATATATTTCCTATGTATTTCTTCTGGCCGTTGCTCTGGAGCTGCTGTCGGGGCTCAAGCTGAACTTCAAGTTTGCTTTCCCGGTTTGTGCCGTTTTATGTGCGGCCGTTATCGTCTTTAACTGGTCCGTTTATTACCCGCTCCATCAGGTCGATGTGCAGCAGCGCAGTGCCATTGAAGACGCGATTGCCCGGGGCGAACGCTCGGTAGAGGTGCAGGCCTATCCAAGCGACCGCTGGCTTTGGGAACCGGACACGTCCAAAATGCAGTATGCCTACTACTATCAGACCCCAAACGACTTTACGATCACGTTCGTCCCCCAGGAGACGTCAAAATGATGCCGGATAATGATGGATTTTCTAAAGGGGTAATATCATGAAAGATTACATCCGCCTTTTGCGGCCCAAACATTATTTGAAGAATGTTCTGGTGCTGCTGCCGCTCTTTTTCAGCGGGCGATTTTTTGAACGCGAGATGTTCTGCAGCGGCCTTGCGGGCTTTGCGGCATTTTGCTTTCTTTCGTCGCTGGTATACATTATCAATGACATCCGGGACATCGATTCCGACAGGCAGCACCCAACGAAGTGTCTGCGCCCGCTCGCCAGCGGCGCGGTCAGCATTCCCGCTGCGCTGATCATGGCTGCGATTCTTGCGGCTGCGATCCTTGTCATCGGCATCGGTATACGGTTCCCGCTGAGCGGCTGGCTCTGCATGATTATTTATCTGGCAGTCAACATCGGATACAGTTTCGGGTTAAAAAACGTTCCGATTCTGGACGTCGCGCTGCTGGTCTCCGGCTTTCTGCTGCGTGTGCTTTTTGGGTCCGCGATCACCGGCGTTGTGATTTCAAATTGGCTCTATCTCACCGTTGTTTCCATCTCCTTTTATCTGGCGCTGAGTAAGCGCCGCGGTGAATTGCGCCGGCAGCGAAACACGATCCGAAAAGTGCTGAAATACTATAACGACGATTTTCTGAACAAGAACATGAACATGTGCCTGACGCTTGCTATCGTGTTTTACTCTCTCTGGAGTGCAGACTCGGCAAATACATACATGATCTGGACAGTTCCTCTTGTTATCTGCCTGTGTCTTAAATACTTCCTGACCATTGACGGCAATTCCGACGGTGACCCCGTTGAGGTCATTTTTCGGGATAAAACGCTTTTGCGCCTGATTGCGGTGTTTGCGCTCATAATCGGCGCTCTCATTTATTTGGTGTGATACTATGAAACGATCTGATTCTACGCGGCCGATTCTGCGCGGCGTTCTGCTCATGCTCATTTCTTCCTTTTCCACTTGCGTTGGGCAGCTTTTCTGGAAACTATCCGCGACCGGTTCCGTTCTGTTTCTTCTCGCAGGGTTCGCTCTTTATGGCGTCGGCGCGCTGCTTATGCTCCTTGCCATGAATTATGGGGATCTTTCCGTTCTCCACCCGATGCTCGGCGCCGGATATGTGCTGTCCTTTGTGCTTGGGCGTATTTTCCTGCAGGAATCCATTTCGGTTATGAAGATGATCGGCCTTCTTGCCATCCTTCTCGGCCTGATCCTGATCGTATGCAGCGGGGTGAAAGAACCATGAAATTTTTCTTCTGCATCCTTATCATGACGCTGTGCGGTGCGCTCGGCGCGCTCTTTTTGAAAACCGGGGCCGTGAGAATCACCGGGATCCGTTCTGTTTTCACGACACCGAAAATTTGGCTCGGCGGCTGTTTTTATCTTGCGGGTGCATTGATGAACATCGCGCTTTTGCACCACTATGCCTATTCGATCGTCTACCCGCTGACAGCAATCACTTATGTATGGTCTTTGATTTTTTCTGCGCTGCTGCTCCATGAACGCATCACCGTGGAAAAATGTCTCGGGATCGCGGCGATTTGTATCGGTGCCTTTTTGCTGGTGCAATAGCCGTTTCACTCGCGGCTTTGCGGGCTGCTCAGCCTGCCAAAAGCGTGCTGTTTTGTAAAAATTATATTTTGTGAACAAATATGGTGCCTTTTATGAATATTGGCACTCTCTTCTTGACAGTGCTAAAAAGCGTGCTATGATGAAGACGATCGATGAGGGAGGACCTTCAGAGGACCTCCGGAGATCGGGCATTGTTGTACAAACGGTAACAGAGTTCGCCAACGCGTGGAGTTTTTCCCCAGCGCCTACGAAAGGTTTGAATGGAGGAATGACTTATGTTGCCGAGCATTTTTGGTGAAAACCTGTTTGATGATTCGCTGTCCGATTTCTTCGGTTTCGGCCGCATGATGCCGCAAATCAGCAGTGAGCTGTACGGTAAGCATGCCAAGAACCTGATGAAGACCGATATCCGCGAGACGGACGACGCCAAGGCTTACCGCTTTGCGGTGGAGCTGCCCGGCTTTGAAAAGGACGAGATCCATGTGGACGTGCAGGACGGTTACCTGACCGTCAGCGCGGAGAAGGGCCTTGATAAGGACGAGGAGGACAAGAAGGGCCGCGTGCTGCGTCAGGAGCGCTACTCCGGTGCCTGCTCCCGCAGCTTCTACGTCGGCGACGTGAAGCCCGAGGACGTGAAGGCCAAGTACGAGTCCGGCGTGCTGACCGTGCTTATCCCGAAGGAGGAGCCGAAGAAGCTTACCTCCTCCAGCAAGATCGCCATCGAGTAAGTCAATAGAAAAGGCGGCCTGCCTTCCGCAACAGGAAAGGCAGACCGCCTTTTCCTTTCGCGAGGAGGATATGGCAGTATGGTGAAAACACTGTTTCAGGCGTCTACATGGAACGCGCTGGCGCTTGGGAATTTCGATACGGTCATCAGTGTGCGGGAGCTTCTGCGCTGTGCCGATACCGGGGTCGGCATCGGCACAGCGTTGGACGGCGTGATAACTTTTGAAAACGGCGCAGCCTACAAGACAGCGCCGGACGGCGAGGTCACCGTTATGAGGCCGGAGGACAGCATGGCGTTTGCCGCAGCCATGGTGTTTGACGAAAACGCCCCGGAGATAGCGCTGAACGGCATCGATGATCTTACCTCGCTCAAGCAGATGCTTGCGCCGTTTGTGCAGGGAAATCCCAATCTCTTTTATATGATCAAGGCCGGCGGCGTTTTCAAGACTATGCATACGCAAAGCTGGAACAGCTGCCGGAAGCCCTACCCGGTGCTTTCTGAGGCGGCGAAAAGCTGGAACGAATTTCGCTTTGAAAACACCCGCGGTAATGTGATCGCCGTCTGGTGCCCGCGGTATGTGGACGGCATTTGCATACCGGATTGGCATTTTCATTATCTGAGCAGCGACAAAACGCAGGGCGGGCATATCCTCGACCTATCGGCGGAGCGGCTGCATCTGAAGATCAACCGGATCGGGCGTTTTGATCTACTGCTGCCGCAGACGACGGAGTTTGCGCACTGTGAGCTGCGCGAGGGGAAAAGCGCCGCAGCTGAGAGGTTTGCCGCCTGTCAGGCAACAGCCGACAAGCTTTTATAAAAATCATGAATCTTATGTGTAACGGAGAGAAAAAATGAAAACGGAAGCTTCTGCGCAGAACACCTGTGTGATCTGGATCGATCACCCGAATCGCATCGTTTCCTTCCAAAAGGCAGAAGGCTTTGAGCCGCAGTCCTTTGCCTCTCCCGATGAGCGGCTTGCATACGCTTTTGAAAAGTGCGCGAGCGGATATCGCGTGCAGTAAAAAGCCGCACAGCAAACAAATGATCCTGAAAAGGGCGCATAAGCGAGTTTGCCACACATTGTGTGAGTTGAATCGTTGCAATCATCGGCAGTTGCTTCTGGACAGATTTCAAAACGGTAGAGGAGGAGCAATAGTATCAGTAATATGTCCTACACAGCAGTCAAAATTTAGCCTTACTTTTAGCCTTACTGCGTTGATATGAGATAAAATTATCCAACATGAGATGGCGAGAAATTTGCATTACTTTCCCATGTTATGGTACTGATTGGCA